>Ga0315551_10001448_pt1 | contig 17873 bp, 13 predicted proteins | sample SalMarSW160290MG_FD_203678 | JGI IMG/M metagenome (GOLD analysis project Ga0315551, IMG submission 203678) | Salt marsh sediment microbial communities from the Plum Island Ecosystem LTER, Massachusetts, United States - Salt Marsh Sediment SW1602-90 ...
GAGTCCGGTGCCGATGATGATATTGGGCGGGTCGCCGGACATGGTGGCGCTGCCGCCGGTGTTGGCGGCGAAAATCTCGGCGATTATTACCGGCACCGGGTCAAACTTGAGCAGGCGGGACAGCTCTATGGTGACCATAGCCAAGAATAAGAGCACGGTGATGCTATCTATGAACATGGATAGGAAGCCGGAGAGCAGCATGAAGACAACCAGTATGGGAACGACCTTGTAGTTGACCAGCTTGGCCAGCAGCAGGCATATCCAGCGGAAAAAGCCGACCTCGCCCAGTCCTTCCACCATGACCATCATACCGCCGATAAAGATAATGGTCTGCCAGTTGACGCCGTAGGATTCTATATGCTCCTGCCCCGGCACCCAGAAGTTAAACTGGCTCAGCTGCCCCAGATTCAGGACACTGACGATTGAATCCGGGCTTCTCATCACCAGCAGGAAGACGACCCCCAGGGTGAGGGCGGCGCCGATGAGGGCGGGGATAAAGCGGTGCACCTTGCCGTATATTATGGCGGCAAACATGATAACGAAAATGGCGGTGGCCAGAATCTGGCTTAGCGTAAACATTTGTTCCGAAATCTCTTTTCTAGCGCAGAAAATGAGGCTAAAACTATGCTATTATAGCAGAAGTCAGCCAGTAACGAAAAGGGCTTATATTGACATTTCGGCACCACGCCCCTAAAGTGTTTCGGGGTTAAGTTCAAAAGGAGCAAGCCTTGGTCTGGTTGGTCTGGTTAAAGTTTGTCTTCTGCGTTGCCGTTATCTTCTTTTCGGGGAGGGCGGTAGCCAAATACGGCGATATTATCGCCATCAGGACCGGACTGGGGAGGGTCTGGATAGGGGTTGTCCTCCTCGCCCTGGTTACCTCACTGCCCGAGCTCTTTACCGGCATAAGCGCCGTTACCCTGGTCGGTGCCCCCGACCTGACCGTGGGCAATCTCTTCGGCGCCAACGCCTTTAACCTCTTCAACCTAGCCCTGCTCGATATTACCTACCGCTACGGCTCCCTGTTTAGCATGGCCAACCCGGTGCACCGGCTGACGGGGTGGTTCAGCCTGGCGCTGGCGGCTATCGCCGGTATCTCTATCTTTATCAGTAGCCGCTTTCTCGATATGGGCATCGGCTGGATAGGCTGGTACACCCCGGTAATTATCTTATTGTACCTTTTCTTTATGTGGCGGATCTTCCGCTCCCAGCAGCGCCAGCCGGCCCGCCCGCTGATTGAGCAGCCGGACTACGGAGGAGCAACCATGAGCCGGGTCTATCTCTATTTTGCCATCGCCGCCGTCTTAATCATCGGCGCCGGCACCTGGCTGGCGGTTATCGGGGAGGAGATTGCCGCCATCACCGGCTGGGGGGAGAGCTTCATTGGCACCCTGCTTATCGGCTTTAGCACCACCCTGCCCGAAATCACCGTCTCCTTTGCCGCCTTGAGGCTGGGGGCGGTGGACATGGCGGTAGCCAATATGATCGGCTCCAACCTGTTTAATATGGCCATTATCCCCGTAGACGACCTGCTCTACGCGCCGGGGCCGGTGCTGAACGCGGTATCGACCAGCCACCTGTGGACCGCCGGCATCGTAATAGTGATGACGGGGGTATTTATTGCCGGGCTTCACTTCCGGCCGAGAAGATACTTTAGGGTGAGCTGGTGCAGCCTGACGCTTATAGCGCTGTTTCTAATACAGGCCTACCTGAGCTATACCCTGGCCTGAGGGATAATGGTATGATGAGCCTGTGATAAAAGAAGGAAAAAATAAAACCCACCACCCACGCACTTCCCAACCTGGCTTATTCTAGTCCGATTTAAATACCCAATCTTTTGATTTTTTGGGTATTTGAACGATACCGTCTACTTCTTCCAGGTCAAACCACCACTTATAGCTGGTATCCTGTTTTTTATAGCCCCAGACATCATCCATCTTTACCAGGCACTTATCTAAAAAGGGCGTGCGCCGAGCCATCCACCGCACCACATCATGAGTCCAACCCTTTGGCTTGTTCCAGGGACACACTCTAATGCAACGTCCGCAGGCTGCACCGTTCTGGTTGGTAACCCTGTAAGTGGCACACCGGTCTACATCAAATTTCCAGACTTCGTAGCCGTTGTACATAACCTTATCACCTTTGGTGATAGCCTGAGAAGGGCATTCTTGAGCACAATTAAGGCAATTTGTGCAAAATTCCTGGAGGCCAAAATCAACAGGCTTGTCAGGCTGAAGAGGTAAATTTGTGGTGACCACCGATGCCTTAAAACGAGTCCCCAGAAACGGATTGAGCACTATACCGGCCCGGCAAATCTCACCGATACCAGATAGCAGGAGCAGGGGGGTGACAGCCATCAGGTAAGCACCCTCAGGCCCACCTTCAAAATGGGCACGAGCGGAATAACCAAGTCGCCGCAGGTAAGCAGCCATAGTGCAGGCGATAAAGGCAGACTGGTTGTAACTTAGAAAGCTCTGGGAGCAGGATATCCAGTCGTTTCCCTTTGAGCTTTTCATGGTTCTATAATCCTGGTCAGTTACAATGACAATGGCAAATTCGTGGTTACATACCACTGGTTCACCCTTCATATTGTGGCTATATAACGACCACTGCGGTAACTGACAAATCCCCACTATGTCAGCTTTTAAGAAATAACCCAGGCACTTAATATGTCTGCTTAAAATTTCAGGGTCCTGAGGTATTGGCGCCTTGTTCGGATATACCTTGCCATCGGCAATGTGCTCCAGTTGCGGGGGTACTTCCCACATAGCGTCCGACAGCGGGTACTTTTCACAGAAACGGGAATATTCCTTCTGGGCAAATGGGCTAAGTTTGCCAAGCTCCGCCCGGCTAAAGCCATGGTCTCGCTCATCAGTCCTCTGGATCTTATCAGTTATCTTGGTCGTCGGCTTATCAACGTGCTTGAGCTTTTCCATGGGGTATGGCCCCAGCTGCTTTTCAGCCATTAGTATCTCCGGATAGCTCCTATGATTTGCTTTCATACTCATCCTCCACTTCAAAACACTGGGTTTCAGTATCCTTCAGTATATTGCTTCAGTAAAGAAAGAGGTAATTTACTGGCTATCGCCCTTGTGCCTATGACCACGGAGTAATTACAGCCTGCTCCTCTAGCTGACCCTTCCTCATGCCAGAAAAGACCTCGTTTATGTCTTTCAGCGGAAAGCGCTTGATATTCGCCTTTATCTTGCCCATAGCTGCCAGTGCCATCACTTCTTCAAGTTCATTATAGGTGCCCCACACGCTATTGGTAAGAACACATTCGGAGGGCAACGCCAGGAACGAATAGGGCAATGTGCCACCGGCCAAGCCAAGGAGCATGATTATGGCTTTACGGCCCACCGCCGCAGATGCCAGTCCAAGAGTATCATTACTACACACGGTGTCTATCACCGCCTGAGCTCCTTCTCCACCAGTAATTCTTTTTATCTCATCCGCCGCCTTACCACGCCCGTCTATTACCCAATCGGCACCTAATTGTGAGGCCAGCCTTAACCTATCCTCCCTAACATCTACAGCAATGACACTGGCCCCCGGGCTGATAGCTTTCATAATTTGCACAGCGAAATAGCCGATATTCCCCACGCCTATAATCACGGCTGCACTTCCAGGGTAAAGATGCGGTAAGGTTAACTTTACCGCCCTGTACGGCGTTAAGCCGATATCGAGTAGAGGTGCCGCGTCAACCGGCTCCAATTTATCCAGCTTCATCAGGTGGCGATATGAGGGTACATGCAGATATTCAGCATAGCCACCATCTACGCCAAAGCCGACCCATCTCGTTAGACTGCAAAGTTGTTCCTCGCCCTGCCGGCAGAAACGGCAGCTGCCACAACCCCAGCCGCCAAAGACGGCTACCGCATCTCCTTTCTTGAAGTCAGGGACATCCTGACCAACCTGCTCCACATAACCAGCGTTGTTATGCCCCAGCGTCAGCGGTAGTTTGATTTCTGGTATGTGGCCACTGATAATATCAAGGTCAGAAGTGCAAACATACGCCCCGGTAACCTTCACCAGAACCTCACCACTCTTAACCTGGCGAGGTGCCACCTCCTCGATTTTTAGTGGCTCATTAAACTGATATAGGCGCGCTGCTTTCATTTCCTCTCTCCTCAAGGCAAGTTTTAACGAGTCCCGCTAGCTTTAGTACGAGCGCCAAAGGGCCTGGTTGCAGAATTGGACTACTCTATAAAATCCCGGCAAAATAGGCCGAATCAAATTGCATTCTGACGCTTTTAATTAAGCCGTTTTCAAAATCGTAAAGGTTAACACAGGGTATCTCGAACTTCTGAGGTCCCTCCCCACCTATCAAGGTCCATTCAACAGCGACCTTGTCCCCTTCTCCAAATACATTAAGGACTTCTACTTTAATTGGAGGCAATCCAGCAAGCCAGGTAAAAAATTTCTTCACCTCTTCAAACCCGGATACCCAGTTGCTTTCAGAGTATTTCGTTACTCTGATAACCGAGTCCCAAACTGTTGAATTTTTGCCGTAGTAAGAGAGTTTCTCTTCTAATTTAGCCATCCCCACACACCGTACATCGGCTTCGGCAATTTTTTTGTTCTCTTCTATGCTCATTTTAATTCCTCCCTTAAGTTTATAATATAACAGAGCCCGCTACTAAGGAATATATCGGAGCGGAACCTTGGTACTGGGCAACGATACAGTGTCCATCAGGCCAATTAATGACCAGGTAAAGCTTTGGCTACCCCCCTAGGTAAGCCTTTTTTACATGTTCACTGCGCAGTAGTTCCTTTGCGCTTCCCTGTACCACGATAGCGCCCGTCTCTAACACGTAGCCTCTGTGAGCAAGTCCGAGAGCTAATCGGGCATTTTGCTCTACTAAAAGAATACTCGTACCTCTTTGATTAATGTCAAGGACAATCTTACCTATTTCTTTGACCATTATCGGGGAAAGCCCGGAAGATGGTTCATCCAGGAGAAGTAATCTTGAGTTACCCATTAAGGCGCAGGCAATTGCCAGCATTTGCTGCTCTCCGCCACTTAACGTTCCCGCCTGTTGTCGGCTTCTTTCTTTCAACCTTGGGAAATACTCTAGTAGATTTCCCAGGTCTTTCTTGATTTTGACTCTGTCTCGCTGTAAAAACGCTCCCAGCTTCAGGTTTTCCGATACAGACATGAAGGGGAAGAGTTCTCTCCCTTGTGGGACGTGAATTATGCCTGCCCTAACTATATCTTGAGGTGATATTTGGTCGATTCTTCTACCTTCAAACCATATTTCCCCAGAGGTAGGTCTTTCTAACCCAGATATGGTTCTTAAGGTTGTTGTTTTGCCTGCCCCGTTGCTGCCGATAAGGGTCACTATCTCACCTTCTTCCACCTCCAGGGAAATACCCTTCAGTGCCTCCGCCCCTCCGTAGCTAACCTTTAAATCCTTAATATCAAACAGCATTTTCTTCTACTCCAAGGTAGGCTTCGATCACCGCTGGATTGTCAACTACCTCCTTGGGTGAGCCTTCAGCAATTTTTCTACCATAATCAAGAACAGCAATCCGGTCACAGAGTCCTACAACTGCTCTCATGTTGTGCTCTACTACTATGCTGGTGATTCCCTTTTCATCTCTGAGTGTCCTTATCATACTCATCATCGCTTTAATCTCTTCGTCATTCATGCCAGTAAGTGGTTCGTCCAGGAGGAGGAGTTGCGCTTGAGTAGCCATGGCTATAGCTAGGCATAAGGCACGCTGGTTTCCGTGAGGCAGATTTATTGCCATCTCATCCGCCTGTTGAGCTAGGTTGACAAACTGCAATATTTCCATGGCCTTTTCGTGCAGGGCTTTTTCTTGGTTACGAATGGAAAGCCTCTTAAAAAATATTTCGATAAAACCCGCGCTGGAGCTCAGGTGGAGACCAGCCAGCACGTTTTCTAGTACCGTAAAGCTGCGGAAAAGAACATCCCTCTGAAAAACTCGGGCTATTCCTCTCCGGGCTCTGCGGTAAGGCGGAAACCTGGTTACTTCTTGGCCTCCAAAGATTATTTTACCACTGGTGGGTAAAAGAGTGCCCCCGACCATATTGAGAACCGTGCTCTTGCCAGCGCCATTAGGTCCGATGAGCCCAAATATCTCCCCATGGTCAATATCTAAGTCCAGCTCACTAACGGCTGCTAAGCCGCCAAAACGCTTGCCCAGATTACGAATTTCGAGCAATGCCAATAGCGACCTCCTCTACTTTCTTGCCTGCCTTTTCGGTATTGGCCATCATGAACGCCGTATCCTCCTGGTCTGATTCAATAACTTTCTGTACACAAGCTTAGCCCGGTTGGGCAAACCGATGAGCCCCTCAGGCATGAGGAGCATGACAAAAATCGCGATGCCTCCAATCATCATTGGGCGGTATTCTCCTAGTGCTCGACCAAACTCTGAAATTACTGTCAGGATGACTGTGCCGATGATTGGACCAGCGAACTTAGATTCCCCACCGACTACCATGTACACTACAAGGTAGATGGACATCAGCACTCCAAACCTAGAGGTGGCGTCGGGACTTAGCGCATGCTGGTAGTGGGCATATAGCGCGCCGGCGAGGCCAGCGAAGAAGCAAGCAATAGCGAAGTTAAGCATCTTGTGCCACTTGACGTTTATTCCCACCGACTGGGCAAGCATCTCGGTATCCTGTATGGCTATCCACTTGAAACCCAAATGGGAACGCTCCAGCCGGTATAGCACGAGAAGAGATAAAACCACTATGACCGCGGTTAGGTAGTAGTAGTTGTTGATGTTATCAAAGTTTATGGTGCCTATCAAAGGAATGGTTATCGGGTCGGGAGAAGGAATTTTTAACAAACCCCAAAACCCGCCGGTTAAGCTTGGCCAGTACCGCACGATTAACCTGAAGGTTTCTGCGGTTAAAAGGGTCAGGAGGGCGAAGTATATGCCCTTTACTTTGAGGAACGGGTAAGCCAAAGCCAGCGCAACGACAGCCGACATTAACCCGCCAAGAAATATGGCTATCCAGAAGGATAGGCCTACCTTCATTACCAGGAGGGCTGAGCCGTAGGCTCCAATTAATGAGAACCCAACGTGGCCTAATGAGATATGACCCAACAGTTTAATGGTGCGCAGGCTGCTAATTAGGAGGACGTTTACCCCCATTATAACCAAGATAGATGTCCAGTAAACGTTGTTCAGCGCTATGGGTAAAGTGATTATAACGGCAGCCAAAACTACAATACTGATGATGGTAATCAGCAGCTTCCTACTCATGTCCAAATAACCCCTGAGGCCTTGCTAACAAGATGAGAATCACGACAACCAGGGGTGCCACTGAGGTTAACCCCGGACTAAAGGCAACGGGAATAATGCCATCGACAAGACCAAGGAATATTCCTCCTACGGCGGCACCCAAGAGGCTACCCATACCTCCCAAGACTATGATAACCAAGCCTTTCACAAGGGGAAGAGTGCCCATAGATGGGGTGAGCATTAATATTGACCCCGCTAATGTGCCGCCGGCAGCTGCCAGAGCACAGCCGATTGCCATAGCCATGGACGACATCGTGTTGGGGCTTATCCCTCGCAGAATAGCACCTTCCCGGCTCTGGGCACTGGCGACCATCGCCTGCCCGTATTTAGATCTTTTGAGGAAGAGGTATACCAACAAAAGCAGGCCTACAGCGAAGCCCACAGCTATGATTCTATCTTTAGGAACGGCACTATCTAGAAACACAAAGCTTCCTTGTGCCAGTCTCGGGATGCTCCGCTCGTAAAGTCCGAACCCTACCACGGCACTGCTCATCAGGATTAGCGTTAAGCCAAGGCTAATAACGATAGGGGGTAATATCTCAGCTCGAACGGGGCGGAAAAGGAACCTCTCCATAAAAAGACCGAAGCCTGCCATTATGGCCATGCTGATGAACATCGACGCATAAAGGTTGATCCCAAAAGACACACAGCAATAGTAGGTAACATAGGCCCCTATCATGTACACCTCGCCGTGAGCGAGCTGCAGGATGCCCATAATACTCAGTATGAGGGTCAAGCCCAGGGCCATCAACACATATAGCCAGCCAAGGGCAAGCCCATTAGCTATAGCCTGTACCCATACTTGAACTGGTAAGTCCAATATACAGTTCCCTTTCCGCTCCGTTTACTACCCGAGCAACTAGCCGCCCTTTCCCATTCTCATGCTGTGCCAAGCTGGGGCCTAAAAGGCGCCGAATCTTCAGCACCAGGCCAGAGCGCCACTACCCCCGGTAGGATACACTCTCCTGCCGGGTGAATCCTGCCCCCTTCATCTCAGGAGGCAGGAGCGAACACCTGGCTCACCACTCCCAGCTTGCACGCAGGGCAACACGGGTTATTTTACTTCAATTGGCATAAACACCGTATCTACTACCGCGCCATCCATGAGAAGGCTGACAGGAATAGGCCTCACCAGCACACGGTTGACCCCGTAGGTCTCTAGCCCTCCCATATGAGCCGGGCCGAAGCCCGTCTGGAGGCTCCCTGGTGCGGTCATGCCGTCAAGTGTGGCTAGAACCGTTTCCGGGTCAACGCTTTGGGCTTCTTGCATAGCTTGGACTAGTATCCAGCCCTCGTCCCAGGCGAACGATGCGTCAGATATGAACGGCTCTCCGCCATAGGCTGCCTGCCACCCGTCCACAACCTCTTTTAATGCGCCTGTTGCATTCGCCGGGTCCCAACCGGCACAGATTACATTATTGCAGGCATCAGCGCCAGCGACGGCAAGAAAGACATCGGGGCCTAATGGCGAGGTGGAGATAAATGGTCCGGTGAAGCCCAGCTGTCGTGCTGACATCAACTGGTAATGGGCCTGCGCACTTGACAGCGTGATTATGGCATCAGCATTATAGGCTAAAACCTTGGTATAGAGGGGGATGAAGTCTACTGTGCCAAACTCCCATATCTCCGTAGCCACAACCTCGATGCCAAGCCCCGCAGCTATAGACCTACAGTCTTCATCCAGCGACCCCACGGCAATGTCAGGAACAACGAGGACCATGGTTTCTACATCCGGGTAAGCTCCCACCAGATACTCAAGAACAGGCCCATGTGAATCTTGTGGCGATATCATGGGTCGAGTACAAAGCGGTTTATCCGGGCTTATATCCGCCGGGTGAAAGGGAACATTAACCCAGGTAATTAGATGCAGTACTCCGTTAGGCGCACAGATGTCGTAAACCGCCTGTGTGCACTGCTCCAGAATACAGCCAAACACAAAAGTTGCTCCATCTTGGAAAACAAGCTTTTGAGCGGCAGTGCCTGCTGCTTCTGGGTTTATCTCACTATCCTCAGCGACGAAATCAATAAGATAGGTAGTATCGCCAATCTGCACGCCACCTTCCGCATTGAGCTTGTCGAAGTACAACTCAAAGCCCCGTACCCAGGCCATGCCGATAGTGCTGATAGGTCCGGAAATCGGCATAACAACCCCGACCGTCAGGTGCTCGGGTTCTGCCGGTGGTGTCGTTGTTTCTGGTGGTGTCGTTGTTTCTGGTGGTGTCGTTGTTTCTGGTGGTGTGGGACAGCCGACGGTGAAGACCGCAGCAATCAATGCCAGTAACAAACAACCTACCACGAGCAGGTTAATTTTCTTCTTGTTATTCACTTTTGCTTCTCCTTTTGCAAAATAACTCTTCTTTACGCTGAGATTTTTCACTCTATAGGCTACACCTCCCTTTTTAGGTTAACACTTCACACGTTTCGCAATTCTGCATCACCTGGCGTCATAGACGATTTTCCCACCTACGATAGTCATAACAGTACGTATATCTTTAATCTTGTGAGGCTCAACGGTTAAAATATCTTCATCAAGAACACATAAATCGGCTAACTTGCCCGCCTCAATAGAGCCTTTAATATTATCCATATGGTCTTGCCAGGCGCCCTCGATAGTATAAGAACGGATGGCCTCTTCCCGAGAAATACATTGCTCTGGTCCGCTTACTTTCCCTGTGGCTTTAGATTCCCTTAAAACAGCCGCTTCAATTCCCTGTTTCCAGTTTGGATAGCTTACCGGAGAATCGGAGCCTCCAGATAGATGCACTCCAGTATCAATGAGTGTTCTTAGAGGCCATTGCCATGCCGACATTTGCTCGCCTACAAGACTATCCATAAAATCTGAAATCGTCCACTTTATTCCCGATTGCACAGCAATACCTATGTTATATTTGGCCATACGTTTGGCGCATTCGGGTGTTGTAAAGTCACCATGTATTACATAGTGACGAGCATCCCAGGGATATTCCTCCAGCGCTTTTATGTAACCATCCACACACGCATCAATCGCTCTACCACCGGTAGCATGAATGCCCAGCTGAAATCCGTGTTTATGGGCATGAACAATCATTTTTATCAGCTCATTATAGCGCTCCTCATCCGTTTCCCCCGGAAGCACCAGGCTTCCACTGCCGCCGCCAACATATTCCTCATGCATCCAGGCCGTCTTATTTGGGGGGATGCCGTCAGCGAACAACTTTACTCCGGCTATTCTGAGCCATTCGTTGCCAAAGCCAGTATGTATCCCTAGATAAGATATGCCTTTCTGTAAGTCCTTTAAAGAAATTGCTCCGTACTCTCCAAAAAGTAGCATGATGCCGACCCTTAATGACAGCTTGCCCTCATTGTAAAGGTCATTGTAGACACCGATGCACTCGGAGCCGAGTAGCCCTCCCTGGAAGTCGCCGCCACCGGGGCCCAGCGCTCCTTCAGTGATGCTGGTTACCCCTATAGAATTGAGTTCCTTAATGGCTATAAGAGCCGCTGCTCTCTTTTGCTCCCTGGTCAAAGGAGGAATCATTCTCATCACTAAACTCTCTGCCGGCAGTTCCTTTAGCAGGCCTACGGGTTCTCCTGTAGCCGGGTCTTTTGTAATCTCACCCCCTGAAGGAAGAGGTGTGGTCTTGGTGACTCCTGCTATCTCAAGGGCTTTACTGTTGACCAAGATAACATGCCCCGAGAAGTCGTTAAGGCAGACCGGGTTATTGGGGGATACGGGGTCTAAATCCCATTTTGTAAGATGCCTTGCCGGGTCCTTCAGGCATTCCTGTAAATAACCTTCGTCCCATCCCCATCCCTGAATCCATTCGCCGGGTTTAACGGTCTTAACCTTATCGGCAACCGCCTTCACGATATCGCTAATCGATTTGACTACTGGGTACCCTATTTCAACCGCCAGAGGAGGCCTTGTGCCCCAGTATGCAACAGCGTGAATATGAGTATCGTTGATTCCCGGAAGTACCGTTTTCCCTTTAAAGTCTAAAACTTTTGTATTCTTACCAGCTAACTCTTTGATATCTTCATTTTTCCCTACTGCGATAATCTTGCCATCCTTAATAGCAACCGCCTGCGCAATGGAGAATTCTTTATCAACAGTGACTATTTTGCCATTGATAATGATCAGATCAGCCGATAGTAAATCAAATACGTTTTTTTTCACCATTACCCCTACTCCCTTTTTTGTTTATATTCCATTTATAGGATGCCTATTTCAGTTGTTCCCTATCACGCATTAATCAGGCTTATCCGGCCTCTGGTATCACTGTTACCCTCGCACAAAAGAAAGGCGCTCACAAGCGCCAACTTGGCGATTTTGATGCCCTTTCTTCATCCCATCACTTTCTAAACCAATTTTCACATTACTTCTTAGGGTCACCTCGTGTCTTATAATGCAATGTAAGAAGTGTAAGAATAATGGGGTTTCGGCTAGAGTAGAGCTCTTGTGCTTCCTGCCCATGAACCTTAAATTAGCTCTTAAAGCACCCTACCTCCCAAGCTCTTGACAAGGGCTCCTGCAAAAAGGCATCTCCATTTTTAATACATAGAATTTAGCACGAAGTTCGTAAGCTGTCAACCCAATTCATAGCCAACCTTTTTACGAAAATCGTAATTATTAGGAGCCGCACGCCGGCAGAAATCTGGGTTCGCTGGCTTGAGCGGCTATTTGGCCGCCTGTCGGCAAGCCTCGTTGCCCAGGGCAAAAAGCCGCTGACCGGGGGCGTCAGAGCTTTATGGTTAATTCTTTCAAGGTTAGCTTCCTAAATGGGCGTATTTCTCTCTTAATTTGGGCTTTTCTATCTTACCAGTGGGGTTGCGGGGTACCTTATCAAATATAATTTGCTTCGGTCTCTTGTACCGGGGCAAATTCTGCTCGCAGAACTGGTTCATCTCTTCTTCACTCAGGGTGGTGCCGGGCTTGGGTTCAATGACGGCGGCGACTATCTCACCGAGCCTGTCGTCGGGGATACCGATTACACCGGCATCATAGACTTTGGGGTGGCGCCGCAGAGTCTCTTCTAACTCCACCGGGAAAATGTTCTCGCCGCCGGTGATGACCACGTCCTTCTTCCGGTCAACAATGTAGATAAAGCCCTCTTCGTCCTGTTTGGCCATATCGCCGGTGTAGAGCCAGCCGTCTTTCAGGGTCTCTGCCGTCTTCTCCGGGTTCCCGTAATACTCCTTCATCACCCCGTCGCCCCTGACAATCAGCTCGCCGACCCCGCCACGGGTGACATCTTCACCCTTGTCATTGACGATGCGGGTCTCCCAGTTAAATCCAGGCCTGCCGGTGGCCTCCAGCTTGTGATAGTTCTCTATGCCCAGATTTACGCATCCTGGGCCGGTAGATTCGCTTAGCCCGTAGCTGGTGTCGTACTGCATATCGGGGAAGTATTGTTTCCAGCGCTTGATAAGGCTGGGGGGTATGGGCTGCGCCCCCATGTGCATCAGCCGCCAGGAACTGAGGTCATAGTCTTCCTTCTTTAGCTCCCCACTATCCAGGGCCAGCAGAATATCCTGAGCCCAGGGCACCAGCAGCCAGACTATCGTCCCTCTCTCTTTATGGACAGCTTCAAAAATATACTTGGGGCTGACTTCAGTGAGCAGGGTGGCCCGGCCGCCCACAATCAGGCTGCCGAACCAGTGCATCTTGGCCCCGGTGTGGTATAGGGGGGGAATAAGGATAAAGTTATCCTGGCGAGTCTGGTGGTGGTGGCAGTTTTCGGTGATGGCGGCACACTCCAGGTTTTTGTGGGTGAGCAGTATCGGCTTGGGCGCCCCGGTGGTGCCCGAGGTGAAGTAGAGGCCGCACTCATCTTCTTCTTTCAGTTCCACCTCTACGGGTTGGGGGGAGGCCTCTTCTATCACCTTTTCAAAGCCCTCCATACCCTTGGGCAGGGGTTGTCCAACAAGGATGTAGTCCTTAATTGTAGGTAGCTGGGAGCGGACAGCCTCTACCCGGTCAGTAAATTGCTCGCCTAGAATCATTACCTTGGCTTCAGCTATATCAGCGCAGTATTTGAAGTCATCAGCGGTAAAGCGGAAGTTGAGCGGCACTGCCCATGCCCCGGTTCTAAGGATGCCGAAATAAGCCTCCAGCCAGTTAATGGAGTTGAGCATCCAATGTATTACCTTATCCCCTTTCCTAACCCCCCGGCTGATAAGGGCATTGGCTACCCTGTTTACCCTTTCATCAAACTCCTGCCAGGTAATTTCTTTTCTTAGCCCCTGGCTTTGTTTTAGTTCAATAAGCGCCGTATCACCGGGGTACATTCGTTTATTTCTGGCTAACATCTCTGTTATGGTCATTTGGTTTTCTCCTAATTATGATTAATTATAATTATATAAAATTTTCAGCTATTCAGCGGTAGAAGCGTTCAATAAGCAGGTCTGCGATATGTTCGGCATCGCCTTTACCCAGGGGTTTGCTGAATTTCTTCTTGGGTGGAGAAGGTGCAACCACAGGACGAGTCTGAATAAGGAAGATATTTTCGGGGAAGGGTAGCTCAGCGTCAACCGCCCACTCAATATCTTGAGGGATGCCTCCGTAGTGCAGTTCTACCTGCTTAGCCAGCTTTACCAGGTGGGTTAGCTCCTCATCGCTGAGGCAGGGAATAGCCTGTTTTTCTTCAGGCACTGCTTCAACCCTGGTTCCCTGCTCAATAGCTACCACCTGGCAGGTTTTCTGGCCGATACGCTTTTCCTTTACGCTCAGCGTCTCTTTACTCACGACGAATTTATCAGGGTTTACCTGCGCCTGAACCACGCCCTCGCCCAGTCCCCAGTTAGCCTCGATAACAGCCAGTGAGGGGTCATTGCCGATGAGGTCAGCAGTGAACAGAACCCCAGCAGAGCGGGCGAGGATCATCTTTTGAACACCAACAGCTATGGGTTCAATTTGAGCCGCTAAGCCTTTTCGAGTCAGAGTAGCTATAGCCCTGGGGCTGAACATGCTAGCCCAGCAATATTTTATGCTGCGCAGCAAAGCCCGGTTTCCTTTGATATTAAGATAGGTGTCAAAGAGCCCGGGGTGACTCTGTCGCCCACTTGACCTTACTGAGACCGGTGTCTCGTCGGCCCCGAACTGCTGCGACAGCTTCTGGTAACTGGCCTCTACCTGGCGGCGAATTTCTTGAGGGACTTCCCTTTTCTTGATGGCACGGTAGATGCGCCTGCTGGCTGCCTCAGCCAGCTGAAGGTCGCCCGGTTTTTCTTTTAACTTGGACAGGTAACCTGATATCTCCTCCCTGGCACTGGTCGTCTCCATGAAGCTATCAAAGGCTGACAGGGAAAGAACAAAGCCTGGAGGAACCGGTAGTCCTATCTGCACCATCTCGGCAAGGAAGGCACACTTTTGACCGACCCGAAGGACGTCTTCCCTGCCAAGCTCACTGAGCCAGAATATTACCCTGCTATCCATAGAGCTCCGCTTTAACCTTTTGGTAAAATCCAGACCGCTCCCTTTGCGCCATCTACCTTTATCCTTTGCCCGTTCTCCAACTTGCCGGTTGCTTCGCCTGTCTGCACCACCACAGGTATATTGTATTCACGGCCCACTATCGCTGCGTGAGACAGGCTGGCGCCTCTATCTAAAATAATTCCTTTGAGCAGGGGGAAAACAGGTGTCCAGCTGGGGTAGGTTGTTATTGCTACCAGAACCTCACCAGGCTTAATCTTCACAATATCTGTCTCAGATAGTATTATTCTTGCTGGCCCTGTGGCTACCCCGGGAGATGCCGGATTGCCGTAAAGGTCAGCTTTCAGCTCTGGTCTGGCCCTGGCCACGCGGCCTACGGTTATTTTGGCCATTACCTTATCTCCCGAGGCCATCATATGTTTCATGGCAGCCTCAGAGTCACTGGCCAGTTTACCAATCAGGGCCGGGCGCGGTAGCCTCTGGCAGTACTGGCGGTAATATCTTTTTCGCTTGGATACCAGCCCCCGATAATCCGACCGAAGGGGAATGAGGTTTTTCTTTATCTCGTTCGGCAGTAGGTAGACAAAGTCTTCGGGGTCTTCTATCAAATTCCTGCCGGCCATCTGCTTGCCACAGGCGAGCGCTGCCCGGCGCATAAGCGAATGAGAGGTCTGCTCAAAGTAGAAGGTATGTTCCTCGCTAAATGAGCCGGCCCTTTGCGCCGCTTTCATCAGCTTGGTAACCCATCCCTGTTCAGATTGGGGGAATCTGGAGAGGACCTCCCGCTCTGCCTCCTCACGCTCTTTAATAAGCCGCTTCCTCCTCGTGTCCAGCTCAAAGTTTCCCCCTTTAGCCAGATATTGCTTAATGAAAGAGATAGCCGGAGTGGGGTCTTCAATCCAGGCTTTGCAATTGAATTCCATCATTCGGGGCAATCTCCAGCCATGCTCCTGAAGAAACTCCCGGAAACCCCGGGGTTCGTCATGCCATCGCCTTCCCGCCTCCGTCTCTTCCAGAGCTGGCAGCACCTGTTCATCCGGATTGTTTTTGAAGATGGAATCGAGGCCCAGCTCCACAGCCCGCTGATAAAGCCGCCACAGCCAGCGGTCAGCCTCAAATATCTTGTTGTCAAAACCGCGCATCAATCGGTGCCACTGCGGGCTGGTGTCGTCGATGCCTAGCTGCTCCCGGCAAAGCTCCTCAAAAAATGAGTACAGCTCATACACCGAATACATCATCAGAGAGTGTAATGCCCATACCCTAAGGTTAAAGTTGAAGACCTGCGCTAAGTGGTCATACAGCTTATAGGTGGGGGAGTTATCAACATCAAAGGCTTTAAACTGGTTATAATGAGTGGTGAGCTCTTGGACCACGTTTTGCCATATGCGGTCATAATCCTGGATGAAAAGCTGGAGGTGCTCTCTAAACCTGGCTTCCCGTTGCCTCACCTCCTGTTCATCGGTTATCAGGACCGGGCTTACGTAGGCACAGCCATCTATTTCTCTCCAGTCCGTCCCATGGCAGCGGGGTAGCCCGATTGATTCAGCTGCCCACAGGTCACCGTAGCGGTTCCCATGAACCCAGCTCCAGGCAAATAATGGCGTCCAGGGGGGAATGGAGTGAGCCTCATCCAGATACCAGCAGGGATAATCTTCAAGGTCCTGCTCACTCATCACCAGTGAGTGGTTTACCTGACGTGGTTTCCACTCTGCCAGCCACTTCATCGCCGTTTAATTCCCCACCCCTTGCAGCTTTCTAGTCCAAGCGGAAGACCAGGCCTTCGTCTGCTTTTATTCTGACCCGGTCGCCGTCGTTAAGCATCTGGGTGGCTTCTCCGGTATTGGTTATCACGGGGATATCATACTCCCGGCCTAAAATGCAGGTATGGTGAGCAATTCCAGCGCCGTCGGATACTATTCCTTTAAGTAGAGGGAAAATAGTGCTCCAGCTGGCATAGGTGGCGGGGCAAACTAAAATATCGCCCGGGAGTACCTTTCCGACGTCCCCCTCGGTGACCAGTACCCGAACAGTTCCTTCTGCCTCGCCGGCATTTCCACAGTTGCCGAAGAGAATCGCTCCTGTTTCCGGACGAGGCTTTACCATTGTTCCTATACTAACCAAAGCAACCACCGGGTCTCTAGCATCTATGACATGTTTTACCGTGTCCTCAGGCTTCATTGGCTCTCTGGAGATGTAATTGGGCCGGCTACGGTATTCCTTTTGCGCCTGCCATAGCTGTCTTCTCTCCTCAGCGATGTCGCCCACTGCATAGTTTTCTGGCAGGACAATGAATGACTCTATCTCTTCAGGAATGAAGAAGAAGAGGTCGTCCGGGCGGGAGATAGTACCGTATTTCAGCAACCTTTCTCCAATTTTTAGCACGCAGTAGCGGAAGGAGGTAAAGCACTGGCACTCGCAAATCCAGTCATGGCTTTCACTGAGGGAGCTGGTCCTTTGAGCAAGCTTCATTACATCTAAAAACCAGTCCATATCAGGACAGTTAGCAGCTTTAACTCTGCTCAAAATCTCCTTTTCTACTGCCTTTCTCTCTTTCTCCAGGCGGGGCCTTATGGCCTCCAGCGGGAAGGCGGCTTTGGGCCCACCTGACAGCATAAGGTATTTCTGGACGAACACGATAACCGATGTCGGGTCCTCCCACCAGGCTGGAGTGATGAACTCCATCATCCGCGGCTGCCGCCAGCCATACCCTTTCACCAGCAAGAAATCATGGAGGTCTTTTTCCACCCATTCCTTACCGACAGCGGTTTTCTTTAAGGCAGGTATGACCTCAGCGGCAGGAGTGCTGCGGAAGACATCGTCTATTCCAAGCTCAAGTGCCCGATTGCGCAGGTCCCATATTGCCCGGTCCATCACGAAGAGCTGATTATCGTATCCCCTTGTCAGCTTATGAAGCAGGGGGTCGTTTTCCTTGAGCCCGGCGTACTCTTTGAGCAGGTCATTGAATTCCCAGTAGGCGCCGTATATGCCGTACAGCATATAGAAATGCAGTTCCCACATCTTCTCGACCACCCCCATGGCATACTTGAATTGTTTGTATAGCTCCCAGACGGTGGCCTTTTCGTAATCGTAATCCCTTATCTTCTGGTAATAGCCCTCAAGTTCTTCTTTAATATTTGTCCATATCTGGTCCCAGTTGGGGGCTAGTTCCTTCCTGATAATT
>Ga0315551_10001455_pt1 | contig 17842 bp, 16 predicted proteins | sample SalMarSW160290MG_FD_203678 | JGI IMG/M metagenome (GOLD analysis project Ga0315551, IMG submission 203678) | Salt marsh sediment microbial communities from the Plum Island Ecosystem LTER, Massachusetts, United States - Salt Marsh Sediment SW1602-90 ...
GCTTAGCGGTAGATTACAGGGTAAATGGGCACATCTACACAGAGTATCTTAGGTTGCGAATTTTCATAGATTGGAGAAACAATAAACCTGAAGATATGTTCGTTGATAATTCAGGAACTTACATCAGAGAGAATATACTGGAATATTTGGAAACGGTAGAATTTCCTAATTAATTGCAAAACTTGCCAAATTAGGATAAGCCTGCCTTTTAGGTTAAAATCTCAGCTGGCTACCAATAGGACATGCGGCACAAAAAAGTGTGATGGATGATAGTTTATCGGATTTTTCGGTCTATGAGTTTACCCTCTGAATCAATAAGCTGTACTTCTAAGGGCATTTGTCCGACGGCGTGGGTGGCGCAGCTTAAGCACGGGTCAAACGCCCGTATAACCGCTTCAACCCTGTTAAGCATGCCTTCCCGCAGTTGTTTTGTCTTCACGTATTTCTTGGCAACTTGCGTCACGGCTTTGTTGTAGGCAAGGTTGTTGTGTTCCGTGGCGATAATCATGTTAACCCACCTTATCATTCCTTGCGGGTCAACCTTGTAGTGGTGCATCAACGTTCCTCTCGGCGCCTCAGCCACACCGATTCCCTCGTAATTGTTGACGAAAGCTTTGGAAGTGACACGTTCCGAGAGAATTTCAGGATCCTCAAGAAGGTTTTTCGCGGTTTCGATGCAGCACAGCACCTCTATCAAACGTGCGTAATGGTAAAGGAACGTGCTTTGAACAACTCCGTTTTTCCCGAGTTTCTTGAATTCTTTGAGTTCTTTATCGGCAAGCGGTGTGCCACAGTGCGAAGCTACGTTCAGCCTAGCCAACGGGCCTACTCTGTAGGCGCCATCAGGATAACCCAAGGGCTTGTAGTATGGGAACTTCATGTAGGACCACGGTTCAACAGCCTCCCCTATGTATTCATGATACTTTTCAGGGTCAAGCTGGTCGGCTACGATTTTGCCGTCCTGGTCAACAACGCGTATGTTGCCGTCATACATTTCTAGCCCTCCAGTCGCCGTAACCAACCCCATGTAGTACGTGGGAAAGTTGCCGAAGTTTTGCACTTCCTCATCTAACCCTTGCAGGCGGTCTTTGAACATTGAAATCGTTTTAAGTGTAATGTCGAGCGCTTCTGGCAGAGTAGACAGAAGATAGTCTGCTTTTTTCTTTGGAAGAGGCCATTGTACTCCCCCAGGCAGAATCCAGTCGCTGGAATGGATTCTTTTTCCTGCTACTTTCTCTATTAGTTCTTGCCCAAACTTCCGCAGCTTGATGCCCTGCATCGCCAAGTCAGGCTGCTTCTCTATTAATCCGAAAATGTTTCTCTCAGCTGGGTCTGCGTCCATTCCCAAAAGCAGATCTGGAGAAGAAAGATGGAAGAAGTTCAGGGCGTGCGACTGAATTATTTGTCCCATGTGTATTAGGCGTCGTAGCAGGATGGCGGTTTTCGGTGGGTTCACTCCAACTATCTCGTCGCATGCCTTCGCTGAAGCTATCAGATGACTTACGGGGCAAATGCCGCATGACCTTGAAGTTATGCTTGGCATTTCGTAAAATGGGCGTCCCTCGCAGAACTTTTCGAATCCTCTGAAGTCAGTGACGTGGAATCGAGCTTCCTTGACAGAGTCATCCTTCCCTAGGTAGATTGTTACTTTGGCGTGTCCCTCTATTCTTGTAATCGGGCTTATTACAATCTCCTTGTTCATTTTGCCTTCCTCAACCATACTTGGATCTACCCTCCATGTTGGGCGTTCTTCCAGCCAATAACTCTGTTAGCACATAGTTTATTAGAGCCGCAGATGGTGGGCAACCGGGAATGAAATAGTCTACTTTGACTACTTCGTGGAGTGAATGTACTTTCTTTAACAGTTTAGGAACAGCCATTGGAATTAGCGCTTTTTCGTCAGAGGTTTCAACATATGCTTTTTCGAGAACGGCTTGGTCACTGTCGCTCCAAGCGTTTCTTAAGGCGGTAACGTTCCCTGTAACAGCGCAGTCGCCGAGCGAAACTAGGATTTTTGTTTGCGCTCTTGCCTGTTTAAGCAGACTTAACTGCTCTTCGTTTGCAACTGCACCTTCAACAAGGGTCACATCAACGTTTTCGGGGAAAATCTTTACGTCCACGATTGGACTATAAACCAGCTGAACCTTCTTAGCCAAATCTATAAGCAGCTCGTCTTGGTCGAGAAAAGACATGTGACAGCCTGAACAGCCGCTGAGCCAAATTGTCGCCAGTTTGGTTTTCTCTACTGTCTCCATTTTCGATTTCTCCTTGCTAAGATGAATTCAGCTATATCCTTATTCTTGGTGTGAAAGACTGGTTCTCCTTCGATGTAAATGGCGCCTACTGGACAAACTTTTGCGCATTTTCTGCATGAGGTGCAAGAGCAAGAATTTACCCAGTGATCATCGAGGTCCATTATGACTTGGGCGTCTTTTCCTCGCAGTTTCAGATCCAGCGTGTGAACGCCTTCTATTTCGTCGCAAACCCTTATGCAACGCGTGCACAATATGCACCTGTTTCGGTCGATAACTAGGAAATCGTGGGTGGAATCTATTTCGTCATTGGTCCATTGGCGCTCGAACATAACGTGGTCAACTCCTAGTTGATTGGCCAAGCTTTGAAGCTCACATTGGTCGTTGGCTACGCAAACCGAACAGATGTGGGTTCTCTCGGAAAGGAGTAATTGCACAGTCATTTTGCGGTATTCCTTAAGTCTGTCCGATTCTGTAGTAACTTCCATTCCTGCGCTAACAGGCGTTGAACAGGCTGGAAAGAGCTTAGGTGAACCACTAATTTCTACGAGGCATAAGCGACACCCACCGTAACTGGTTAAGCCTTCTAAATTACAAAGTGTAGGAATAATGGTTCCATTGTCCTTAGCAGCTTTCAGGATCATTGTGCCTTCTGGAACTGTAACCTCAACACCATTTATTTTCAGTTTAACGGTTGAAACGCTCAAGGTTTAAACCTCACCCTCCTTTTTGAAACATTTACCAGCCCGACAAGTCTTCTCCACAATATGCTGAATGTACTCATCCCTAAAGTATCGTAAAGTCGTTATGACAGGGTTAGGTGCTGTTTGCCCAAGACCGCAGAGACTTGCTTCCTTGATGTAAACACCAGATTTTTCCAGTGTAGTAATATCTTCAAGTTTGCCGTTTCCCTGCGTGATTCTTTCAAATATTTCCTTTATTCTCGCAAGGCCTGCTCTGCAAGGAGTACATTTGCCACAGGATTCGTCCACACAAAATTCAGTGAAGAATTTTGCAGTGTCAACCATGCAAGACTGATCATCGAGTACGACGATCCCGCCGGAACCCATTATGGCTCCAACATTTGTCAGCGAGTCATAATCTATCGGCTGTTCTAGAAGAGTCTCAGGAAGACATCCGCCCGAGGGACCGCCAACCAAGACCGCTTTAAACTTCCTTCCATCTTGTACTCCTCCGCCTATGGCAAACACGACCTCTCTCAACGTGATACCCATTGGAACCTCTATAAGCCCTGGATTGTTAGTTTTACCCGTTAATGAGAAGCATTTGGTTCCAGTGCATTTGGGTGTGCCGATCTTGGAAAACCATGCTCCACCATTCAACACTATCAAGGGGATGTTTGCCAAAGTCTCAACGTTTTGAATAAGCGTAGGTTTGCCCCATAAGCCTGAATTGGCTGGGTATGGTGGACGCGGGCGAGGCATAGCCCTACGACCTTCAATTGAAGCAAGTATGGCCGTCTCTTCGCCAGCCACAAACGCTCCTGCCCCAAAACGTAGTTCAACATTGAACTTGAAAGATGTTTCAAGAACGCTTTCTCCTAGAAGAGACATTGATCTTGCCTGAGCGATAGCCTTTTGTAAAGTTTGAATGGCCAAGGGGTACTCGGCTCTTATGTAAATGTAACCCTTTTCTGCGCCTATGGCGTAGGCGGCTATGAGCATGCCTTCAAGTATCGCATGTGGATCTGCTTCAGCCAAGGCTCGATTCGCAAAGACGCCTGGATCGCCCTCGTCTAAATTAGCCACTATGTATTTAGGAAAGCCGTGGGCTCTTGCGACGAGGCTCCATTTTTGGCCTGTGGGAAAGCCTGCGCCTCCTCGACCCCTGAGACCGCTGCTAACAACTTCATAAATGACGCCTTGGGAAGTCATCGTGGCCAAGCATTTGACAAGGGCAGAGTACCCTCCCATGGCAATGTAATCCTGAATTCTGGATGGGTCAATCTTGCCAGCGTTCCTAAGAACCAACCTGCGTTGTTTCTTAAAAAACGCCTCATTTCTATAAAGCATCTCTTTCATGGGTAAGCCTAAAACGATGTGATCTCGCACTATCTCCCGAACTTTTTCCGGAGTGACACTCTGATAAAGATAGTCGCCAGGTTCAATAACAACTGCTGGACCTACCGAGCATGTGCCTACGCACCCGGTTTTTGCGACTTTGCACTCCTTTTCAACTCCAAACTCTTTAATTGCGTCTTCAAATGCCTTTAAAACTTTAAAAGCGCCGAAGTGAACACAGCCACTCGAACAACACACATTAATACGGTGCTTGCAGGCTCTTTGAAAATCCACTTCATGTTCGGCTATCATCTGAAGGTCAGCGAGTTTCAACCTTTGCACCTCCAAGCGAAAGTCTGATCCTTTCTATCACCACTTCTTTTGTTGCTTTGCCTATGACTTCGCCATCAATAATTATGGATGGTGCCATTGCGCATGCCCCTATGCACCGTGTGACAAACAATGAAAGTTTTCCATCGGCTGTGGTTTCTCCTCTTTTGAGGTTGAATTCGCGTTCAATAGCTTGCATGATTTCTTCAACGCCTTTCACGTAACAAGCGGTTCCTAAGCAGCCTGTAACTATATGTTCACCTGGTTTTTCTAAGTTGAAGAAGCTGTAGAATGTTGCCACGCCAAACACGTGACTTGGGGGAAGGTTAAGAGACTGGAAAATATCCATTAACAAGTCTCTGTCAAGGTAGCCGTAGATTCCTTGGGCTTTATGAAGTATTTCCAGAAGAGCGCTCTCTTGATAGTCATGTTCTTTCATCGCTTTTTCTAACATTACGCGGCGATTATCATCTTTTGACAAAAATCCGATCCTCCGACACTGGGGCTTCTAACATTTTCTAAACTCACCCCGACATCTCAGGCATTACTGAAAAAGTAGTTGTATATAAACTAATAATAACGAAATCATAAAACTTATCTTGAAAAGTCTTAGTTATGACTAAGCGTGATCGCGTTTAATTAGTTCTTTGGAAAATACGCCCTAAATTGTTCAGGTTTTCGAAAACTATCAACGAACCCTAATCATAGAAAACCATAAATGTTGCAATAACGCATTACTTCCAATAAATTTACTTTGCCTTGAATAATTTAGAGAGAGGATAAAAATGCGTGTAATCTTAAAAGAAGACTTTGCTGAATTCGTTAACACACTGATAAAAGACAGCTCTTTGAACGTTATAGGTGTCAAATCAAAGGGCGACAAATTCGCTTTTGGACATTTAGAATCTGCCGGCGAACTGAGGCTGGATTATGACGTGACTCTTCTCCCTCCGAAGAAGTATTTCTTTCCTCAGCGCGAGACTCTGGTTACTTATAATGTGGCTAATGGATTTTCTGCCAAGGATCCAGCTGATGTTAAGCCCATGGTAATCATCGGCGTTCACCCTTATGATATAGTGGCTCTGCTTCACATGGATGAGATTTTCAGAGAAACCAAGTCAGATCCATACTACTTTGAAAAGAGAAAGGCATCAATAATTATAGGCGTTAACATTCAAAAGATGTCAAAGTGGTGTTTTGCGCCATACATGGGCTGTGCTATAATTGATTACGGTTATGATCTGATGCTGACTGATCTTGGAAACAGGTACGCCATTAACATCGGCCACGCGAAGGGGGAAGAGCTTCTGATGAAATACGCCAAGAATGTTACGGATGCGCTTGCGCGAGACATTCAGTTGGTGGGTCAGAAGAAGCGGGAAATAATTAGTATGTCGCAGCAGAAGTTTGATTTTGACATCGAACTGATCCCTGAGCTGCTAAGCAAGACTTATGGAGAAAGCGGATTTTGGGAGAAACATTCCGAGAAGTGTTTAGCTTGTGGTTCTTGTGTTTTGGTGTGTCCCACATGCTATTGTTTTGATGTTAAAGAAAATCCTGATTTATCGCTAGAGTCTGGCGAGAGGATAAGAACGTGGGACGGATGCTTATTAGAAGACTTTGCCAAGATCGCTTCGGGAGAGAACTTCCGTCCTACAAGACCCACAAGGTACAGGCACAGGTACTTTAAGAAAGGCAAGTATCTGTTTGACCGGTTTGGTTTCATTTCATGTGTTGGTTGTGGTCGATGTTCTTCAAACTGTCTTCCCGACATAGCTAATCCAGTCAACCTATTCAACGACATGTACCATGAAACCCTCAGCATGGGCGTGCAAGTGGCCCCTGCAACTGAGCCCGAAGTGAACATTCAAACTGAAGGCAACATAGATTATGTGCCGAAGCTGGCGACTATTGTTAAAAAGGTACCCATGACAGCCAAAGAAATATTATTCGAAATCAAGTTGGACGATGGTTCAGACATAAATCACGATCCAGGACAGTTTGTTGAAGTTTCTGTTTTCGGTGTAGGCGAGGCACCGATTTCTGTGTCGTCACCGCCAACAAAGAAAGGCACGTTTGAACTATGCGTTCGCAAAGTAGGAAGCGTAACAACCAAATTACACACGCTTAATGTGGGCGATAAGGTAGGAGTCAGAGGCCCATTTGGACACGGCTTTGACGCAGAATTCTTGAAGGGCAAAGACCTTCTTTTTATTGCAGGCGGTCTTGGGGTCGCACCGTTGCGGTCATTGTTCAACTATGTTCTGGACAAAAGGAAGGATTATGGTCGCGTTATTCTACTCTACGGCTGTAAAGAACCGCGGGAATTGCTCTTCGGCGATGAGATTCTCGCGCTAGCGGAGAGAGATGATGTGGAATTCAAGCCTACAGTTGACTGGTGTCCTGAAAATGAATTGTGGGATGGCAACATAGGCGTAATTACAACTTTGATTCCTCAAGTCAATTTTAATCCAGAAACTACCTATGCGATAGTCTGTGGTCCGCCGATAATGTACAAGTTCGTTATCAAAGACCTAAAAGGCAGAAAGGTTCCAGACGACCACATAATCCTTTCTCTTGAGCGGAGAATGAAGTGCGGCGTTGGAAAATGCGGCCACTGCCAAATCAACCAGATCTACGTTTGCAAAGATGGTCCAGTATTCAATTATTCAAAGATTAAAGGAGTACCGGAGGCATTATAATGAAGCCAAAAGTTGCTTTCTTTGACTTTGCAGGTTGCGAAGGAGACCAATTACAAGTAGCCAACTTGGAAGAAGAACTTCTCGACCTTCTAGGGCAAGTTGAAGTTGTAAGTTTCAGAGAAGTCATGAAAGAACACAGCGACAACTATGACATAGCATTCATTGAAGGATCTTGCACTCGACTTCAGGACGAAGACAGGCTGAAGCAGATCAGAAAGAACGCGAAAATCGTAGTCGCCATCGGTTCTTGCGCAACAATCGGCGGCATTAACTCACTAAAAAACTACAAGGACCTAGATGAAGTTAGAAAGACTGTGTACGGCGAGAACGCAAGATTATTCGACACCTACTCGGCAAGACCAATAGATGCTGTAATAGATGTGGACGCGTATGTGCATGGATGCCCAATAAACAGGGATGAATTTCTCCAAGTGGTTAAATCGCTTTTACTGGGAAAAAAGCCAGACATACCCACCTATCCCGTTTGCGTCGAATGCAAGAAAAACGAGAATGTCTGCGCGTTTGAAAGGGGTCAATTCTGTGTGGGACCCGTAACTAGAGCAGGCTGCAACTCCTGTTGCGTCAACGAGGGAACTATATGCTGGGGATGCCGCGGCCTAGTGGACAACCCGAACGAAAACTCCCAAAAAGAAGTCTTAATTAAGTACGGTCTTACAGTTGACGACGCGATTGGCAAGTTTAGGTTATATTTCGGTTGGCAGGAGAGGAAAAGATGAAAGACAAAAATTTTGATGTTGAAGTGCACCACGTAACAAGAGTTGAAGGTCACGGCAACATCTACGTGAACGTGAGAAATGGGACTATAGAGAAATGTGAATGGGCGATCTCTGAGGCGCCAAGGTTCTTTGAAGCCATGGTGGTAGGGCGGCAATGGAGCGAGTTACACCATATAACTTCGCGCATCTGCGGCATCTGCTCAATAGGTCATACACTCGCATCGTTAAAAGCAACAGAGGCAGCCATGGGCGTAACCATAAGCGAACAAGACCTCAAACTGAGAAAAATAGCATTGCACGCAGAGAACATGCAAAGTCACCTTTTGCACTTAGGATTCTTGGTTCTACCTGACCTGATGGGTGTTGGTTCGGTTATTCCGCTTGCGTCGTCCAATCCTGAGGAAGTCAAAACCGTTTTACGTTTGCACAGACTGGCAAACGAAATGTCTGATCTGCTCTGCGGCAGGACAACGCACCCTCAAAGGCTGTTACCAGGTGGTTTCTCAAAGATTCCTTCAATGAGAGAATTAACAGCGCTCAGAGAGAAGCTAAAGGCTGCCGTTACCGACCTTGAAGCCGTCGCAGGATTATTCAAGAGTGGAGCACCCAAATTCCCTGACCTCGTTAGGGAAACCGAGTTCATCGCTCTAACCAACCCGGACGAGTACGCGCTTTACGATGGGAAAATCGCGTCAACTGATACTGGCACCGTGCCAGTGAGCGAGTATCTTTCATTCACTAACGAGTACATTGTTCCGTATTCTACGGCGAAAAGGGCAAAACACGCCCGTGGATCATACATGGTGGGCGCCCTTGCTAGGTTGAACGTTAATTATGATCTGCTTTCTCCCTTAGCTAAGAAGACCAGTGAAATGTTCGGGCTGAAGCCTGTGTGTCATAATCCATTCATGAACAACATCGCGCAGCTTGTGGAGGTCGTTCACGGCGTGGAAGACTCGATTAGACTGATTAATGAACTTGAAGCTGCAGGTTTGCAGAGCCAGCCAGACTATAATAAGCCGGAAGTTAAAGTCAAGGCAGGCCGCGGCGTCAGCGCAGTTGAAGTTCCAAGAGGCATACTGTTCCATGATTACACGTACAACGAGAAAGGCATTTGCACAAAAGCAAACTGCGTCATCCCAACGAACCAGAATCACGGTAACATCGAGTTAGACATGAAAGCCTTGCTGCCCAAGATTCTTGACAAAACGAAAAAGGAGATTGAACTGAGCTTAGAAATGCTGGTTAGAGCTTACGACCCATGCATTTCATGCTCTACACACTGCGTTAAAGTGCATTTCGTTTAAAACCGCTCACAAAGGAAAAGGCCGGCGCAGTCTCTACAACTATGTGTATGTCATGCTTCCAAATTAGGTTAAGCCCCTGTAGTGCGTGAAAGCCTATAGCCCCCTTATTTATAGATTGAACTTTTAGTGTGAAGTTTTGATTCAGTTTTTGCGGTTTGTGTTTTGGTTTGCGGCAAACGTCTGAGGCACCCACCGCCAAACTGGCAAAGTTCAATATACCCTAAAGAAAAGGGGAAGCAACGCTGCGCAGAAATCAAGTTTCCGCTAAGGTTTTGTTCGTCCTGGTCTTAGCGACCGCACAGTTGCGCCTGCACGCCACATTTCAGAATCGCCCATGGCTTTCAGTTCTTCGGCAAGTTTTTGCCTGTAGTCTGGTTCCGCGCTTCTCTCGAGAACGATTCGTGTTTCTTCTCCTGTAGCTACAAGCTCATAGAGCGATTCAAATAAAGGCTTGGCGCCATCGCGGAAACGGTTCCTCCACCGCAATGCGCCAATACGTGCGGTTTCGCTGCAGTTGCAGTACATCCAGTCCATTCCGTTCTCGTCAACCAGCCTGATGAGGCTTTGCGTAAGTTCCTCCACGGTTTCGTTGAAGGCTTCACTTGGGCTGTGCCCATGCTCTCTCAGCGTGTTGTACTGGGCTTCCATTATCCCTGCCAAAGCGCCCATCAATACGCCTCTTTCACCAGTTAAGTCGCTGAAGACTTCTTTCTCGAATGTGGTTGGGAAAAGGTAACCTGAACCAATGGCTATTCCTATGGCTTTAACGCGGTCCTCCGCTTTACCAGTGTAGTTCTGATACACGGCGAAGCTGCTGTTTATACCGCTTCCGTCCAAGAAATTTCTCCTGACCGATGTACCTGACCCTTTTGGGGCAACCAAGATCACATCGATGTTCTTCGGCGGAACGACCCCTGTTTGGTCTCTGTAAACTATCGAGAATCCGTGGGAGAAGTAAAGTGCATCACCTTCTTTCAAAGTGTTCTTGACCAAGGGCCATATTTCCCTCTGTCCCGAGTCAGTAAGCAGAAACATTTTGATTGTTCCTCGCTTTGCGGCTTCTTCCAGCGAAAACAGGTTTTCGCCTGGAACCCAGCCGTCTTTAACGGCTAAATCGTAATAAGGCGCGTGAAAGCCTGTTTTTTCTTGGCCGATAACGACTTTGATTCCGTTGTCTCGCATGTTTAGGGATTGAGCGCGACCTTGAATGCCATACCCGAGTGAAACTACAATTTCGTCTTTCAATATTTTTTGGGCTTTTTCCACTGTGAATTCTTTTCTTGTGATGACGTTCTCTTTTACGCCACCAAAGTCTAATTCTACCATAGCAATTTCCTCAAGTTAGTGTTATGTGACGCATATGAGATAATTAAGAATTTAGTTTGAAAACAACAAGATAATTATTTCTTCATCCATGCCTTAACTGAGTTTCATCCGATTTTATCATAGGAGGATTAAATTTTAATCTTTTTCCCCCGTGTTCCCGTGTTCGTGTATGCTTGTGCCCGTGCGTGTGTGTATTCCCTGTCACTCTGTCAGTCTATCTCTCTGTCACTCATACGCATATGTACGTAGTAAAAACCAGATACTATAAACTGTAAAATATAACTCTCACACAATCAAGGTTTGTGCTCTCTTTCATATTTGGTCAATATGAATAGTGCAATCTCAATAGCAATGTTTCGAGCTAAACGAAAATACTCTTTTTCTGATGTAAATGAGTGCCCTCCTTCTTTATGTAAGATGTCTACAAAAGAATCAATTAACTTGTCATCTTTATCAGATAATTTTAGGTTTATTTTTAGATAACTTCTAATGTTCCCCATCTCTGAATCTTTTATTATGGGTATTATCTCGCTTTTTTGTTTCGCAATTTTGTTTGCTATTTCTTTCAGCAAATTTCCAATGAATGTTCTGAGGTTTGAAATCATCCCAGCGTTGACAATTTTTGATGTTTCATTATTAATAAAATTATCAATTTCATTCAGAAGTTCGTTATAACTTTTATCAAAACCAAACTGTAATATTTTTTCTGAAACCGTCTTTTTGTCTTGATTTATCTCAATATTGACTTTCTTAATCTGCATCTTTAAAAGTTCATAACGGGCTTCAATGATAAGAGTGTCGAGTCGCACTGCTTTTATCGAGCTGAATTGGCTTTTTCTAACTATAATTGCAATCTCATTTAGCTGATTTAAGTCAAAATAGCCTGTTGGAATAAGGCGATAAATTACACTAAAAATCCCTTCACATCCATGTTTTCTATTGTCAAAAGAATCAATCGCTTCTTCTGTATAATTAAGTTCAAGCAAGGCATAAAAACAAAGTTGAGAAATACCGACAAAAGGATATCTACTCCATTTTAATCCTGAAGATGATGCCTCATCAGAATCTATGATTTTGTTTTTTAGACAATTGACAAAATATGATTTTAACTTTTCATCACTTTTCACCATTAGAAATAAATCGATTAAAGTCTCCGCATTCGGATATTTGAAAATACTTTTCTCATGCTCTGAGATAGTGTAAAATGTATTTTGTCCTTTGTTAAGGTCGCTCACTTCTTTTTCGAAAATGATTTGTATATTGCGTACAAGCTCTAATAACTCCATAGAAAATAAATACACATTTAATTCTTATAAAATTATTTAGACTAAATCGTTAAAGTAAAAAGATTCTTGGTTTCCATTCTTTTCTTTCATTCCTCAAGAACTTCCAACAGCAAAGCCTCTTCACTAATCAGATTTCAAAAATCTGTCTCCTTTTAACCTTATTTTCTCATTATACAATATATATGAAGTTATAGATATATTTTTGTAATTATCTGGTAACCTACATTGTTTATTAAGAATTACCTTACAAAAAGCGAGTAGCAATCCAATAGCAAGCGTGTGGTTCTTGGTAAGCCAGAGGGTTTATGCGGGAGAACACATGATTATTGGGTTTGAATCAGTTTGTTGCAGTTTAACCGGCTTGAATGTGTCGTTTGCCGTAACTGTGCCCTACTCCGTTTTGAAGATGGACGAAACAAGCTCTGCAGTGGCTGTGTAAACGAACCTGTTGCCTTTAACGGTCTGAAACGCTAATTGGTAGGTTGCTCCTGGAACGAACGTGTTTGCTACTCGCAGGACGACTGATTCCCCGTTGTTTATTTGGCTTGACCCAACGATGTAGACTACTGTGGCAGGTTGAGAGTTTACTGTGACGCTTTTTAACCTCACACTTTGCGTTCCAGTGTTGTATAGAGTAACGTCGACGTATGCGCAGTTTGGTCCCCATTGATGGTTTGTTGCGTGCAGGTCCTCGGTGTACATATTCGAGGTGGGTAAGCCGTTTATCCACGCTACAGTGGCTAAAATAACTGCGATTGCTATGCATAGCAAAATCACGCTGGTCATAACTGGAGGTAGAGCTTTTCTTGCGTTGTGTGGAGGCATAGCGGAGCTTTAGGGAAAATTAGTGGATATTATTTATGAATTCAAAATCAGAATTAAACAGCCTAATAAGCTGTTCAAAACACGCATACAGCCTTTTACCAAACATTTACGTTGGGCTTTCTGCTAATCCAGAACCTTTAAGTTTTATTAACATCGTAATGATTTTACCTCCCAAAAGGGCTCATTGCTCAGTCGCATGGGGTCGTAGTCGAGCTTGGTCTAAGATTCACGCCCGGGGCGCGTGAGATCCTGGGTTCAAATCCCAGCGACCCCACCAATTGTATCCTAATGGGCACCAAGCGATAGCCTTAAAGCTGAGGAAGCAATTGTATTATGTGTGTTTGAAGGTTTAAACCCTGAAAAAGAAAGCATTATCGCTTGTGTTGATGCTTCTATTATCAGCAGTAATCCTTTCAACATCATTATCAGCCATTATTTTGCCTGCAAAAGCGGCAACTAACAATTGGACCGTAGACGATGATGGACCAGCGAATTTTCATACTATACAAGAAGCCATAACCGCTTCAACCGCTGGAGATATTATAGTGGTAAATTCAGGCACTTATCCAGAAAATGTCGTTATAAATAAGCCTATTTCCTTGAAGGGTGTGACGAGTGGTCAACGACCAGTTATTGTGGGAAACCAAACAGTTGCTGTTGTAAAAATAACTGCTAACGGTGTGCAGTTTAGCGGTTTTAGTGTAACTAATGGCGGGTATGGTGATTCATATGGTGATGGAATGCTTGGAGGAGGCATCGAATTCTTTGGTGTAAGTGATTGCGACGTTACAAATAACTTGGTTTATGATAACTTGGCTTGTGGAATTTCGCTAGTTAATGCTAATTATAACACGGTAGCAAACAACACTAGTATAAGTAATTGGATTGGCATAAGACTGTGGTCTTGGAGCCCTCTTACAACGAATTACAATGTAATCCGTAACAATACATGCTCTTTTAACCTCAGAAACGGCATTAGCCTTTCGTCTTACGTTTACAAGACTGCGACCGTTAACTACAACAACATAACTGATAATGTGGTTAATGCTAATTCAATTTTAGCGGATTACGGTGGCATCGATATCGGCAAGTCTAGAGGCGATTATTTATCTGGAAACATAGTTTCATCGAATGCAGTGGCCATATACTTGAACTCTGTATTTGATTCAAAGTTCTTCCATAACACTTTCCTTAACAATAGTGTACAAGTTCAGATATATGATGACCAAGAGTCAGGGTCTTCGACAAACACATGGGATGATGGTTACCCATCAGGAGGCAACTATTGGAGTAACTATAACGGCGCTGATGCTAACCATGATGGAATAGGGGATAGCCCTTATGTAATTGACGCTAACAATGTAGATCGCTATCCTTTAATGGTTACATCCACACCTATCCCAACTCCCACGCCTACACAGACGCCAGCACCTACAGATTCGCCGACACCAACGCCAGACACAACCTCGACTCCAACTCCCTCACCGATTCCAGTACCCGGTCAGAGCTTTTTCACCGTTGAATCAAACAGCACAGTTACAGAACTATTCTTCAACAGCACAAGCTCAGAGCTAAGCTTCACAGTCAACGGCACATCAGGAACCACAGGATACGTAAAAGTCACCATCGCAAAAAGCCTCGTATCAAGCGTTGAAAACGCCAAAGTGTACCTTGACGGAAGACAGCTTAACGTTGCCATTACTGAGGACACGGATTCGTGGCTGCTCACCTTCACTTACACGCACAGCACGCATAAGGTGATTATTAATTTAGCAGCAAACGCGAGTGAAACCACGCTTTTAGACGAGTTATGGACATGGATCGCAGCAGCAGTTGTCATTGGCGTATTGTTGACTGTTGGAGTTGCTTTTATGCTTAGGCGGAGGGGACTTCAGAGCACCCGTTTGGCTGCGCAAAACCCCAAGTCAACGCCCTGAGAAAGGCGTTTTTGTTGCGATGGCAATCTTCGGATTCGCATCCATGTTTACATTCTATTCTTTGCTCAGAGCGTAAGATCCGCGAGTGAGTTTTTCCGCGCCGTTTCCCTGCACTTCTAAGAAGTTGTTCAATGACACTGCAGCGATTAGGAAGCTTGCCCAATTCTCCCCTACTATTCTCGCTCTGGAATAACCCTTCACCTAAGCAATCGTTTAAGATGTTTCTAGGTGAGACGCATTCATTCTGCGCGTAAAAGTAGAAGCGGTTTGGATGCTTCTTTTTTCATGATTTTTCTTATTTCAGCCTCATCGAAATCTTCTGCATTTTTCCTAGTCTCATCAAACTTTGATTCTGGGAGAATGAGGTGAATCTCGCCATTTAGAGACCGTTCCCTAACTACACGCGATTTTGGCAAGTCTATCCGCCGTAGAATATTCCTGTAACGGAAGATAAGTTTGTTCGAATAATTCGTTTAAACACTGCAAGCAAGTGCGCACGCTATTTACGCTTTTCTGTCCATGAAAGTCTCATTTGTTGGCTTTCAACTCTTGGATTCTATGCTATTCCTTTAACGCCGAGTTATATAGGTAAAGTTGATTCATCGGCGCCTGAGTCTGGACAAAGTCTCCGCTGATATCAGAACAAGGAAATGGAGACACTAATCTAAAGCTGTCAAATTGGCCTTTTCATAAATCTCTCGTAGCAACTGTATTCCTTGAGGAGTATAATGCTTACATGTTGCTCCTTTTGCTATGAAAAAGCTACAATAGGTGTACACTGCTTCGAGGACTATTAAAGTGAACTGTTGTCATTTATGAAAAAGAGGGGTTGCGCGGGTGACATCTCCACTTTGTGGTGGGTTCGAGTCCTATCGGCGGCGCCATCAATAACCATTCAATAGTTGCTTTCAACTATCTGAATGAACGCCATTCCAAAATAGGATATGCTATCCGAAGCTTCCAAATTTTTCGTCATTAAAATAGTATTTCGCGGTATACCCAGAAAGACTTAAAATGTCACCAATAGCTATAGCAAATCCATTCCCTTGCGGCTCAATGCTATATTCTATGTCATTCCAGATTACCCTTACCCACGCATGATATTGATTGTTTTGTTCGCCAACTATAACGTATACGTTGTCAGGTGACCATCCATCAGCTCGAAGCAGCGAGCACAACAATATGGAGAAGTCTTCACAATCTCCTGTTCTAAGCTGTATGGTTTCGTTTGAGAACTGCCAGTACTCTTTTTCGCCATGAATTTCTGAGTCACTTCTGTACTGTATGTTGTTCCCAACCCAGTCTCTTAATGCCATCCAATCAGAGGTCAATGAAAATTTGTCTCGCAAAATTTCATTTTTCAATTCAACCACGTTTTGGTCTTCGGGTGTTATGAAGGAGCGACACAAGTTTCCATCGAATTTTCTAGAAAGATTTGCATTTACAATAACAGTTTTGGAATTAGAAGAAAAAGGGCATGATGCTTCTATCGTAACAATTTTGGCTGATTTATAGCTTACTTTTACTGTAATTGAGCTTGTATAAGCTTCGGATGGCTGCAATAATGCTATCGATTCAGTATTGTAGGTGGCGCCGTCTATTTTGGTAGTAACTTCTACGTTTTCAGCCAACCCTCCGCCCAAATTTTTAACAGAAACCGCCAAATTGCTAACGAATTCTGGCAAGTCGCTTGCAAGATTTTCCCAATAACTACTGTTTTCCTTAACATCAACCTCTAATTTTGGACCACTTGTTCCTTGCTGGCCATTTTGATCCTCTGGTCTATTGAAAATTCGAGTTATAAAATCTTGAATTTGATCCCTAAACGTGAAAGGCGCGATTAAAAAAAGCAAAATAATTGCGATTATTAGGAAAACCGCAAGTCTACGCAAGGCTCTATCCCATTGAATTACTTAGTCTAAGGTTACAAAAAGTTTTTGGATGCTTTTCACATAAGTCGCGTTGGCAGCACTTTTTGTTTAGTGTCTTAAATTCGATTTCTAACGCCAAAGGTATTAGTTTTAGGTAATTCTGCTCCTGTCTGAATTGTTGTCAATAAGTGCGATCTATCAATAATGCTTATTTGGATGAGCCTACCCCGTGTCTTTAAAGCGAAAATGAAGGCATCTTAAGGTGGTTACTGAACATCCAAGAATCAGGCGAGAGAAAAAGACCATTGAAGCAATGGTGCGCATATACTGCAAGAATCACCATGAAAGCCAAGGTGAACTTTGCCCAGAATGCAGTGAACTATTTGAGTATGCCAAGATGCGGTTGGATAAGTGTCCTTTTCAAGAGAAGAAAACCACATGCGGCAAGTGTTTAATACATTGCTACCAGCCTTAAGGTTACAAAGATTGTCTTCTTTCTTGTTTTCTCTTGTTTTATTGTTGTGTTCTGTGTTTATTGCTGTTGTTTCTGTTGCTATACCATGTGTTTTGGTTTTCTTCATTTTTGTTCTTCCTCTTTGTCGAATGGGCATAGGCTTGTGTCTGTTTTTTCATCGTATGCTATTTGGTTGCATTTTCCTGCGAGGTATATTTCGCAAGTGTTACAGTCTTTTGTTTCTACGGGTTTAAATGCTGCTTTGGGGTCTCCCGCTAAGTGTCTAAATGGGTAGCCTTTTTCGCATTTGTCTGGGCTTTGTCTGCTGCACATTGCGTCTTTGAATTCGCAGTTTTTGCAGTTGGGTTCTTTCATAGCCATATATATTGGTTTATGTGTTTTTTCGTCGAATATTACCCATAGTTCATTCATGTTGGTTTCCTCTGGTTTAGTTGGTGGTGAAGCGTTTGGATGTGTCGGTCTAACCATTGTTGTGTGAAGGTGCCTAAGCTGTGTGTCATGGGTTTTCCCAATAAGTGTTGTTTACGTCTGCGTTTTTGCATGTATATTCTGTTGTGTTTTCTGCCTATTATTTTTCGGCATTTTGGTGTGTCGTATTTGCGGTTTTGATTGTATGTTAAGTCTAAGAATAGTGTTCCGCATAGTCGGCATTTTTTAATGCGTTGTTGGATTTCGTTTATGTAGTTTGTTTTTAGTTTTGGTTTCATGTTTTTTCCTCTTTTTGGGTTTGTTCCAATAGAGTCTTATTTCGTATATCATTTTCATTCACCTTG
>Ga0315551_10001457_pt1 | contig 17824 bp, 26 predicted proteins | sample SalMarSW160290MG_FD_203678 | JGI IMG/M metagenome (GOLD analysis project Ga0315551, IMG submission 203678) | Salt marsh sediment microbial communities from the Plum Island Ecosystem LTER, Massachusetts, United States - Salt Marsh Sediment SW1602-90 ...
TCACTCCCAGGGCCATTTTAGTGAAATAAGTTTACCTGTCAATTCTTTCGCAGCAATTCCCTTCATTCTGTTATAGTTCTACATTACAGATTTACATCTCGAAATTGACTGTCCCTGCCTTAAGCAGACCTAAAATATTCATGGGTACAGGCTCAAACTTAGATATTAAAAACGATGAGATAATGAAGGATTCGCTCTGGAATCAGCGCCAGTTGATAGTCAGTCTCCCCATTTCGGTTAAGATCATCTATCATCTCATCCTCGGGATCCTCATCGATGAAGACATCCGCCGTACCTCCCCAGAGGTGACGGCTGTATTTCACGTTACCGATGGCCTTGTTGTAGTAAGGGGTTCGGTATCCACTCATAATAGCCAGAGTCTCACAAGGATAACCCTTCTGGTTCACCTTTTCCAGAATCAGCTCCAACTTTAGCAGTAGTCGAAATACTTTAATATTTTGTCTTGTCAAATAGTCTGGATCTTTGTGAATCTGGTGGAGTATATCCTTTACTGCGATACTCAGCGGAACATACCAATAAGGATTCAGAACCAGATAGGTTATTTGGTCACTGAAAACAGTTATTTTTTGGCGGAGCTCCTGCTGCCTCGATTCGATTGCGCAGAAGCTCACCAATCTGATCTGATAGAGACCGGGCCCTCACAGCTTCTAACCAAGCAAATCCAATAATCCCGGTGGATACAATGGTAAACAAAATAAACCTGCACACCAAATATCTTCCCGAAGTAAACATTCTCATTTTCTCACTTCCCCAGATTCTGAAAAGATTCTTACATACTCTCTTACCTTCTTCTCGTTCTGCTGGAAGTGCAGCTCTGGTGAGTGTATTTGGCTAAGCCTATATTGTATCTTTACTCAGTCTAGTCGGTTTTATCAGAATTGTCAACGTCACGCGTCAATACCAATGAAGATGAATGTCCAAGCCAACTTAGCTTAAGTCGTTTGACTTTTCTCTCTAAGGGCATAAAATACCGAAATGACTAAAAAAGATGAAACTACTTGTTTTTGTGCTTAACAAAGAGGTCCCTCTTTTTGCCGATTTCAGAGAATTTATGAGAGGTAACAAACCTTATAATAAAACTATATTCTCAGTGGTGGACAAAGATGAGAAAAGTTTAAGTAGTAATTATATCAGCGCCCGGATGGACCACATGAAAGTAGTATCCAGAGGAATGCTAATTCCCCTTATTGTTCTCTCCCTTCTCTGTCTCATTACCGGGATATTTCCCCGCACATTAACAGGAGCAATATCCCATCTCCTCTTGGGCAAGGGATTAAAACCTGCTTTACTCATTTACTCCCCTTCACAGCTGGCTAATAGTGTATTTATTCTAGGTTCAGGTTTAGTACTTTACCTGGTGGCCACAAGTTCGAAAGGAAAAAAAGTCCTCACATACCTCAGGAGTTTGAGATTTGGTCTTAATAACTCTCTTTTGCTGATAGTGATTGGATTTATAATTCTCGTCATAATAAACTGGATGATGAGAGGGTTTCACTAATTTTCACCGCCCGAGACTTCTTGAATATTTCTGATAAATTCGTCTTTACTTATCTATAACAATCGGCTGGCGGATCTTTGAGCTAAAGACTGGAATGCTCCTGGCTCCCTGAAGGTTGGCAGGATTTGGTTCATTTCTTGACCAGACGAGGGATTCTGATAAAATTTGAGAAATTGCCAGAAGTTTTAGGATCTTGGAGAACTCCGTAAGGAAGGTAAATGAAATCTGCCTCCGATTACATTGTGGGAGTCGATTTAGGAGGAACCAATATTGTTTCTCTTCTCATTAATAGTGAAGGAAAGATTATAGATAAGGATACCCGAGCTACCTTAGCCCGGGAGGGTAAGGAAAAAGCTCTCTCTCAGATAGTGAGCTCGGTGAGAGCCGTCCTCGAGAAAGGACAGTTACAAGGGATTTCTTCTGCTTCCATAGAAGGAGTAGGAGTCGGTAGTCCCGGACCTCTAGACACAAAAAAGGGGATAATTCATTTTGCCCCTAACCTTCCTGGCTGGAATAATGTACCCCTGGTTAGCATTTTAGGAAGTCAGCTTAAATTACCTATCTTTTTGGAAAACGATGCTAATGCTGCCGCTTTAGCTGAATGGTGGATAGGGGCAGGAAAGAAGGTGGATAACTTAGTTTTATTAACCTTAGGCACAGGAATAGGAGGAGGAATAATTATTGGGGGAGAAGTTCTTCACGGAGCCTGGGACACGGCTGCCGAGATAGGTCATATGATAATCCACGAGGGAGGACTGGTTTGTGGTTGTGGGAAGAGAGGATGTTTAGAGGCTTATGCTTCCGCAACTGGAGTAATAAAGCGTACAGTTTCTCTCATAAAAGAGGGAAGAAAAACTCTTCTCCATGAGTTAATGCATGACCACTTGGAAGATATCACCTGTGAGCTAGTATACCAGGCGGCTGAAAGAGGAGATGAGGTTAGCCAGATGATAGTTAAGGAGACGGCAAGATACCTGGGAATAGGTATTGCCAGCATAGTTAACATCATAAACCCGGAGATGGTCATTCTATCGGGTGGAATGACTGCTGCTGGTGATCTTTTATTCAAACCGGTAAGAAAATATGCCCGAAAGTATGCCCTTGAAGCTGCTATCAGGGGAGTGAGGATAGTTCCGGCAAAGCTTGGCGGCAATACCGGTGCCCTGGGAGCGGCTGCTACCGTATTAAAAAGAGATCACCGGATATAAGGTAGCCGCAGGCTTTAGCCTGCGCTCACCAATTCAAAAAAATATTTTTGACAAGAAAATAGGAGGCATTTATGGAGCCAATCAAAGCAAAGGAAGGGGAGATCTTCATAGTTTTCATCTCTCGGCCTTTTTTCTTAAACAGGGAGATCTCCTTATCAGTAAATTTCTTTACCACTCCTTCCAATCTGATGCTACTCATTGGTATTTTACCCTTTTTCTTTTTCTGAGGAGATGAATTTTCCTCCTGAGACATCGCGGGACAGAATCCGGTAATTCCTGTCAAAATCCACTGTTATGTTTATCAAATTGGAACATTTTCTTCCCAGGATTTCCTTTTTTAAGGTGTAGGCAACTCCTTTTTCCCCAGCTTCGGTATATAAACTCTGGATATCGCTCCTGCGGTTGACATTGATCCTTATCTCTTCTCCGCACTTATCACACTTTACTGCAAACAGAATAAAGTCACCCTTTAATCGAGGGCCAGCTGCCTTTTTTGCTCCTCTGGCGAAGATCTTACTCCAAAAGCCCATCCTTATCACCCCCTTTTCCCTCACCCGAGTTAAGTGATGATTTCATAGACCTTGCGCCTATCTTGACTTTACAATTTTTGACCACGGTTAAGGAGGTGCCGAAGGGGGGAGTCGAACCCCCAAGGGGATAACCCCACAGCATCCTGAATGCTGCGCGTCTACCAATTTCGCCACTTCGGCGTTTCTATATTCATCTACTGGCAATGATTTCCGAATGTCGATTTTCTCCTCTTTCCTTTTTTCTCCCCGTGGTGTCCATATAGGTGTCCATTCGTCTCGCTAGAACTTCTACTGCTGCTCTCTTATGATTAGGAGAAAGATGGGCATAGCGAAGCGTCATCTCAACCGATACATTCTCTTCCTCACCTTCCATCCACGTAATAATCAATGTACCATTTCTTTCCCTTCTTGTACATACCCATCTATATCCTCATTAATAATACTAACTTAAAGAGAATCGTCAAGCATCCGAATTAGCAAGTACACCACCTTGAGTTTAGAGATTTTATAAAAATAATTTGACATTCTCCAATTGTTGCAATATAATATCTAATAAGTGTACGTCTTAACTATTTTCTTTCGACAATTGGAGAGATTCCAATGAAGGCAAGAAATAATCAAAAGCATACTCGATTAGGCGTGGGGCTGGTGAGGAAGTTATCCGAAGATGGAAAGCGTATATTCACCATACGGGATGCACGAGAGGCTGCCTCTTTTTGTGGAATTAGAGATAGTTATGTAGTTGAATCTTTATACCATCTTTCAAATACTGGTTGGATAGTTCGGCTTAAGAAGGGTCTTTATATTATTTCCTCTTCTTTTCCAGGTATGACTCCTATCCATGAATTTGAAATTGCTATGGCTTTGGTTCATCCAGCTGCTATAAGTCACTGGTCTGCTATGCATTTTCATGGCATGACAGAACAGATGCCACAAAGAGTATACATTACGACTACAAAGGCAATTGTTACATCAAGGTTGACCAAAAGTCTAAAGAAGAACCAAAGAAGTTCCAGTCGAGAAATAAATGGTGTTCTTTATGAGTTTATCAAAATAAAGCCTGAAAGATTCTTTGGCACTAAGGATTATTGGGTTGGAGAGGCTAAGGTAATAATAACGGATCCTGAAAGAACACTCATAGATGGACTTATTGCTCCTAAGTACTTTGGTGATTGGGCAGAAGTTTATTCTGCACTTGAATCACAACTTTCCAGACTAGATTTAGATAAGATGGTTGACTATTCTACACGACTTGACACTGCTGTTGTTAAGAGATTAGGTTGGATACTTGAAAAGCTAGGGGTAGAGGATTCAATATTACAAAGGCTTGAAACTTTTCCTATCAGAGGTTACCGCACTCTTGATCCTAGTGGTCCTAGAAAGGGGCCTTGCAACAGGAGATGGATGATTCAGGAAAATCTTCTTGGGAGGGCGGTCAGATGAGACCACTAAGGAAAAGACTCGAAGAAGCAAGGAAGAATATAGGACTACCATGGGAAATAATCGAGCGTGATTATATCCTTTCATGGGTATTAGCGGGCATTGGAGTTAATGAGAAATTACAAAACGGACTTATTTTCAAAGGTGGAACAGCTTTGAAGAAATGCTACTTTGGCGAGCACAGGTTTTCGGAAGACCTTGATTTTACTGCTAAAGGGAGTGCTCCAAGGGGAGATAGGCTTAAGGAGGAGGTACAGCGGTCTTGTAGATTAGCCACTGAATTAGCTCAGAATTTTTCTCCTCTTGAATTAAAGACAGAAAGATATACAGAAAAGGAACCTCATCCCGGTAATCAGGAAGCCTTTACCGTAAGAGGCAAATTTCCCTGGCACCGCCAATTTCTAGTTAGGGCGATGATTGAAATTACTGTAGATGAACCAGTAAGAATCGAGCCTGTGAAAAGAAAAATAATTCACGGTTACGGAGAGAAAATTTCCCAGGAAGTTTTTGTATATTCGCTTGAAGAGATCATGGCTGAGAAAATGCGGGCTATATTACAACACCTTCAAAAACTTGAAGAACGTGGTTGGAGTCGGTCGCGAGCAAGAGATTATTATGATCTCTGGAGAATATTGAATCATTATCTAGGACAGTTGAGAATAGAAATTTTACCAAATCTCTTTTTAAAAAAATGTAAAGTTCGGAAAGTTGACTTCAGCGGGCCGGAAGAATTCTTTGATAAGACTTTGTTAGACTATACTGCTAAAACTTGGGAGCAGTGGTTAGGGCCATTGGTTCCTGAGTTGCCGCCATTTGAGCTAGTAATAGACAATCTTAAACAAAAACTCTTTGATTTATTTAAATATGCATAGGTGAGCCAGATTATTGTGAGTAACTTTTCGGAATAGGTGAGGAAACCCCTGATGAATGTCTATTTTTGGTGTCCATATAGGTGTCTATTCGTTTCCCTAGAACTTCTACTGCTGCTCTTTTATGATCGGGAGAAAGATGGGCATAGCGAAGCGTCATCTCAATTGTCTTGTGGCCCAGAAGTTCCTGAATGGTCTTTAGGTCTACCCCGGCCATGACCAGTTGAGAGGCGAAAGTATGCCTCAAATCGTGGAACCGCACCCTTTCGATTCTAGCTTGCCTGGCAGCCTTGTCAAGAGAAACCCGCACATCCCTGTATGGCCTGCCATTCTTGTGGCAAAAAACATATCGGCTGTTGGGCCCCTTTCTTGTGCTGAGAAGTGTGGTATAGACAAGATTATTCATAGGAATCTCTCGCTTTCCGGCTCCTTTAGTGTCACTAAGATAGATCAGTTTATTGTGGAAATCTAAGTCTTTCCATTCGAGGTTCAGTAGCTTTGTCTTCCGCATACCCGTATTCACTGCCGTCAAAATGATCGGTTTCAGATAGGAGGGGCATGCATTACACAGGGCCTCTATTTCTTCAATCTCCAGATATCTTATTCTTGGTGGGACTGTTTTGAAGCGACGTATTTTTTCACTTGGATTTTGGTCAGTTTTTCCCCATTCATTAGCTTTTTTGAAGATGTGTTTCAGACACGCTAGTTCTCTATTGACAGTTGATTTGGAGACTTGCCTGAGCCTAGAGAGTTTATATTTCTCTATATCAACTGCTGTTATTTCGTGCAGGTATTTATCTTCAAAAAACTCATCTAAATGTCCCATAATTGTCTGATCTCGGGAAAAAGATCTCTTATTTGGTTTTGCATAAATTTCCAGATACTCAAAGCTCATGTCTTTAAACCGTATTCTATCAAATCTACGTATATTTAGGAATTTATTCTCAGCTATTTCAACTTTTCTTTTTTTCAATACCAATTCTGCTTGCCTCTTGCTAGGACCGATACATTCCCTTCGCCGCCTTCCATCCACGTAATAATCAATGTACCACTTATTCCCCTTTTTATATACCGCCATCTATGCTATCCTCAGATTTTGTTTAGTAACTCGAGGAGAATCCTCAAGAATTAGCAGTCAACTTCTTCTATAAACGATTCAGCTATAAATTTCTTGATTTCTTTCTCAGAATAGTTTCTCTTCTTTCTAAGGTACTCAGCCAGCTTTTCAAGAGCCTCTTTTTTGTTGTGTGCCTTCGCATACAATCTGCCGGGATCCCTTGCAGGAACTACTGCATCCTTTCCAAAAGTATACATAAAGCTCCTCCCTACAGGTTTTTTTCTTCTACGCTATTTCCCTCAATCCACTTTTCAATTTTTCTCGGGTCAAACCGAACAAGCCTTCCCACTTTGACATAAGGGATCCTCTTCTGGTTAATCCAGGAATAGAGCGTAAAAACGCTTAATCCTGTTGACTCTGAGAGTTGTTTTACATCTATAAGGAGTTTATTCATTCCCTTTCCTTTCAGCCAATGTCAGAGCCTTTTGCGAGCTCCTGGGGTTGACAATGGCGAATATTTGATTAGACTATAACTAGATATTAAGAGTAGAAGATATTTTACTCTTATATGCATATTATACACGAAAATAAGTTTTTGTCAAGGGGTGTGGGTATTTTACCCTCAAACAGAGGAAAGGGGATGGCTGTGGATAAAAAGGAAATAGGTAAGAGAATCAAGAAAATACGCGTCATCGATTTAGACATGAACCAAGATGCGTTTGCAGGAAAACTGGCAATAACTCAATCGACAGTGAGTAGATATGAAAAGGGTGAAGTAATCCCCCCAGGGGATATTCTTCTGAAAATTGCCAAACTAGGAAAGACGACAATGGAGAAAATTTTGGAGGGAGAACAACGCGGAGCTTGAACATGAAAACAATAAGTTATTTGCTTAATCAGATAGGACCAAGTCAGCTAGAAATAAATCAGGCTTCTACATCCCACAATTATGTCAAACAATTGCTCGGAAAGAGATCCCAAAGAGGTGAAGTACCACCAATCGCATCTACCTTGTTGACACAGAATTTTTGGGGCTATAATTAGCACAAATAGATACAAATTCACATAAATCGGTAGGAAGACAAAAAAGCTAGAAGCTGCTCTGGATTTAGTGATTTGCTCATCTGGCGGGGCTACCAGAATTGGGGGTGTTTGGTTTCCTAATCCCTTGCAGGCCATTTCCAAGAACTCCTCTGAATAGCCAAAACCATCTTGTCATCTTGATTTCAACGATTTTTCTTTCGTCACCAATCTGTACGAATTTATGCCATTTTGTATCCCACGTGGAGACTATTTGGACACCGTAATTAGGAGTGTTGGTGTCTATTATGCACTTCGATACCCCGCCTGATACCGTGAGGTTGAGTGTATGATGCCTGCAGAGAACACACTTTATGAAGTCTTGGACAGATTTGGTCTCATATTCTTTTCAAAATCGCAGCTCAACAGAAGAATTCAGCAATTGAGCATCGACGACATAGAGTCATTGCGAAACGAGACCCTCCAGTTCTACAGAGATACTCTGCCGGGACTAATCGCTCATATTAAATCTCGCCGAACGAGACTAAACATGTTACCAGGACTACAAATGCTAGTCATGCCGAGCAATCCGATAACCAGGCAGTACAGGCTGGACACCTTTCTTCCTAGGTCGATGCTCTACGCTGACTCAGTCATTGTGCATGACCCTCTGCACAGTTGGTTCTACAGGAACGACCCCAGGGACATAGGTAACTACTTTAGGTTGTCGGTACCGGCTAAAAGAAACCGGCTTTGTGAATATCTGTGGCACCTCATTTATCTTAAACCTTTGGTAGAAAGTCGTATAGTTCTTCTTGTTCCTATCCTGGCTATTGATGAGTTAATCAAGAAGCGACTTTCCGAGCTGACCAGCCAGTTCATGGCTAATGCTCAATTCTTGGAGACTTGCAAGGAATCCTTGGTCGTTGAAAGGAGAGGATCAAAAGTTTGCTTCTATCTCTATCCTCCTGATAAATTTTGGGGCCACACCTCGACCATCCCGGGAAGAGAAGATATCGAACGATATAAGACTGATTACTTCAAAACTCATGCTGAATGGCTCATTCGAGATACGTTGCGGGGTCAAATTCTCGGTGCTGGACCATGTGCGATAAACCCTGGCGAATGGCGGTTGTTGAAAATAATTGCATCAGAAAATTTTGACGAAAGGAGGCTTGCTGTAGCTTCAATGCTGGACCTCGAGCTACCGTGGCTCGACCGTTTGCCCATCGAAAACATTATCTCCATTCGGGAAAACGAGGAGATATTTGAGGTCTTTCGTCAGAACGTTGAGCATTTCTTTTCTCATGTCCGTTCAATACCAGGTGAGAAAGACTTTCGAAGAGAGATTGAAAGGATGAAGCAGGAGTTGATTCTGCCGAGTTTGAGCCGAATAGATAGAAAGCTCGCAGAATTGCAAAGGAGAAACTTTGTTGAAGCAGCAGCAGCTATTGCTAACGTAGCGATTTCTGGGTTCCTAGGGAATTGGTTGGCGTCCATACCTGCCATCATTCCCTTATGCGACATGGTTAGAAATGCAATGAGTTCACCGAGCGACCTAGAACGAGAACCAGCATACTTCTTTTGGAAACTGTACCATGATTAGCACGACGGCTCAGTTGAGCACTAAGTTAATTTTCTGGTGATAGTGACACCAAGCTGCCTACCCTTCATAGACTCTCCCCGCATTGGACAATGTTGATAACAGGTCCACCATGCCTTTGAAGTTGTATAGATTGGCTCCCCGGACTGGACAATGTTGATAACAAACCTGAATAGCTTCTCAAGAGTCTTGTTCTGGACTTTTCAAAAAGCCGAAACTTTGAAGGCCGGGAACTTTCTGATACCTACGAAGACTCTGACTGCTCCCCCGCTTCTTTCTTGAAGAATAGAAATGTTTTCAGCGAACGGCATCGATCTAATAAGAAGGTATGAGTAAGCAGAATTTGGGCAAAGTGAAACGAAAGCCTTTACACTGGGAGGGAATACTCCCACGAAGCAGGTCATTTCTCTTAGCTATTTCCTTTGACGACATTGCTTTTCACCTGTTTTACTTTTTCCGGGAACAATAGTTTAGCTTGCGAATTTCTTTTAAGCTGACAAAATGGAGAAAGACCATACTTCTTTACTTCCTACAAACTAACCAAAAAACATACCCGACCGTCAGGTAGCTTTTCCATACATTACCTCCAACAATTTTATTTTTTAGGAAATTTAAGCAGGCTTAAGGTACAAATTTATCTACACTTTGGCTATAAAGGATTAGGAGAGTGTTGGGAAATATATTTGACAAATTTTTTTTATTTTAGTATAGTAGTGTAAATCAAATGATAATTTATAAAAGAACTTTTTTGTTTTTTTCTAATAATTTCTAAAAATGCTGTCAGTCAAGGAGTCTTAAGATGCCTCTCATTAGCTTATCAGAATTAGAGGTAGGAGAACTGCGTAATCTCATGCAAACGACCCCCAATGCCCATCTGTATCGCAAGGCCCAAGTTATTTGGCTCACGCATTTAGGCAAGGGGATACCAGAAATTGCCAAGATAACAAACATGAATGAACGTACAGTTTACAGATGGCTCGCGTTTTACAAGGAGAAAAAACTTGACGCACTCCTTATGGGCTCCCGCCGTGGTAGACCACCTAAGATAACCGAGGAATATAAAAGGCTTCTTTTAGAAAGCATCCAAAAAAGTCCCGAAGCCTTTGGCTATCCCGCTAATAGGTGGACCCTTAAGCTCCTGGCTCAGCATATGACTCTAAATACGGGAATTGAGGCATCCTTCCAGCGAATATGGCAAATCCTGCTTTCTCATAACATTCTATTTCGCATGCCTAAGGTCTATATAGTAAATCCAAAACCTTATAGTCTTATAAAACATAACTAAATTGCTGAGAAAAACTTGGAGGAATCTTTTAACTACGGGGAGGTGGAAACAGATGTCTGTAGTCAGTATGAAGGAGCTATTAGAGGCTGGGGCTTATTTTGGTCATCGAAGGAGCGCTTGGAATCCCAAGATGAAACTCTACATTTATCAGGAAAGAAATCAGATACACATCCTTGATCTCAGCATAACAGTAAAAAAAATAGAGGAGGCTTGTAAGTTTGTCAGAGATCTAGCGGCGAAGGGAGGAGCTGTGTTATTCGTGGGAACTAAACAGCAAGCAAAGAAGTGTGTCGAGGAAGAGGCAAAAAGATGCGGAGCTTCTTACATTAACAATCGTTGGTTAGGAGGGTTTTTAACTAACTTTTCCACCGTAAAGAAGAGGATAGATAGACTTGGCGAGCTAGAAAAACAGGAAGTGGAGGGTGAATGGGAAGTTCTCTCCAAGAAAGAGGAGATGGGTTTTCGCCGGGAGTTAGAAAAACTGAGACGAAACCTAGCCGGTGTCAAGAGCATAACCACGCTTCCTCAAGCTCTTTTCGTGACCGACCTTAAGATAGAAGAAATAGCCGTGAGGGAAGCAAGGAGACTGGTCATTCCGATTGTAGCTATTGTGGACTCTAACGGTGATCCTGGTCTTGTAGATTATCTCATTCCAGCTAATGATGATGCCATAAAAAGCATTAGACTGATTACATCTAAAATAGCCGATGCTATTTTAGAAGGAAAAACCCTTTGGGAAAAGAAACAAAAAGTATTGGGGAAAGAGGCCGAAGAGGAAAAGGTTGTCACCAAGGAAAAAGAAGAGGAGGAGAAATTAGCTATGGAACCCTCACACCCTAAGCTCTTAAAATAGGCTTTGGTTTAAAGAGAGATTTTAATAAAACAAAAGAAAGGAGAGAGGCATGCCAGTAAAAAAGGGAGATGAGGTGAAACTGCATTTTAGTGGCAAACTAAAAAATGGAAAAGTCTTTGCCGCTACCGAAGGTAAGAAACCTGTAGAATTTAGAGCAGGAGCTGGTGAGATTCTACCGGGGATTGATGAGCAAGTTATAGGAATGGAGAAAGGTGAGGAAAAAGAGATTACAGTTCCTGCAGAGAAGGGGTTTGGAAAAAGGAAAGAAGAGTTAATAATGGAGGCTCCCAAAGATGTGTTTGAAGGAAAGAAGTTGCAAGTAGGGCAAAAGATATCTGTACAAACTCGGGAAGGACGAACGAGGTCAGCTCAAGTTATAAAGATAGGAGAAGATAGGGCAACCTTAGATCTAAACCACCCTCTAGCTGGTAAAGAACTTATATTTAAAATTAAAGTTGTGGAATAGTTTAGTTTCTCTACCAAGGAAGAAGTTTTGAAAGGATAAACTATGGATAAATCAACTTTTCTGGTCAGGGCTTTATGGCACCTAGACGAGAATTTAATGAAGAAACTGGAAAGGATAGCAGAAAGAAAGAAGGTGTCTGTTATATCTCTTGTGAGAACGGTGCTTATAGAGTGGCTGGAGCAAGAAGAAGCCCAAGAGGAAATGAGTGCCGATTAGCATGAAATCATCAAGAGAAGATAAGCCCGGAAAAGCAGATAAGAAGAGGATAATAATTGCCGTTTGGTGTCCGTTTTGTGACTGGAGAGGCTACGCTTCGGTTAGCGATAAGGAACTCTCGATCCAAGATTATGAGTGTCCTGAATGTGGCTGCCCCGTCAAGCAACTAGCTGGAAAAACAGCATCGGGAAGGATGGCAAAACTCAAGAAGGGGTATTTTAACAAATGAGGTTACAAATAAGCCCAAAAGAGAGGAGATCAGAAAATGGCGAAATTAAAGAGAAAGAGAGTTTGCATTCAGGAAATGACAGAAACTCAGGGAAGAGGAAAAAACAAAGTTGAACTTCCAAAGGGTTATGAAGTGTGGCTATGGTTTTTCGATGCTACTGGATTCCCTATAATGCGTGAAAATTTGAAAGCTGCTCTTGATATAACAAAATGGTTTCTTACAAGTCCAATTTCTACCTTAGATGAACTTCAAGACCGAATTAAATTTCTGGAAGAAGGACGCCAAGAGCACCAATTATAAAAACGGGAGCTTCCTACCGGCTAAGACAGGAAAGTTCCCTGAAAGGAGCCGAGCAAGGTGAGAACAGAAGTATTGTTTGAAGGAGTAAGGACTGAGGCCGGAGACCTTGCATTACTCCTTGGAGGAATAGAAGCTGGAGTGTATATGCTACCCAGTTTTTGGAAAAAATGGCTAAGAGGCTTGAGAAACCGACAAGAGCAGACGAATACCTGGATGAAGAAGAGTTATCTCGGAAAAAGAAAATAGCAAAAATTATTAGAGAGGCTTTAGAGAAGAGATGGGGAAGGTGAAAAGGAAACTATAATGAGTAATATTACAATAGCTAGCATTCTGGCTGGATTTACGCTTTTTGGTTGGGGATCACCGAGTTTAGTAGCTCAATTAAAAGAAGATAATCAAATGCTCAAGTTTCAAGTTAAAACTCTGGAGCAGAAAATCGAAAAGCAGCAAAAGACCATTGACCAGTTAAACGATGATCTTTATAAGATCTGCCAATTAGAAAGGAAAATGACGCCACCTGCTTTTCGTTTCCCGGAATACAAAGAACTTCATTCTTTGGTAACTGAAATCATAACGAGAAGAGGCTATAAAATAAAAGGAGGGCCGTAATAAGAGGAGGCAAAAAATGATAGAAGTAAAGGTAGTGAAAGTAGGTATAGATGTGAATTCAAAGATGCCGGTCATTGTTTTGAGGAAAAAGGGGGGAGGAAAGACCTTTCTCATATGGATTGGTTTATTTGAGGCCCGGGCTATTGCATTAACATTGCAGAATGTAAAACCGCCCCGACCTTTAACCCATGATTTAGCAAAATCATTAATTGAGAAACTGCATGGCAAAGTAGATAAAGTAGTTATCAGTGATCTCGTAAATAATATGTTTTATAGTCGCATTCTCATCCGGAAAAAGGAAGAGAGTGTACAGATTGATTCCCGGCCCAGTGATGCTATAGCTTTGGCTCTTAGATTCAGCGTTCCCATCTTTATAGAGGAAACAGTATTGAATGAGGTAGCTATAGATAATGAAACTATCGGGGATGAAGAAGTTCAAGATTTCAAGAAGAAATTGGAAGACTTAAAACCGGAGGATTTTACCGGTTAGCCATTCTATATTAGCTAGTTGTGAGATAAAAGGTTATTTTGGTAGAGGGAACCGATCAAGGAGGTCTGAAAGATGGAACAGAAAGAAAGAAGCTGGGTACGAACCATAATAATTGCAGTGCCCCTCACAGTAGCTATCGTATTAGCTGTTCTTATGGCTTATGTGGAGCTCACTAATTTTGATGCTCTCATCCATGGACTTGAAATCTTTGGAAAGAAATTAACTAAGGTAATTAAAGAATATCTTGATCTGGTAGGTAGGCTATTCATAGAATACTCAGTGAGAGTAGGTTAGTCTGGAGAAAGATAAAGGTATTGGTATAAGTGAAGCTCTTGAGAAATATATCTGTTACGAGAAAAAACCGGAAAACAATAATTTGAAAGGGGGTGGGAGCATTGAAGTTAGTCTTTTGGACGAGAGAGTAGGCTTTTTAGCGGCGTTTTTAGGATAGAGAAAATGAGCACATGGATAGAGAACGAAACTATAAAAGGGAGGTAATAACAGAATGATTTTTAAGAAGCGTTTTATCGGCAGACAATTTTTGAGGGTGGCAGGGTTACTGCTTGCTGTCAGTCTTGCTTTGGGCTTAGGCACTACCTTTGGCTTGGCCCAGGATAAGGTCAAGCTCACCTGGAGTGAATGGTGGGATCAAGAATGGGGACGGGAGACTATTGAGTGGGTAAATTCATCGTTTGAGAAGAAGTTTCCCAACGTTGATGTGGAAAACATGTATGTTCCTCATATCCAATACATGGACAAACTCTTAACACTTTCTCAGGCTGGAGAAGCTCCTGATGTTATGGCTATGGAGGTTACCTGGGCGGCAAGTTTTGACAAACTGGGAGTGTTTGAAAATTTAGACCCTTTGATCAGTAAAGCAGATCCAGAATTTACCTCACGTCATAACCCTGCCTGGGATAGTTGGTGGAAAGGTCGGCTCATAATGACCTATCTGTATACTATGTCTTACGGAGTTTATTGCAATAAGCGGATGTTTGAAGAAAAAGGTATAGAGCCGCCAACTGATTGGGAGGAGCTAAGAGTAGCTTTAAGAAAGTTCCAAGATCCTGAAAAACATCAATGGGGGATAGCTCTGCCTGTGGCTATGAAAAGTTCGGCTCACTTTACCCTGTACAATTTCTGGACCCGTTTAATTCAAGCTGGAGGGCAAATGACAAATGAGGAAGGACTGGCTGTCTTCAACTCCGATGCTGGAGTGAGAACCTTGAGATACTGGGGAAGCTTGTTCGCTGAAGGTTTGGTTTACCCTGGAACAGTTCCCGGGGCTCTTGCTATAGGAGAGAAAGAAATGATAGAGTTGTTCACCGCTGAACAAGTTCCCATGCAGCAGACCGGACCTTTTTTAAAGGCACAAGCTCTTGAGCGTAATCCAGAAATGGCAGGTAACATTGCTCTAACTCCCCCATTCAAAGATGTCACCAGTGGATACTTAATCACTGGGAGTGGTGTTAGTTTATCCTCGGAATCCCAGCACCCTGAGCTGGCCTGGGAGTTCATTAAACATCTGTTAAGTGATGAGGTAGCCTTAAAAATGGTCAAAGAAAGGTCCCTTTTCTGGGCAAATACCAAGGCGCTTGAGTTCCCATCTATCAAAAAGGACCCGGCACTTCGTTACCTTCCGGAGATGATAGGCGATCCGGCCTCTCAACCCTGGTCTGTTTTGCCTCAACTGGGTGATCTGTGCAATTCCTTGATGAAAAACGCACAGGAGTATTTCTTGGGTAGAAAAGATGCTAAAACTGCCCTGGACGATGCGAATGCTTACTGGAATAAGGTAATTCGAGAAGCCAGGTAAGCTATTCAGTTATAGCCAGGACACAGAAGCTTTAAAGCTTCTGTGTCCTGGAAGGGAGATATTATTGCTAGAAGGATACAAAGATAAATTTGAGTGGAGAGGGATCCTTTTTATTGCTCCAGCTATTATATTCTTATTTCTCGTCGTTATTTATCCTTTATTTAAGGTTTTTCAGTATAGTTTTCAAGAGTACTCTCCTCATCATTCTTTTGTCTTTGCAGGTTTGAAACAGTACCAAAGCCTTTTCTCTAATGAGCTTTTCTGGATCAGCATAAAGAATACATTTATCTTTACCATTGGCACTATTGTCTTAGACCTGGCACTTGCGTGGGGAATAGCTCTTTTATTGAATGTGAAATGGCCTAATCTTAAGGCGAGGAATTTTTTCCGGGGCGCCCTGCTTCTACCTTTTCTTTTCTCTGCCCCTGCCTCAGCACTATTGTGGGGTATCCTTTATCAGCCACTGGGCTTTTTAAATAATATAATTGAACAAATTCTTGGCACACCCATAAATTTTCTCGGTGATACCAGGTACGCTTTATTTTCTGTTTTGTGGGTGAGTGTTTGGAGAAATTTTCCCCTCATAATGATATTAATCCTTGGTGGATTGCAGTCCATTCCCCCAAATCTGTATGAGGCTGCAGGAATTGATGGAGCCAATCGTATCCAAAGGTTCTGGCATATTACGCTTCCCCAGATGCGCTCTTTAATGATGACCATCATTGTTATTGATTTCGCTACTACTTTTATTCATTTTGATCTGGTGTGGACCATGACCAAGGGAGGCCCCTTGCGCAGCACCTATTTAATTAGTTTCTTTCTTTACCAAAGGGGAATGCAAGCCTTCAAGTTTGGTTATGCATCAGCCATAGGCGTTATCACTGCGCTTATCATATCTGCATGTGTAGGTGCCTATATTTTTATTTATTCTAAAAGAATGGAAGCTCGAGCATGACGAGGAAAAGAGGCCAATTCAGATACTTTCCTTTGTACACCTTAGCAGTCGTTGTTACTTTTCTCATTCTCTTTCCGGCTATATTTGCCGTATTAACTTCTTTTAAGCCAATTCGGGAAATATTTGTCTATCCACCAACTATGTTACCACATACCTGGACTGTTAAACCGTACATTTCAGTCTTTTCCCAAGAAAAATATCTGCACTATTTCTTTAATGGATACTTCATCTCCATTTGCTCAACTTTTCTCTGTGTGATCTTGGGCTCTCTGGCCGGATATGGACTTTCCCGATTCAAGCTTCCGGCAAAACGCACTCTTATGCTGGCAATTTTAGCTATGCAAATGTTCCCTGGTGCGGTTTTAATGATTCCCTATTTTAATTTATCAAGGCAGTTGGGTTTATATAATACCTATCTTGCATTAGTAATGATAGATACTGTTTTTGCCCTTCCTCTGGTTATCTGGCTGCTTAAAAGCTATTTCGACTCTATACCCGTATCTATAGAAGAGGCGGCTCTTATAGATGGATGCAGTCAAGCCAAAGTACTCTTGCTCGTCGTAGCACCCCTGGCTCGGGCCGGGGTTATTGGAACCGGGATGCTGGCCTTTATAAGAGCCTGGAATGAGTTTCTTTTTGCCTTAATCCTCACCAAAGGACCAGAGAGAGCTCCCATCACGGTAGGGCTTGCTGAGCTTTTTGGTCAATACAGCATCAACTGGAACGGTATTATGGCAATAACTACTCTTGCTGTTCTTCCTCTATTAATTGTGTTTATCTTTGTGCAGCGTTACGTCATTTCCGGGATAATGAGTGGAGGAGTTAAGTGAATGAGAATCCCCTCATTTTCTATTTGTTATTGGAGATGTAATTATAGAAAGAGACAGAATAGGTGAGCTTCCCAATGAAGTTCTTCGAATATTTACCAGTTATGGAATCATAAAGTGAGGAAAAAATGGTGAACGTCAAAAAAGTAGCTCTGGGGATAGTTTTATTGATCATAGCCATCTGGTTTCTCTCAGGAGTTTATATTGTTCATCCTAATGAGGAAGGAATTATTAGAAGGTGGGGAAGATATTTTGCTTCCAGGGGTCCCGGAATATACTATCATATTCCCTGGCCTGTGGAACGGGTGGACAAGCCACCTATAGCTAAAATCCAGAAGATGGAGATTGGATATAAAACCATCAGAGTAGGACCTCCGGCAGTATACCAGGACCTCGAAGAGGAGTCCCTCATGCTCACCGGAGACATCAATATAGTTGATCTCTGGTTCATTGTCCAATATAGGATCAAAGACGCCAAAGCCTATCTTTTCAATATAAAGAATGTCAAAAAAACCATAAAAGATGCAGCAGA
>Ga0315551_10001458_pt1 | contig 17819 bp, 17 predicted proteins | sample SalMarSW160290MG_FD_203678 | JGI IMG/M metagenome (GOLD analysis project Ga0315551, IMG submission 203678) | Salt marsh sediment microbial communities from the Plum Island Ecosystem LTER, Massachusetts, United States - Salt Marsh Sediment SW1602-90 ...
ATGGCCGACGTGATGGCCGTGCTCACGGCGCAGCGCGAGGTGCTATTGGAGCAACTGCTGGACGAGCAGTCGGTGCACGTGCCCGGCATCGGCTACTTCACGCTTTCCGTCAAGGGCGAGTTGGACGAAAGCGAGCGGCTGGTGACAGAATCGGCCAGGCTCAAGGTGAATTACCGCGCGGAGCGCGACCTGATGGGCGACGTCAATGCGGACAAGCGCTTCGAGTTCGTGGGGGAGTAGGTTCTCAGTCCTGGAGCAGACCAGACCTTGGAAGTCTTTAGGGTCCGATACTGGGGAACGGGTAGTTCGATACTGAGGAACTAAGAGTTCCATACTGGGGAACGGTGAGTTCCATACTGGGGAACGACCAGTTCCATACCGGGGAAGCGCCGCCGCAGCCGGTCCCCGGCCCGCCTACGGGTTGGTGAGGGGGTATGTATGAGGTTGTGGAAGCACTCTTCTAGGGATATGCGTGATATGCGCAGTACTGCGCATACCGCGCTGGTGATGAGCAGTAAACGCAATATTGCACATACTTAAGAGCTAGGCAGTTTTTCTCGGAGGGAAATCATGAAACTCCATTTTCAGTCGTCACCAAACATAACCGTCGCAACGAATACCTTTATCAATGTTCCCGTGGTTTTGAAGTATGAAGACACGCCGCTTATAGAGGTCATTAAAGAACATGGCATTGGTTTCACGACACAAATACCAATTTATCACTCAGACGGAACATATCTGGCGAAGGTTAAAGGCAACCGAGTTTACCCTACCGAAGCAGGAAGAAAAGCGAACATTGAGATAAGAGACACGCCGGGCAAGTTCATCTGCAGTCTTGAAAACAAGGTGATGTTCGAACTATCCCACGGTGTTGGCGAGGCGTTCAAAGCGGTCGCAGAACTATATGCGCCAGATGGGTACTTTGTTAAATGTTCGGATGCTCCTAAACCGGAGTTATTCGATTTAACGGGTAACGCAATCAAAGTCGGTGGAGTTACGATGATCGGAAACGTCTTCCAAAATCTGTCCGTCGGTATTTGGTTACGTAAGGATGGTTCCTGTGCGATAGGAGTAAGATAGTTAGCAAGTAGGTTGGTTGAGGTGGGCCGAAGGCCGGGAGCGAAGCCCAACGCCTACCCCAATTACTCGCTGATTCGTAGATTCGTATATTCGCTCATTCGCCTATTCGTTCAAGGAGGTGCGCCTATGGAAGAACCCAAAGTTGGTGTCTATATCTGCAACTGCGGCGTGAACATCTCTGCCACGGTCAGAGTGCCGGAGGTGGTCGAGTTCGCCAAAAAGTTGCCAAATGTCGTCGTCTCCCGCGAGCACAAGTATATGTGTTCCGAGCCGGGTCAGGGCATGATCCAGGACGATATCCGCGACCTGGGGTTGACGCGGGTTGTGGTAGCGTCCTGTTCGCCGCGCATGCACGAATCCACGTTCCAGACCGCTGTGGCCGAGGCCGGCCTCAACCCCTACTACTTTGCCATGGCCAACATCCGCGAGCACGTCTCCTGGATAGTGCACGATACCGCTCAGGCCACGGACAAGGCCAAGCGGCTGATCAGCTCGACCGTGGCGCGGGTGGCTTATCAGGATGCGCTGGAGCCGCGCCAGGAGCCGGTCACCCCGGCGGTGCTCATCGTCGGGGCGGGGATCGCTGGCATCCAGTCGGCGCTGACCATCGCCGACGCGGGCTACCCGGTCTACCTCGTCGAGCGGGAGCCCTCCATCGGCGGGCACATGGCCCAGCTCGACAAAACCTTTCCCACCCTAGACTGTAGTACCTGAATTCTCGGCCCCAAGATGATGGATGCCGGTCGGCATCCCAACATTACGCTCCTGAGCTACAGCGAGGTCGAGGACGTTTCGGGGTACGTGGGTAATTTCAAGGTCAAGGTGCGTAAGAAGGCGCGCTACGTGGACGAGGAGAAATGCACCGGCTGCGGCGTCTGCTGGACCGAGTGTCTGACGCGCCGCGTCCCGCGCCTGAAGCTGATCAAGATGGGCGAGATGAGCGTCGGGGAGAGGAGGCCTGGGGAACGATGAGGCGGATAGAAGACATCTGTGAGATTTCGGTGAGCGAGATTCTTGATCGCTATCCGGCGGACAGGACTTCCAGCCTGGCTGTGCTGGAGGATATTCAGGCAGAGTACAAGTATCTGCCCCGCGAAGCTTTGGAAGAGGTAGCTGAGCGGCTAAATATGCATCTGGGCGAGGTCTACCAAATTGCCACTTTCTTCAAGGCCTTCAGTCTGGAGCCGAAGGGAGATCGGGTGATCAAGGTGTGTTTGGGCACTGCCTGCCACGTGGCTGGCGGTGCACGTATCCTCGATCAACTGGAGAGAGACCTGGGTATCAAGGCTGGGGGAACAACGCCCGATGGCAAATACTCCCTCGAGGCAGTGCGCTGTGTGGGCGCGTGTGCTTTGAGCCCCCTGGTCTTGGTGGATGAAGAACCCCATAGTAAGATGACTCCGGACAAGGCCAGCGACTTGGTTGCGAAGATGATCGGTGCGAAGGAAGAGGGAGAGGCCACTGGTCTGCCAGCAACTGACTTGTCTTCGCGGGCATCGGTGGATCTTTCCAGGGTTCCGCCCACAGGATAGATGTAAGGAGAGAGTTCAATGCCAAAACTCAAGAGTCTCGAGGATCTGCAAAGCCTACGGGAGCAACTGCAAGGGGATATCAAGGCCCGCGCCGAGACGGCTACGACCATCATTGTGGGTATGGGCACCTGCGGTATCTCTGCTGGAGCACGTGAAGTGATGCACGCCATCCTGGCCGAGCTTGATGCACGTGACATTGATGCTCACGTGACCACCGTCGGCTGCATCGGCATGTGCTCCAAGGAGCCTCTGGTCGATATCCAGCAGGGCGACGAACCCCGCATCACTTACGGCAATATCACCCCGGCGATGGTGCCGCGCATTATCGAGGAGCACCTGATCCAGGGCCACGTGGTGGACGAGTGGGTCGTCGGACGGGTGACAGGATAGGGAGGAAGGACGCGATGAGTACATCGAAGGCTGAACAATACCGTGTTGATGTGTTGGTCTGCACCTGTCCTGCATGTACAAAGGCCGGCGCCCCGGAAATGGAGCAAGCCTTGAAGTCCGAGGTGGGACGGCGTAACTTGGCGGATGAAGTGCGCGTGGTCGAGACGGGTAGCCGTGGTTTCTGTTCGATGGGGCCCATCGTTATCATTCAACCAGAGGGTATCCTGTACTGCCAGGTGGGTGCTGCGGATGTACCAGAAGTGGTGGAGGAGACGCTGGTCAAGGGCCGCGTCGTCGAGCGGCTGACGTACAAGGAGCCAGAGACACACAAGGCCGTGCCCTACTACGACCAGATTCCTTTCTACGGCAAGCAGATGCGCGTCGTGTTGCGCAACTGCGGGCTGATCAATCCGATGTCTATCGAGGAGTACGTCGCCGTCGGCGGCTACCAGGCCCTGGCCAAGGCGCTCACCGTAATGACCCCCGAGGAGGTCATCGCAGAGGTCAAAAAGTCAGGGCTGCGAGGCCGTGGTGGGGCTGGCTTTCCTACTGGCCGCAAGTGGGGGTTTGCCCGTAGCGCTCCCGGCGATGTCAAGTACATCGTCGCCAACGGCGATGAGGGCGACCCTGGTGCGTTTATGGATCGCAGCTTGATGGAGGGTGACCCCCACGCCATCCTGGAGGGCATGACCATCGGCGCCTACGCCATCGGCGCGCATGAAGGCCACATCTACGTGCGCGATGAATACCCTCTGGCGCTGCGAAATCTGAACGCCGCGATAGAGCAGGCGCGGGAGTATGGGCTGCTGGGCCAGGATATTCTGGGGTCGGGGTTCGACTTTGAAATCAAAATTACGCGCGGCGCCGGGGCCTTCGTCTGCGGTGAGGAGACGGCACTGATGGCTTCCATCGAGGGTCGGGCCGGTAACCCCCGGCCACGACCGCCTTTCCCGGCCCAAAGTGGCCTCTGGGGCAAGCCGACCAACATAAACAACGCCAAGACCTGGGCCAATATCCCGCTCATCATCGACCGGGGCGCGGATTGGTTCAGCCAGATCGGCACGGAGACGAGCAAGGGAACGATGATCTTTTCGCTCGTTGGCAAGGTCAACAACACCGGGTTGGTCGAGGTGCCTATGGGCATCACGTTGCGGGAGCTGATCTTTGACATCGGCGGGGGTATCCAGGACGGCAAGCAGTTCAAGGCCGTGCAGACGGGCGGGCCATCGGGTGGCTGTATTCCGGCGGACCTGTTGGATCTGCCGGTAGATTACGAGCATCTGAAGGATGCGGGATCGATCATGGGCTCCGGCGGTATGATCGTCATGGATGAGGGCACTTGTATGGTGGACGTCGCTCGCTACTTCCTCGACTTTCTCAAGGAAGAATCCTGCGGCAAGTGCACGCCCTGTCGTGAGGGGATCAGGCAGATGCTGGCGATTCTGACCCGTATCACCGAGGGAGAGGGTGAAATGGCCGACCTGGCGCAGCTAGAGACATTAGCTCACGTGGTGCAAGATGCCTCGCTGTGCGGTCTGGGTCAGACGGCGCCCAATCCCGTCCTTAGCACATTGCGCTACTTCCGCGACGAGTACGTGGCCCACATTGAGGACAAGAAATGTCCGGCCGGCGTCTGCCGGGCGCTGATCGAGTACACGATCTTGGAGGACGCTTGCACTGGGTGCGGCCTCTGCCGCCGCAAGTGCCCGCAGGAGGCGATCAGCGGCGAGAAGAAAAAGCTCCACGTCATCGACCAAGAAAAGTGCATCAAGTGTGGCGTCTGCTTCGACGTCTGCAAGTTCGACGCGGTCGCTGTGAGGTAGGAGGAGACCTATGGTTACTTTCACCATTGACAGACAAGAGGTTCAAGGCGAAGAGGGGCAGACCATCCTAGAGGTTGCCCAAGCAGCCGGGGTAGAGATCCCTACGCTTTGCTACCACAAACTCCTTTCACCCTACGGCGCTTGTCGCCTGTGCGTGGTGGAAGTCGTCGCCGGCGGCAGGCCGGGGCTCCAGACCTCCTGCACGTATCCGATCGAGGAAGGACTGGAGGTCCTGACCCGCTCCCCTGCCGTCGTCGAGGCGCGTCGGGTGGTCCTGGGACTGATGCTCTCGCGCACGCCCAACGTCGAAGCGATCCAGGATCTGGCGCGGGAGTATGGGATTACCGAGCCTCCCTTTCCCACCGATACCCCTGAGGAGCGGTGCATCCTTTGCGGCCAGTGCGTGCGCACGTGCGATGAGCTGGTTCAAGCTCACGTACTGAACTTTTCCGAGCGGGGTATCGAGCGACGGGTAGGACCGCCTTTCCTGGAAAAGACCCGTCTGTGCATCGGCTGTGGCGCGTGCGCGATCATGTGCCCTACCGGCGCCATTGAGACGGTGCTGGAGCAGGACGCGGTTTACAGGGAGAAGCCGCTGGGGCCGACGAGCGCCATCTGGGTGCCGTCGCTGCAGGCGGTGCCGCGCGTGCCCGTGATCGACACCGACGCCTGCATCCGCTTCCGGCAGAACGACCGCAGCGAGGGCGAGATCGCCGACGCCTGCGGGGCTTGCCAGACGTTGTGCGAGGCCGGCGCGGTCGATTTCACCCAGCAGGACGAGATCATCGAGCTGGACGTGGGGGCCATCATCGTCGCTACAGGTTTCGAGATGTGGGATCCGGCCAAGCTGTCACAGTATTCCTATGGCAAGTCGCCCAACATCGTCACCGGGCTGGAGTTCGAGCGGCTGTCGAATGCCGGCGGCATCACTGGCGGCGACATCCTGCTGGATAACGGCAAGAAGCCAGAGCGGGTGGCCGTCATCCACTGCGTGGGCTCCCGCGATCACAACGCCCATGAGTACTGCTCCCGTATCTGCTGTATGTACTCGCTCAAGCAGGCGCACCTGGTGAAGGACAAGACCGGGGCGGACGTGTACGAGTTCTACATGGATATGCGGGCCTTTGGCAAGGGGTACGAAGAGTTCTACGAGCGCATTCAGGAAGAGGGCGTGATGATGGTGCGCGGGCGCGGCGCGGAGGTCGAGGTGCTGCCCGACGGCAAGCTGCGCGTCAAGGGGGAGGACGCCAACCTGGGCCGCGTGGTGCAGGTGGACGTGGACATGGTGGTGCTCTCCACCGCTATCGAGGCTCCGCACGACGTTGAGCAGGTGGGGGCGATGTTCGGCCTGGGCCGCTCGCCCGATGGCTGGTTCGCCGAATCGCACCCTAAGCTGCGCCCGGTGGAGACCAACACGGACGGTGTCTTTCTGGCCGGGTGCGCGCAGGGCCCCAAGGACGTGCCCGATACGGTGGCCCACGCCGGCGCGGCGGCCTCGATGGCCCTGGCGCTGCTGGATAAAGGCGAGGTCACCATATCGCCGGCCACCGCCGTGGTGAACGAGGAGCTGTGCTCGGCCTGCAAGACCTGCATCTCGCTGTGTCCCTACACGGCCATCAGCTTCCTGGAGGATAAGAACGTGGCCAACATCAACGAGGCGCTGTGCAAGGGCTGCGGCACTTGCGTGGCGGCCTGCCCGGCCGGTGCCATCACCGGACGCCACTTCACCACCGAGCAGATCATGGCTCAGATCGAAGGGTTGTTCCGCTTGCCTGTGGAGACCAGAGTCGAGGAGGTGGAAGCATGAGCGGAAATGGCAAGGATTTCGAACCGAGGATCGTCGGCTTCCTGTGCAACTGGTGCACCTACGCCGCCGCCGACACGGCCGGCGTGAGCCGCATGGCCCAGCCACCCAACGTGGACGTCATCCGCGTGATGTGCACGGGGCGCGTGGACCCGGTCTTTATCCTCAAGGCCTTCGCCGAGGGGGCGGACGGGGTGATCGTCTCCGGCTGCCACCCGCCCAACGACTGCCACTATCAAGAGGGCAATTTCAAGACCTTCCGGCGCATGCCGCTGTTAGAAGCGCTGCTGCAGCAGTACGGCATCGAGAAGGAACGCTTCCACTGGGGCTGGATCTCAGGTGCGGAGGCGCCCCAATGGGCGCAACTGGTACGCGAGTTCACCGAGCAGGTGCGCGAGCTGGGGCCGCTCGATTGGAAGCGGCAGGTCGAGAGCAAGGAGTGAGCCGATGGCAGATAACGGAAAACTGAAGCTGGGGCTTTACTGGGCCGCCTCCTGTGGCGGATGCGAGATCGCCATCGTGGAGCTGCGGGAAAAGATCCTCGACCTGGACGCGGCGGCGGACATCCTGTTCTGGCCGTGCGCGATGGACTTCAAGTACAAGGACGTCGAGGCCATGCCCGATGAGCACATGGACGTGTGCCTGTTCAACGGTGCCATCCGCACGAGCGAGAACGAGGAGATCGCCCATCTCCTGCGCGAGAAGTCAAAGGTATTGGTTGCCTTCGGGTCGTGCGCCCACGAGGGCTGCATCCCGGGGCTGGCCAATCTCTTCGACCGCAAGTCCATCTTCGAGCACGCTTACCTGGAGGTGCCCACGGTGGATAATCCAGAGGGCATCCTACCGCAGACGTCTTTCCAGGTGCCCGAGGGGGAGATAACGATTCCCAAGTTTTACAACACAGTCAAGACGCTTGGGCAGGTGGAGGATGTGGATTACTACGTCCCCGGCTGCCCGCCGCAGGCCCCCCAGATATGGGCGGTGATCGAGGCGATCCTGAGCGGCAACCTGCCGCCCAAGGGTAGCGTGGTGGGAGCCAGCCCGAACAAGACGGTGTGCGACGAGTGCAAGCACGATCGCGTGGAGAAGCGCATCAAAAAATTCTACCGCCCGCACGAGATCATCCCCGATCACGATGCCTGCCTCTTTGACCAGGGCATCATCTGCTCGGGGCCGGCGACGCGGGCCGGCTGCGGCGCGCTGTGTACTCAGGTGGATATGCCCTGCCGGGGCTGCTACGGCCCGGCGCCGGGCGTGGTCGATCAGGGCGCGGCGCTGCTTTCGGCGGTAGCGTCTGTGGTGGACGCCGACACCGAGGAGGAGGCGGCGCGCATCGTGGGCGAGGTCGTCGACCCGGTGGGGACGTTCTACCGCTTTGGCCTGCCGGCGTCGCTGCTGCACCGGAGAAAGTTGGGAGGCTAGTAGATGAGAAAAATCAGCATTGATCCAATAACGAGACTTGAAGGTCACGGCAAGATCGACATCTTTCTGGACGACGACGGGAACGTCGCCAACGCCTATCTTGTCATCCCTGAGCTGCGCGGGTTCGAAAAGTTCTGCGAGGGGCGGCCCGTGGAGGAGCTGCCGCGCATCACGTCGCGCATCTGCGGCGTCTGTCCGGAGGCGCACCACATGGCGTCGGCCAAGGCGTGCGACGCGGTCTACCACGTCGAGGTGCCCCCGACGGGCAAGAAGCTGCGCGAACTGCTCTATTCCGCGTTCTACAATGCCGACCACGCTGTCCACTTCTACATCCTCGCCGCGCCCGACTTCGTCTTGGGGCCGGACGCGCCGCCCGCCGAGCGCAACATCCTGGGCCTGATCCACAAGATCGGCGTGGAGCTGGGCAGCAAGGTCGTCCGCTGGCACGCCCTGGGAATGGACATCGTCGGCATGCTGGGCGGCAAGACCATCCATCCGGTCGGTGCGTTGCCCGGCGGCGTGAGCAAGGCGATCAACGAGGAGGAGCGGCAGGAGATCGAGTCCATCGGCCGTGAGCTGGTCGAGTTCGGCCAATTTGGTCTCAAGCTGTTCCACGATGTGGTGCTTGGGAATCAAGGGTACGTGGACATGATTCTGAGCGAGGCTTTCACCACGCCGATGTACTATATGGGCCTGGTGGACGAGAACAACCACGTCAACTTCTACGACGGCAAGGTGCGTGTCGTGGACCCAGAGGGCAACGAGTTCATCAAGTACAGCCCAGAGGAGTACGTGGACGTGGTCGCTGAGCACGTCGAGCCGTGGACGTATCTCAAGTTCCCCTATCTCAAGGCAGTGGGCTGGAAGGGGTTCGTCACCGGGATGGACAGCGGCATCTACCAGGCGACGCCGCTCAGCCGCCTCAACACCGCCGATGGCATGGCGACGTCGCTGGCGCAGGAGGCCTACGAGGAGATGTACGAGACACTGGGTGGCAAGGCGGACGCACAGCGTCCGATAGTACACAACACGCTGGCCATCCACTGGGCGCGGCTGGTCGAGCTGCTCTACGCTGCCGAGCGCATCGTCGAGCTGGCGACCGATCCCGAGATCACCAACCCGAACGTGCGCACCATCCCCACCGAGACGCCGACCGAGGGTGTGGGCATCGTCGAGGCGCCGCGCGGCACGCTGACGCACCACTACATCACCGACGAGAAGGGCATCGTGCAAAAGGTCAACCTCATCGTCGGCACGACTAATAACTATGCGCCTATCTCGATCTCGGTCAGAAAGGCGGCCAAGGCGGTGATAAAGAACGGCGAGGTCAGCGAGGGAATCTTGAACCGGGTCGAGATGGCGTTCCGGGCCTACGACCCGTGCATGGCGTGTGCCACGCACACGCTGCCGGGGCAGATGCCGCTGGAGGTGCGCATCCGCGACGCCAAGGGAGGGGTGGTGCGGGTGCTGCGGCAGAATATGGAGTAGTTGGTTTGTTGGTTTGCTGATTGGTTAGATGGGGCAAGGCTGGAGGGGTTCATCGGTCTCCGGCCTTGCTTTCTTTTGCAAATCTGCAAAGTGTGTTTGCAGGCGCTCACCTGTGTGATATAATCGTCTAGCGAGGTGAAAGGCATGAGATCGAGAGCGCGAATCCTGTTGGCGGTCGTAGGATTGCTGATGGCGCTGGGTTGTAGCATGGCACCGACTCCCGTTGGACCGACGATTACGCCTTTTGTGCCGGGGGGCACGGCTGCACCCACCGATGTCTCCACTGTGCCCCCATCTGCTCCGGCTCCAACCTTGGCGCCGGTGGCCACGGATGTGCCTGTCGTCCCGACTGCTGCTTGCGCGGGTGACCTGGCTGCGGTCGTCGAGGCAGGGCTTCCGGCAGGGGCCTACAACGATGTCGGCGTATTGCCGCTGGTCGTTCCGCCCGGCTGGCAGCCGCTGTGGGCCGCGTTCAGCGTCGGTATGCGTCCCTTCGATCCCATCCGCAGCCACTTTCTCGCCATCTATACCTGTGATGCGGGGACCTGGCGCGAGTTGGCGCGGATCGACCTCGACGACGTCAGTCCGCCCGACATGGACCCGGCCACACCCGATTTTATCGCTGAAGGCAGCGTGACGCAGGTGAGCATCGATCCGTCCCGTATCTGGCTGGCGATAGATGGTGGCGTCGGCGCGCACGGCGGCACGTTTCAATTGCTCAGCTTCGATGCTGGCATGGCGCTGCGCGGACATGTCTCCGGCATCGGGGCCAGTCCCGGCGTGGGCAGCGTGTCTGACGTGAACGGCGATGGCGTGAATGACGTCGTGCTGGATCAATCGGATGCTTACGTCTTTTGCTACGCCTGCGGCGTGCGCAAGATTCACTTCCGGGTGTTCTATTGGGATGACCCCAACCAGCGCATCCTGGAGGCGCGCATCGACTATTTCTACATGGGCCAGCCGCAGCCGATGCGCGACGTGGTCAACCCGGCCGTCGCGATGGCCAACGCCGGGCTATGGAAGGACGCGCTGGTCAAGATCACCGAGGCGCGCGATCTGGCGCCCAGCTACCCCGAGTGCAACATTCACGCGCTGAACTGGAACTATGCGCTGATCAAGCTGCACGCCGACGCGATGGCGGCGGACGCGGCTACTGGCATCTACCCGCTGCTCAGCCGAGTTTTTTACGGCGACTATGCGGCGGCGGTGGACTTGATGCGCCCTTACGGCCCTGCCCAGGTCTTTGACCCGGCGGGACCCTTGATCGCGGGCACGGTGGCTGAGGGGTACGTGGATGTCTTGAGCGATCAGGTCGTCCAGAGCGCGGACGCGGCGCTGGCGGTCAAGCCGGATCTGGCGGAGGCGTACTTGATGCGCGGCTGGGCCAGGTACCTGGTCGATCCAGCCAGCCCGCAGGCCCGCGCCGATGTGCATCAGGCGGCGGCGCTGCGGCCGGGCGATGCGTTCTTTGCCCAGTGTGCGGCGCACCTGCCATGAGCCCTAGAGCGAAGGGGGCGCGCCGTGGCCGGTCGGGCGGACGGGCCAGTGCGTGTAGTGGTGACGCTGCCACCGGGATGGCCAGGATCCCCGAGTACAAGGTCTGCGCGGTGAAGGAGCCGGCGTAAGGTGGCGGGGCGGTTGACGGTTCCTCTGCCGACTTGGCACGACGTGGCGTTCAAGAGGATATCGTGTGAGCGAGTCATTTGAACCCAGGATAGCCGTCTTTCTCTGCAACTGGTCCCTGTACGCCGGAGCCGATAAAGCTACTGCCTGCCTTTCATCGCTGCCCAACATCTTGCCCATCCGCGTGATGTGCAGCGGGCAGGTGTCGCCGGAGATGATTCTACGGGCTTTTCGCGCCGGGGTTGACGGAGTGCTGGTGCTGGGTTGCCGGAGCGGCGATTGCCACTACATTAGCAGTGGCCGTCGAGCCGTCAGGCGCGTGCCGCTGGTGCGCAACTTGTTTGACTATGTGAGCATCAATCCCGACCGACTGCGATTGGACTGGGTGCCGTCGGTGGAGGCGCCCAAGTTCGCCAAGGTGACGCAGGAGTTCGTCGAGGCGGTGCGGGCACTTGGGCCGATTAGCGACGAGGTGGGAGCGTAATCCAGGAACTATGTATGATACGCCAAGGGGCTGGAGGAAGTCTCTGGCCCCGTTTTTGTTTGCGAGTGGGTGAATCACCAAATGAGCGAATGGACGAATGATGCGAGTTCTGCTAAAATTGCCAGGAGTATGGAGTAGGAAGTAGGGAGTAGGGATAGGCCTTCTTCCTACGCCATACTCCTTACTTCTGAGGTAAAGGGAGCGTTAGTCTTGAAAACGTTAGTGCTTGGCATGGGCAACACCATCCTGTGCGACGACGGGGTGGGTATCTACGTCGTGCAGGAGGCGGTGAAGCAATATCAACGGAACGACGTGACCTTTGCCGAGGCAAGTGTCGGCGGGATGCGGTTGCTGGACGTCATCGTCGGCTACGACCGCATCATCATGGTGGACGCGATCAAGACTGCCGACGGAAACCCGGGCGATATTCACCGCCTGCACCCCGGCGACTTGCCGACGCTGCACTCAGGCTCGACGCACGATCTCTCCCTGACCGGGGCGCTGGCCCTTGGGCGTGGCATGGGGATGAAGCTGCCCGACGATGAGAATTTCGTCATCATCGCTATCGAGGCAGAGGAGGTGTGGACGTTCGGCGAGGCGTGCACGCCGACGGTGGCGGAGGCCATCCCGCGCGCGGTGGAGGCGGTGTTGGCCGAACTCGCAGAAAAGTAACCGCGCTTCGTCACGTCGAGGCGCGGTTTGCTCTATTGCCTGCTGGCGGTGACTGAGAGTATACTCTCGATGCAGGCCCTACTCTTCAGATTGGCTTTCCTAGGGTGTCTTTGGCCCTTTTCCTTCTCCTTGTTCGCCCCCATGCGGTCCGGGCGTGGCGGGCGGCATGGGCCCATGTGATGGGGTAGCGTCTGGTTTCTCCAGTTGGTCCTGTTCCCTATCCTGCTTCTTGTCCTGTTCTCTGTCTTGTTCCTTATCCGGGCTCTCCCCCTGGCTCCCATCCTGTTCTCTGTCCTGGTCCTTTTCCTGTTCCCTATCTCGTTGTTGGGTGGGGTCTTCCGCTGGACTGGTAGCGTGTGGCCTGTCGGGAGTGGCCTCTGGCGTGCCCATGGGAGGAGTTGGCGTGGAGGAGGGTGAGTGGCCGCCCATCATCGTTTGTGTGTTCTCGTGTACTTGCAGGCACATGCGGTGCGCCTGGGTCAATCTCATCTGGGCATCTTCGGGCGCTGTCGCCTGCAATTGCTCCATGAATTGCGCCTGCGTCTGGGTGCGTTGGGCGACCTGTTCGAGCAGGCCGGGGATCTCTTCAGGAGGAGCCATAGAGGCCTGTTGCAGCGCGTGCTGGAACAGATTCTGCATGCGGGTGACCACGGATTCGGGTATCGGCTGTCCGTTCTGGATCATGGCTTGCAGCTCTTGCGCCCGTTCCGCAGCGAACTGCAGGGATAGTCCCACTTCTGTCGCCGGGTCTGGCGCCAGTGAAAGACGCAGGTCCTCGACGGCAGCTTGGCCGGATAGAGCGCATCGCCCGGCAAGCTGTCCCGGGCGGCCCAGGCGATCCCTGCGCCGGTGGAGACCAGGATGATCACGGCAGCCAGTAGGGCGGCAGCGAATCTCAGAAGGAAGGGGTGTCTTATCGTTCTTGCCTTGCCCGGACGGATTGGAACTGCTGCAACTCGTTTTCTGTACCGGGCTGCTTCGGCCAGGAGCCGCGCGCGGCCGCCTGCCAGTCCACTCGGCGGCGGTTCGAGGGAAGCGCCATAGTAGCGGCGTGCCAGGGTGGCTGTATCGAGCAGCGGGCGCAGTTGATCGGCCTGTTGTGGGTAGCTGCGTAGGATGACTTCATTGTCTTCTGAGCGGGCTTCCAGACATTCTTCCAAAAGATGTTCTAGATGCATAGTCATAGTTGCTCCTTTTCCAAAATGCGGCGCAGCGTGGCCAAGGCGCGATGCTGTTGCACCTCTACCGCGCCTACGTTCTTGCCCATGATCTCGGCCACCTCTCGCGCGGTGAGTTGCTCGCCAAAGCGCAGGGCCAACACCTGCTGCTGATCTGGCGTGAGGCGTCTGATGGCGAGGTGAAGACGCCGGTAAGATGATTGTTTGATGAGGGCTGAGTCTGGCTCGTCCAATTGCTCCGCCAGATTCTCAGGTATCGAGGTCGGAGGAGCTGAGGGCTGCTTGCGGTAGTAATCGATGACTCGGTTGTGTGCGATGCGGTAGAGCCAACCGCGAAACGATGTGTGCCAGACTTGATCCGACTGGATTGCTTGCAACATGCGCACGAAGACATCTCCTGTCAGGTCCTCGGCCGCCTGGGCGTCGTGGACGCGACGGTAAAGGTAACTGTAGATGAGTGGCGCGTACTGGTCGTACAGTTCGCCTATCGCCTTCTCGTCGTATGCTCGCGCTCTCTCTAGTAGGGCTTGTTGATTGTCCACTCGATGTGCTCTCGCCTACGACTATATATGACGAAAAAAGTCGTCCAACCTTATGGTCCGTAAGTCTCGATTTGAGGGCTGGTCTGAGTATATCATAACCTGCGGTGTGCAAAACTCCTGGGGGATGCTATAATTCCGGCGGGGGCAAGTTGTGTCGATTCTTTCTGCTTGTCACATTCACATCAGGGGCGTCGTGCAAGGCGTGGGGTTCCGTCCCTTTGTCTACAACTTGGCCGCTGAGCTGGGCTTTGCCGGCTGGGTGCTCAACAGCTCCTCCGGAGTGGAGATCGAGGCCGTAGGCTCTGACGACTTGCTGGACGAGTTCGTCGAGCGGCTGATGTCGGAGGCGCCACCTCTGGCCCGCATCGAGTGCATCTCTGCGACGACTGTCCCGATTTCCGACATCGAGATCCCCGAGCCTGGCCGGTTCGTCATTCGCCACTCTGAGTCCCAACCCGGCGAATTCCTGCCCATCTCTCCCGACGTGGCCATCTGCGACGACTGCCTGCGGGAGCTTTTCGACCCGATCGACCGGCGCTACCGCTATCCTTTCATCAACTGCACCAACTGTGGCCCGCGCTTCACCATCATCCGGGATATTCCCTACGACCGGCCCAAGACGACGATGGCGCCGTTCGTAATGTGCGCCGCTTGCCAGGCGGAGTACGATGATCCGACGGACCGCCGTTTCCATGCGCAGCCGAATGCGTGTCCTGTCTGCGGCCCGCGCGTTTGGCTCCAACTCCCTGGCCGCCAATCTCCAATCTCAACCGGCGAAGACGCGATTCGTGCGGTGCGTGAACTGCTGGCCGAAGGCAAAACCGTGGCAGTCAAGGGGTTGGGCGGTTTCCATCTCGCCTGCGATGCGACGAACGACGCAGCGGTGGCGCTACTGCGCGAGCGCAAGGGGCGGGTAGATAAACCCTTTGCCATCATGTCGTTCGATTGGGAAATGGTGGAGAGTTACTGTGAGGTGAATGATGACGAGCGGACTTTGCTCACCTCCTGCGAGCGGCCCATTGTCCTGCTACGCAGGCGGCCCAGCAGTCCTATTTCTTCTCTCGTTGCTCCCGGGAATAACTACCTCGGCGTCATGCTCCCTTACACCCCTCTTCACTACCTGCTCCTTGAACCCTCCACTCTCAGTTGTTCATTGGACATTGTTCATTGTTCATCCCCTTTGGCCCTGGTGATGACCTCCGGAAACTACTCCGAGGAACCCGTCGCCATCGACAACGATGAGGCGCTGGAGCGGCTGCGTAACTTGGCGGATGCCTTCTTGCTCCACGACCGCGACATTCACGCCCGCTGCGACGACAGTGTCACGCGCATCTTTGCTGGGGTGGAGTTGCCCATTCGCCGCTCGCGGGGCTACGCGCCTTATCCCGTGCATCTGCCGCTCGATGTGAAGCAGGTGCTGGGGGTGGGGGCGGAGCTGAAGAACACCTTCTGCCTCACCCGAGACCGATACGCCTTCCTCAGTCAGCACATCGGCGATATGGAGAACTATGAGACGCTCCAGTTCTTCGAGCAGATGGTCGAACAGCTAAAGCGCACATTCCGCATTGAGCCAGAGATCATTGCGTATGACCTGCATCCGGGGTATTTGTCGAGCAAGTATGCAAGAGATAATCCTACATCCTGCATCCTGCATCCTGTCCAGCACCACCACGCCCACATCGCCTCCGTAATGGCGGAGGCTGGTCTCATCGGTGAGCGACCTGTCATCGGCGTGGCCTTCGACGGCACTGGCTATGGCACCGACCGAGCCATTTGGGGTGGGGAGTTTCTTGTGGCTGATTACGCTTCCTTCCGTCGCGCAGCGCATCTCAAGTACGTGCCTCTGCCCGGCGGAGATGCCGCCATTCGCCGCCCCTACCGCACGGCGCTGGCTCACCTATGGGCGGCGGATATGGCTTGGGATGAGGAGTTACGGCCTGTGGCTGCAGCCTCCGCCGAGGAGCAGTCTGTGCTGGTTCAGCAGTTGGATCGAAGTGTGGGCGCGGTGCCTACATCGAGCGTGGGCCGTCTCTTCGATGCTGTTTCTGCCCTGGCAGGTGTGTGTCAGGAGATCAACTACGAGGCCCAGGCAGCCATCGAGCTGGAGATGCTGGTGGAGGGTGACGTGCAGGAGGCGTACCCTTTCGGCCTGAACGGCGAGGAGATCGATCCCGCGCCGTGCATTCGTGCCGTCGTTGCCGATGTGCGAGCAGGCGTGCGCGCTGGCGTGATCTCTGCCCGGTTCCACAACGGCCTCGCGCAGATGGTGCGCGACGTCTGCCTGCACTTGCGGGAGGAAACTGGGCTGCAGGAGGTGGCCCTCTCCGGTGGGGTCTTTCAGAACGTGACGCTCCTGGCGAGGATGCTGCCGCTGCTTGAGCAGGTCGGTTTCACCGTCTACACGCATCGGCTGGTGCCGCCCAACGACGCCTGCATCTCGCTGGGGCAGGCAGTGGTGGCGAGCGCCAGGGCTTGACACGCTCTCTCCTTCACCCTATAATGCCGAGCACTATTTCGTGGAGTGACAATGGGCAATACAATTACATTCAAGCCTCTCGCATTGCCGGTCGTTTTCATCCTTCTCGTCTCGGTGGTCGCTGGCTGCTGCCCTGGTTCGTCTGAGAACGTCGAGCCGACGGAACGCTTGCGCTATGACGTGGAGACCTATGGGATGCTGGAGGACGTCAATCCCCGTGGTCAAATCGTCGTGCTTTGGTATTCGTTCGGGCAGAGTCGAGAGGATTTGCTCCTGACTCTGGTGGACGAGTTCAATGCCACCAACGAGTGGGGGATCACCGTGATCGGGGAGTATGCGGGTCCGTCCGACGCGCTCTATGCCGACGTTCTTTCGCGCACCGAGTCGGGTGTGCTGCCCCAGATAGTGATTGCCGAGCGGTATCAGCTCGCGGCCTACGCGATGCAGGACGCCCTGGTCGCGCTCGACCCCTATGTGGAGAGTCGGGCGTGGGGGTATGACGAGGGGGCGCTGGAAGACTTTTTCCCGGTCGCGCTGGCTGCTGGGCAATTGCCCCAGCTTGATGGTATGTACGGCTGGCCACTCTACGTGAGCGCGGAGGCCTTGTACTACAACGAGGATTGGCTGGTCGAGCTGGGATATACCGAGCCGCCGACGAGTTGGGAGGCGTTTCGTGAGATGGCGTGCGCGGCTTCCGATCCCGGCGCGGGCACGTATGGCTACGAGTTTTCCGCGGACGCCCTGACCTTTGCGGATGTGCTCTTGAATCGGGGCGGGCAGATGCTCGACGAGGATACCGAGTCCTACGCCTTCGACAGTGTTGAAGGGCTGAAGACGTTGACCTTCACTCAGGGGCTGATCGGCGGAGACTGCGCCATCCTGAAAACGGAGCGGTTCGGCGACCGGGCCGACTTTGGCAATGGCACGGTGCTTTTCACCATCGGCAGCACGTCCGAGCTTGCCCGATACCGTCAGGCCGTAACCGAGGGAGCAGGCTTCGACTGGTCCATTGCCCTCCCGCCGTCCGACTTGTACACACCCAAGGTGCTTTTCGAGGGTCCGGCCTTTGCGACTTTTCGGGCGACGCCGGAGAAGCAATTGGCGGCGTGGTTGTTCCTCCGCTGGTTTGCCGAGCCGCAGCAGCAGGCCCGCTGGGCTCAGGCGTTCAGTACCTTCCCCATCAGGGCATCCGCCGTCGAGATGATGGGGGATTACCTGGCGGAGAATCCGCAGTATGAGAAAGCGCTCGGCCTCTTGCAGCTCAAAGCTGCTATCGAGCCGGGAGTGATCGGCTACGGCGAGTGC
>Ga0315551_10001460_pt1 | contig 17811 bp, 10 predicted proteins | sample SalMarSW160290MG_FD_203678 | JGI IMG/M metagenome (GOLD analysis project Ga0315551, IMG submission 203678) | Salt marsh sediment microbial communities from the Plum Island Ecosystem LTER, Massachusetts, United States - Salt Marsh Sediment SW1602-90 ...
AATCCTGGGAAAATAAGTGTAGTAACATCCAGACCTTTTAAGCTTTCAAGTATTTCAAGTAATTCATAATATTTATACTCCGGGCTTGATATGATTACTCTTTGTATATTATTTCTATCTATAATAGCTTTTAAATCTTCTAGATAACCTAAAACAGTAAAATCCTTGCAATATTCTTTATCCTTTAAAATCCTTTGCTTTTTATCCAGGTGACCTAAAATTACATCCCCCTCTAATGAATACTTAATTAAACTATCTTCAATTCTTCTCGCATTTTCTCCAATTCCAATAATTACTGTTTTAGATTTAATGTTTAATTTTTTTGCAATCTTTTGCGTAATAGCCTCTATTAGAAATCTACTTAAATACAATAAAACAAAGCTAAAAAGGTAGAGAAGCAAAATCCATTTCCTGGAAAAAGTAAATAAATCAAGTACATAACCCGCAAGTATTATAACGATTATATTGATGCTTATCGCCTTTAGTAGCTTCGAATAATAACCGGAACCTTTATAAATTTTATCTCTATTATATAAATTAAATAAAAAGAAAAGAAAAATTGCTGAAAGAATAAAGATTACTGAATAAAAAATGTAATTTTTATCAATGATATAAGTTCTATTTATTTCAGCTAAAGTGCCGGTATTAAATCTTAAATAATAAGAAAGATAAAAAGCTAAAACCAAAAAAATCGTGTCTGCTATCAAAAGAAAAATCCCATATACTAATTTTTTCCTGAATCTCGATAAATCTTTTATAGCTCTCAGATTCTCATTAAATCCCGCAAGTATTTCAATATCATAAGTACCTGACCTCACATATACCTTCTTTGTAATTATCCCCACAACGTACCTGCTTAAAAACATCAAGGTCAATGAGATAGCCATTAATGTTACAATCCATACTCTGGAAAAAGGAAAACTTTCGTAGGCCCTGCCAACTATGATAACTAAGATAATCGATAGAATGGGCGGGGTTAAGATTTTTAGATAATAAACCGGATCCCTGTAAATTAAATTATAATTGTAAAGTCTGATTAAAAACGAAATTGCAATTACGCTGCCGATGAATATTAATGAATATATGATATATTTATTGTCTACCACATATGTCGGTGGTCTTTGACTGCCAAAAATTTTTGTGAAAAACCTTAAATAATATGCTAAAAAACAGCCAATAGACAAGAAGACAATATCATTTATCAACAGTAAAAAACCATAGAATATTTTATATCTTAGGCTTATTTTTCTTTTTATGACTTCCATTATAAATATATTTTGCCTTTTATATCATCCATTAATTACCGATCATCAACAATTTTAATTTAATCAGTGAAAGTTATTCCACCGACCATAACTCCCAGCACACGGGTGTCCATATTTAAACCTAATTCTTTAGGAATCCAGGATCTGGACGAAACTATTGTCAGAGTAAACCTGTTGCTGTGATGATTACCAGCAAATTCCGGAATATCCAATTTTAAATTATACCACGAATCATCTTCTAACTTTATTTTCTTAACAAGCAGGTTATCAATATATAACTTTACAACATTGGGTTCCGCGTCTTCAACCGGATAGGCATCCCTGAGAGGTATTATAATCACCGAACCCTTTTTTTCCAGAACCTCACTTGCATCATCGGCAGCCCACCTCACTTCTTTGCCCTGAATATTTTCAACGTTATAAAACCCATAATTATTTTCCCAGGAACCTCTATTCTGTATTGCAGTTATAGACAGATCGGTAAATGAGTTAATTAAAAAGCTGCTGGTAAAAATCAATATCACTACTACAAGACTTATTCTTTGTACGATGTTGAAATAAATCCTTTTACTGATCATTAAAGGAGCTTTACCCCGTTTTAAATTGTTATTAAAACTATCGTTACTCTCTACTATACTGTTATCATATATATTGATTTTTAATCCAGGCTCCGAATTTTGCATATATTTTACCTGTTTTATTTTTATAAAGGTCACCATGAGACCTATTATTAACCAGAAAGTGAACTGAATTTCAGCAAAGTTAGTATGAGGACCAAAAAATTGAGCTAAAATCATGGAAATAAAAGAAACAAACAAACCGATTAGCAGCCAGCCGCCTGAACTATTCGAATTTACCTTATCTGAATTTTCTACTTTTAAAGATTTTCGATATTTGAAATAAAGTATGTACTTTTTTATAATTAAATAGAAAATAAATAGTATCAGAATAAGACCGACTGAACCGAATTCGGACAATATCTGTAAATAATAATTTCCTGTAGAATCTATCATTATAAAACCATACTGATTTAAAATATAATCGGGCAATTGGATAACATATGAACCGGCGCCCACACCGGTCAATGGATAATCTTTTGTCATATTTATCGCCTGGTTCCAGAAAAAATATCTATAATTAGATATGGACTTTAATGCTTCAAGAGGACCCGCGGTTTTGAAATATCTTGTAAATGTCTGAATTGACTCAAGAGACCTCCGGATTAAACCTATTTTTAACACTTCAGACTTGATTTTATTCGTTGTGAGGGCAATCACCGTTATTGTAATCAGTATAATCAATAAAATTACAATAATTGTAATTATTATTGCAATCTTTCTCTTTTTGGGTAATCTTTTTATAAATCTTATGAACCTTCTTAAACCCAGAATAAAAAAAATAATGACAGCTAAAATAATCCCCAATAATGCGCTGCGCGAACCCGAAAATATTACCATCAACATGAAAAACACGAAAAAAATACAAAGGATTGATCTTGAATACCATCTGCGCGCTATAATCATAAAAGATATAAATATTGGGAAAATCAACAGGCAATACGCGCCCAGGGCATTCGGGTCACTAAAAGTTGCATTTAATCTTCCGGTTTCGACCCAGAACTCGGAGCTTCCGATATAAGGATTTATAAAATATTGATAAACGATAAAGATCGAAGTTAAAAAAGTTGAAGAAATTAAAACAATCAGAGCTTTTATTACATCCTTTATATTCTTTAAAATATTAAAAACGGCAAAAAATAACGCAAATCCTATAAAATAATTAAAGAAAAAATCCAAAGTCCAGAGTATTGCACCTCTTGAGTCAAGTCCGTTTACATTGACCTTTAAATTATGATAACTGTTTGTAATAAGGGGGGGGAAATTTGAATATCTAAAAATTGCAATTGCAGCTGATAATGTAAGTATAATAACAAAAACCAAAAATACTCTTGAAATTTCGCTTTCAAAAATCTTAATCGGGCCATAAAATTCCGCTCTGCTTTGAAAATCGTCATTCAATAGATTTAAGATAAATCCTAAAAAAAAAGCAAAGAAAAAGAATAGTATTATCGGAACGGTCTGAACCCTTAAGATTGCCGTTAACGAATTTAACAGCGGGATGAAAAATATAAATATATATAATCCAAGTTTTGAACTGTAAAGAGTTATTAAAAAAATTACCAGAACTGAAGTATTGATAAGAAGCAAAAACCAAAGGTTATCGTATTCAGCCAGACCCTGATACAAAAAAAAGCATAAATAAAAAATAAGGAATATTATAATATTTCTAGCTATTACTGTTTTTCCTACAGACAAGGATTTAGAATTCATAATTTATATAAATTTAACTTAATTTGTTAATAGAATATACTATTTATCAAGCCTGATTGATAATCAATCTTTATTTTTAATGATTTCTTTATAAAATTCTTCTAAATATTCCACATATTTTGAAGATTTATTATAGTATTTCTCGTAACTTTTCCTTGCTTTTGTTCCCAGTCTTTTAGATAAAGCGGGATCATCTACAAATCTCTGCATTGCTTTAACTAATGAACTTTTATTTCCAGATTTAAAAAATAGGCCATTTATACCATCAGCTACAAATTCTTTAACACCACCCTGACCAGGCACAATTGATGGCATGCGATATCCCGCTGCTTCTTTAATTACTATTCCAGAAGTTTCTTTGACTTTTGAAGGTAAAACTATTACGTCGCATTGCATCATCAAATCATGAATTTCATCCTCATCCAGCCATCCGAGCATCTCTATTTTTCCTTTATCAATTTTATCTTTAGTATCTCTACACAACTTATCCATCTCACCACTTCCGGCAATCATTAATCTTACATCCACTTCTTTTATTGCTTTAATCAGTAAATCTACACCTTTTTCCGCCGATAATCTACCAATATATAGAAAGGTAGTCATATAATTCCCAGTTTTAGGGACAGTTTTAGAAATAATACTTGAATCAATATACTTTACAGGATTACTGATTACCCTGACCTCTTTACCGGCAGGAATAAAACTTCCGTAAATATCCTTTACGGAATCACTTACAGCTATAAATCCATTAATTTTATTGAAAATCTTGATAATATCTTTTGTAAAATGAAATCTAAAATATCTCCATAATTTCTGAGCATAATTTCTCTTATCACAATTGGTCAACAGGCATTTTAATGCTTTCCCATTTTCGTATAGAGAACACTGTTTTCTAGCTCTAAAATCATATAAAGCCATATTTGGACACAGCAGTCCAAAATCATGCAAGGTATAGACAGTCGGTATACCATAAGAATTGACCACGCTTATTGGAACCCATGAAAGCGCTTTTGAGACTCCATGAAAGTGCGCAATATCCGGTCTCCATTTCGATAGAAGTTCCCTGATTTTTTTTGAAGCCTGAAAATTATCAATTCCTGAAATCATAGAACCCAGTTTATTTGAACTGTTCAATAAGTCTTTTTGACCCAGACAAATTATCTCTTTGATTTTGGATTCCGATAATCCCTTACTTACTGGACCTACAGCTGAAAAAAATATGACCTCATGACCTTTTTCGGCTAACTTCTCAGCGCTTTCTACAGCAACCTTCCCTGCGCCGCCCTCTGCATAAGCATAATCATTAAGAATCAAAACTTTCAAGTGATTCATTTTTTTATTATAAAATGCGCCTAAAGGAATGAGTTCACTACAAATATTAATCTGGATAATTATTACACAAATAATTGATTTTTTTAAATCTTTCTTCCCAGGTATTGGACTTGGCAAAATCAATGAATCTTTCTTTATTCCTGTCTTTTAAAGCAGTATATAGACATTCCGAAAATTCTGCCGCATCTTTGGCCAGATATGCCGGGCTTTTAAGAAGTTTCAATTCTTCCCAGTCAGTTGCTACTGTCGGTAACCCGCATATCATATACTCATATAGTTTTATGGGATTCACTGAATTCACCACGGGATGCCCCTTATCAAAAGGAATAATCCCGACATCACAATTATATAAATATCCTGGAATATCACTGTATTTTTTTCTACCGAGAAGATATATATTTGATCTTTTCTTCAATTTACTTATATCTATATTCGGGCTGCTTATTAAAACAAATGATATTTCGCTCATTTTTTCTGCAACCTTAAAAAGGAGTTCCGTATCGAACCATTCATCAATTGCGCCGACATATATGATCCTTGGAGATGGTATTGCCTTTAAATCATCCGGAATCCCCCTGTTTGAATCAATAAAATTACTAGCATCAACGCCATTTGGAACAAAAAATGCTTTATGCTTGTATTCTAAAATATAAGACCCAAGGCTTCTGGCAGTGTAAATAACAATATTCGCTTTATCCAATAATTCGCGCTCGAGGATCTTCATATTTTTATTTATTTTCTTAAATGCATCCAGCCTGTCTGAAATCCTGAAAACAGTTTTTTTATATTTAATTGAGTCCAACCAGAATTTCTGGGAAATGGAATCAAACCATAAAATATCGACTTCTCCAAATCCCATCTTTTTCGCATGATTGACAACATTGGGAATAGTCAGATTATGCCAGTGCTCTACAACAAAACTCGTATTAAAAACAGGCTTTTCATTGGGCGTTATCAACGCCATTGGCACATAAGTTTCCATATTCTTAATATCACTTTTATATAATCCCTTATAAATCCTATATCTTTCCTTTAATTGCTCATTTCTCCTTGCCAGGAAATGAACAGGAGAAATTGGATCTGAAATAAAAAATACTTCCCAACCATTTGCGGCAAACACCCTGGCATAGTGATGACTGCCCACCTGGTATGGAGAGTTCCAGTAGTTGGAAGCTGCTATTAAGATTTTTTTTGGCATTTCCTTTATTGCCTTCCTTTTAAAAATTGCCCGGCCTTATTAATGCTTTAATTAAAAATCACGCATCCAGCTTTAAAAATCTACTTACATCGTGCTCATCAAATTCATAATTTTCCTCTGCAATTATAAATAAGCTTTCAAATTGAGCTTTTACTTCATTTGAGTATTTTAAAACAGGAGCTTTAAATTTCTCACCATAACCACGAGAAATCCATCCCTCGGTCAATTCAAAGTCAAGTTCATTTACATTCGGTGTAAATAATTTAAAATTTACATCACCTGAAATTTTAAAAACGACTGACTTGCCATTATTATACTGATTAAATCCAATATTATCACTCAGGTGGAAAAATGCCTCATATAAATGCCTGCCCTTGCCTTTAATAATATCCCTGACATAGATCCTGATGTTCTTCTTATCGAATATTATTTGCCTTCGATGTATTATAGGATTTTTAAATCTGGTAAATCCGTAATGTTCGGCGTCCAGAAAGTCATAGCGCTTATTTGATTCCCACACCTTTACTTTTACATTCGAGTCGCTCTTTAATAAAAACAGGCTCCCTTCGACAAATCTGTTCTGTTCCTGGCTATCAATTGAAACGGTGTTATGATATTTGGTAGACCTGAATTTATTTCTCAATTCAGGCGAAGCTGTATATAAATATGTGCCCGGGTCGACAATTATATTTTTGCCATTAATGCATATCTCAAAGCTTAACTTGTCATTATGAGAATGTCCGCCGCTGCCACGCTGGCCGTTCTGGCCTGCGGAAACCATAAGAAAATTATCATTTTTTCTCGATATGAACCAGCCGCTGTTTAAAAAAGCATAGCTCTCAATAGAATTAATGCTTATCCCATCCAAATCATCCCATATCTTGTTTCCTGCTTTTCCGAATATCCATAAAATTTCATCTTTTCTTTTACCTGAACCAGCAAAATTGAAATCAAGAATCTTAAAACTATTTTCAATAAAGAAAACAGACGCCATCTGCAGCAGGTAGGTCGCATCCAATAGCCTGGAATAACTAAATATATGAAGCCTCCCATTATCATTATCGCCAATCTGCGGCATAAAACCATTCGGATTTAGACAATATTTTAATACTTCAAACATCTTAAAGATCTTTTTAATATAGCCATCACCAAAAATTTTAAAGGCCACAGCTTTAAAATTATATCCGTTAAAATCCTTATTCAATCTTGCTAGAAATAACACAGGATAAAAAAATAATTCCAAAACCAGCCTGTGATAACATGTTGATGCTTCAAAACTGCTTCCGTCATCATAGACTTGATGCCGGATTTCCTTATTTAGTTCACAGACTGCAAAATCAAGTAATGATCCCCCAAATTTTAAATTCCCCAAGAATTTCCCTATATATATAAGGCCTGTAAGATTTGAGATGTAATGGTTGGTCCTTGGCCCAAAAGGATCTCTTTCCAGATTCCCTTTAATGTGCAAACCATGCATGTAAATACTTTTTATAAACTCATATAGAAATTTTTTACTGATTAATTTCGAATTCTTAAAATATAAAAAACTTAAAATCCAGTTACACGCCCTTATTGCCACATCCATCGTGCAGACCCAATTGGTTCCGAATTGGACTGTATTACTTTCAGTCCAGTCTATAAACTGGTAGATAAACTCCCTGGTGTATCTCTCGTCTCTCGTAATAAAGTAAGCCTGGCCCAGAGTTAAAAAATGATAGCATCTTGAGAGTTCCCAGGGCATTTTAATATCGGCACCCTGGTCAGTTCCGAATTTTATTTTTTTATACCAGGTCTTATTATCCCACCTATATCCTGATTTAAAATCAATATGCCAGTCTATCGGGTCATATTTATGATCCTGCAGGGATTTAAGTTCATTTTTCCCCAGACTTTTAAATATCGTTGAAATCTTGTGACTGATTTTATCGATATGATTTTTTATTTCCGCTTCATCAGTACTCATATGATATATATTTTTTTCGACACCTTTAGGCTTCAACCTGTAAGATACTTTTACTTTTCCAGAACCAAGCAGATCAAAAATATGCCTGCTGGATAAATCTGCATTTTTAATTATAATCTGCCCGTTTCTTAAATTCTCTTTAATAAAGTCTCTGGTATCTGAATTAATCAACCTGTCCCAGCATTCATTTGTAAAAAATTTTTTAAAAATTGAATTTATAAAATCATATTTATCGCCATGTCTTCTGGAATTCTGATAGCCTGAATCCTTCAAGAGTAATTTTTCGTATTTATCCGAAAGCGTGAGATTCTGAGCCCTTTTGAAATTAAAAAAATCCCTAATTCCAAGTGCCAGCCTGTGGACTATTTTAAATATTAATAAATGTATTGGGGTACTTGAAATCTTTTTCAAACTTTCAATTTTTATCATAATTTTGGAAATTAGATATACCTGTATTTACACCCATAAGTCAGATAATGTCAGTTCTTTTTAATCTGCTTTTCAACTTCAAAACTTATTTCTGTTGCCTGAATTAGTTGCCATAGGGGTATTACCTGAGCTCTGCTGTCGCCTTTTAAATATTTTCCAAAACTCTTTAATTCATTCAGGTGTCCCTTGTCCTGTTTCCCTCTATCAAGTAATTTACTGTCTTTATCATATAAATAAAGTTCTTTATAATCGTTAAGATATAAAATCTTACCATCAAAATAGACATCCATTTGTTCTTTTGGCGCAGCCTTGGAGCCCATCGAAGTATAAGTAAGATTACAGACAGAACCATTTTTATACTTTATCGTTGTCGAAAAGTTATCGTTTATCAAATACTGTTCAGATAAAGGAGTGACTGAGTGAGCGCTTACTGAAGAAAACTCACTGTCAGTGAAGAAATCGAACAGGTCATATATGTGGCATGCCTCGCCAATATTCCTGCCGCCGCCTTCTTCATTATGTACCCAGTGCTCTTTTGGAATATATCCTGCGTTCATTCTGTAGTTTATCAGCAACGGACTTGTCCTATTTTTTATTATTTCCTTAATTCTTTCTGAAAATGGTGAAAATCTTCTGTTAAAACCAACCATATACTGCATTTTTGTTTTTTCTATTATCTTTTTCAGCTCCAAAAGCTCACTATCATTAAGTGCCATTGGTTTTTCCACAAAAACTGCTTTACCAGCTCTCAGGGCATCAGCTGAGATTTTTGCATGAAGATTATGCCTGGTTGAGACAAGCACAAGTTCGACAATCGCGTCTTTTAAAATCTGGTTATAATCAGTTGTCGCAATACAAGCCTTATATTGCCCTGCGAGGCTTTCCGCTTCTCCGCCGACTTTACTGCATATGGCATAGATATTAAAAATGTCTTTCAATTTTTCAAGATTCGGCAGATGCACGTCCTGCGTAAAACTGCCTGCACCAATTATTCCAACATTTATCTTTCCTTCTCTTGCCCCAGCTTTATATTCAAATGAAATCTTATTTTCAGGTTTTGACTCAGGATTATATTCAAGAAGAACTATCAAAGGCCTTTTGTCAGATTTTATATATTCATATGCTTTTTCCGCTGATTCCACAGGAAAAGTTCCCTCAATAAGAGCGTCTATATCAAGTTTCTTCTCTGACGCCAGCTTCAGATATTCATCCATATTTCTTTTCTCTGTCCATCTCACATAAGCATATGGATATTCAAACCTCTTAATCTCGTAATCATCGTCATATCTTCCAGGACCATAGGACGTAGAAATCAGAACATCAAGTTCCCTTTTGTAAAATTCCTCCCTTTTTATATTAATAGCGACATCTCCAACAATCACGACTTTACCCTTTCTCCTGCACATTTCCACCGACTGATTGATCAAAGAATCACTTTTGGAAGCAGCCGTTATGATAACAGCATCTGCGCCAAATCCATTTGTATTTTGTATAATCTCATTGACTATATTATAACTTTTCGCATTTATACCTTTATAAAGCCCGAGAGATACAGCTTTATTTATCCTGTTTTCATCAATATCAATTCCCAATACTCTACACCCTGATACTTTTAATATTTGAGAGGTAATCTGCCCTAAGATACCAAGTCCGATAACAACGACATAGCTTCCTATTTCAGGAGAGCACCTCCTTACACCCTGCAGGGCAATGGCTCCAAGCGCGACAGTTGAAGCAGTCTTCATGGATAGCCCCTCCGGCAATTTAACAGTTAAATTCGGAGGAACAGATATGAATTCTGCATGATTTGCCATTCCTGCACCTGCACAGGCGACAAAGTCACCGGGTTTAAAATCATAAATATTCCTACCAGCTTCCAGAACAACCCCGGATGCTGAATAACCTGTTTGCATTTTTGCATCAATTTTATTTTTTACCTTTGCAACTGAATCTGCAAGGCCTCTTTCCCTAATCATATCGAGCACTTTTTTTATATTTTGAGGTTTTTTCAGCGCTTTCTTGATCAATGATCTCCCCTGGCTTTTTAAAACGGAGATTTCCGTTCCTGAAGATATACAGGAATAATAAACCTGAACAAGAACTTCATCATCACCCGCAATCGGCGCAGGAACTTCACCAACTATGATTTTCCCTTTTTTATTAAAAACTTGTTTCATTTTTTACCCCATGGAATTATTGCAAAATTATTTTACTTAATACTATTAGATCTATCATACTCATTTGCTATTACATTGATTATTCTTTCTGAAGCTCTACCGTCTCCATATGGATTGGATACTGCAATCATTTTTTTATATTCGTTCTCATTGTTTAAAAGAAGTGATATTTCTCTGACAATCGCCTCCGTCTCGGTTCCTACCAATCTGGAAATACCCATTTCAACCGATTCAGGCCTTTCAGTAAACTTCCTTATGACAAGTACCGGCTTTTTTAGCGTCGGAGCTTCTTCCTGGACTCCACCTGAATCAGTAATTATCAGATAGGATTTATACATCAGCCATAAAAAATCCTCATAGCATAATGGTTCCATAAGAATTATATTATCTAACCCTGATAAAAGACTATAGACAGGTTTTTTTACATTGGGATTTAAATGCACAGGATAAACTATCTTTATTGATTTATTTTCTTCAGCGACCTTTTTTAAAGCAACACATACATTCTTTAGATCTTCACCAAAAGATTCCCTTCGATGCATTGTCACAAGAATAATCCTTTCGCTATCAGCTCCGCATATTCCCTTTAAAATGACTCTTTTTTCAATATTTGCCCGATTGTCTTTTATTTTTACAAGGCCCCACTCGAGAGCATCGACTATAGTATTTCCGGTTAAAAATATCGTATCAGAATCAATCCCCTCATCAATCATATTGGTCTTGGATTTTTCCGTTGGAGTAAAATTAAAATCCGCTATCCTGCTGATAAGCTGCCTGTTTATCTCTTCGGGGAAAGGGCTGAATTTGTTATAAGTTCTAAGCCCCGCTTCAACATGGCAGATTTTTACTTTTCTATAATAAGCCGTAAGCGCAGTCAAAAATGCAGTTGTAGTATCACCCTGCACAATTAAAATATCCGGGGAAAAGCGAGCCAAAACTTTTTCCATGTTTTGCAGAATTCTTGCAGAAAGATTCCCCAGCATCTGGTTTTCAGTCATCAGGTTTAAAAAAACATCAGGCTTTATTTCAAAAAAATCCATTACCTGATCAAGCATTTCCTTATGCTGTCCTGTGGAACAAACCGTTAATTTAAAAATCTGCTTATTTCTTTGAAGTGCTTTTATAATAGGAGCAAGCTTAATGCCTTCAGGCCTTGTCCCGAATGAGACTAACACATTTATTTTATCTTCCCTATTTTCGATTCTGTCAATAACCATTTTTCTTTAACGTTACCTAATCAAATCATATATTGTAATAATTAAATCCCAGCCTTTCCACAGTTGTTTTATCGAAAAAATTCCGGGTATCAAAAATATTCCTGTTTCTCATTAAATCAGAAACTAAAGCCAGATCAATCTCCTTAAAAACACTATGGCCTGAAAAAAGCAATATAAGATCAGATCCATCAACTGAATCTTCCAGACCGGATAAATTATACCTTGTATTTATTACAAGCGGGTCATAAATTGATACTTTAATACCCTTTTTCGTAAGTTTATTATTAATTACAACAGCAGGACTTTCTCTTACGTCTCCTACGTTCTCCTTATAGCTGAATCCGAAAATTGTAACTTTGGGTTTCTTATATCCCCTTACGATCTCTTCAGCCCGTTTTGAAATAATAAAAGGCATGTTATTATTTATATTCCTTGACTTTTCAATCAAAGTATCCTTCCTACCAGTATTTTCTAAAATAAACCACGGATCAACAGCTATGCAGTGACCTCCCACTCCGGGGCCAGGATTTAAGATATTTACTCTTGGATGCATATTTGCATATTTTATTACTTCCCAGACATCAATCCCGTAGTCCCCGCAGATAAGGCTTATTTCGTTGGCAAATGCAATATTTATATCCCTGTAAGTATTTTCGGCCAGCTTTACAAACTCTGATGTTTCAAGATTAGTTAAGAATATTCTCCCTTTAACAAAAGTTTTATATATATCTCTGGTGATTTCTGCAGATTTTCTATCAACACCTCCAACTATCCTGTCATTATTTTTAAGCTCATATATAATTTTACCCGGAAGGACCCTTTCAGGACAAAAAGCAAGATAATAATCCTTTCCCGCCAAAAAACCGGTGCTACTTGTAATTATTTTACCGACAATATTGCGTGTTGTACCGGGGGGTGATGTTGATTCAAGTATTACAAGATTACCTTTTTCAATCTTATCAGTTATTTTATTTACAGCATTTATTACATAACTCAAATCGGCCTTATTTCGGTGATTCAACGGTGTTGGAACAGCTATTATAAACACATCTGATTTTCCAAGTTCAAGTGAAACTTTTAATTTTTTATTTTTAAATGCCTTTAAAAAAATTTTTTCAAGTTCAGGTTCTTCTATGTGAATTTTTCCAAAATTTAGCTTGTTGATTATATCTTTATCAATATCAACTCCCGAAACTTTAAAACCGCTGTTAGCAAGCATGCAGGCAGTCGGAAGCCCGACATAACCCATGCCCAAAACACTGATTTTCTCCATGATTAAAAATCCTTACCTTTATTATTTTAGCATTTGCTACCAACCAGATCCTTATAAATATTAACAACCTTGTTTTTTATTTTTGAATACTCTAATTTTTCAAAAAGCACGTCGTAATTTAATTTAGCAGCTCTATTTACTAAGTCATCATCTGCCAAAGCTTTTCTAATAGCCTTTTCAACATCTTCAGGGTCTTCAGGCTTTACAAAAGTTCCCATTTGTTCGTTTCTAAACCATTCACTTGCACATGAAGTATCAGATTGTATCGGAAATGAACCCATAACCATTGCCTCAAGCAGAGACGTGCTTAATGCATCAGTTATGCTCAATCCAATTGAGATTCTCGCACTCCCATGATATGACAGCATTTCATCATAAGAGACGCTGCCTAAAGGTATTATAACTGTTTCAATTCCTGTATTTTGTGTAAATAACTCCGCAGCAATTACTACATCTACTGTATTAACACTGTAAATAATGATCCTATAACCCTTAAGCATATCTGAACATCGCTCAAGCGCTCTCAATCCTACAAGCGCTCTCCCTGCCCAATTCTGGTAACCTTTAAGCATTATATTCTTTCTCTTGGAAGTAGGTCTGATTTTTTTTATTCTGTTTATCCTTTCAAAATCAATTCCGCCGGAAACCGGAATTATAGGTAAAAACCTGCCTTTAAAACCAAGCTTTTCCGCAATCTTTATATCATTACTGCATTCCCCCGAAAGATAGTCGCAGTTGGTAAGGACTCCCATTATTTTTTCCCTATGACCGGAAATCTTGCTGAACAAATTCAGTTCACTTCCCCAATTAGTAACAAGCCATTTCGGAAATGCCCCCTTATATCTTTTTTTCGCTTCCAGAGTGAGATAACCTCCTTCCTGTACGTGCATCGAATGAATCAAATCGGGCTTTATCTTTTTTATTACACCATGCAATTTCTTAGCTCTATTTTCGGGAAAAAACCTTTTTAAAACACTCCCCCAGCTGAAGAAGCTTACATTTCTATCAAGCATGGAACGTGCAGTTTTTACCGCCTTTTTTTTCATTCTATACCTTTTGGCTAAAAATCTTAAAAGCCTGGGACTGCAGATCTTTACAACTGATGGTATCTCCGGATTTAACAAAGTAAAACTGTTTGTTGGAAATAAATATATATCCCATCCCTCCCCGGAGATAAGGGATATCCATCTTACAGTATGCATACTATTTGCCATTGCCACTATTAATAATTTCATCTTTGTGACCTAAACTATCATTTTAAATCTGCCCATAATACTATAAAACTATTTAAAACCATAATTTCAATATTTTTAAGAAACATCTTCTTATTATTTTACTGACTGTTTTTTAATATTATAGACTAATTTATATAGACATGCACTTCATTGAGGTGATTATTTGCAGCTAATCTTATTATAACTCTCCCAATACAATCCTATGGATATCGGGACAAGAATCGAAACGGAAATCATTACTGTAGTCGCCGATAAATAATTCTCAAAAAAAGAAAGTATTAGTAAAACAAAGATGCTTGAAAGAGAAGAAAGTAAAACTTTACCCGTAAAACCTTCATCTGCGCTGTTGTACGCTTTTAAAATTTTTACAATGCATAAAATCCAGAAGATTAAAATAAGACCCAGGCCTAATACTCCCGTTTCTGTAAGAAACTGCAGATATGAATTGTGTGCATGAGCAGAATCAAAGAAATAACTCTGCTTCATATAAAAAGATACTATACCAGAATAACCCCTTAATCTGCCAATATCAAAAGTGCCTCTGTTAATATTGAAAACATCGTTAAATCTGCCATACCCTATACCAAAGATAGGACTTTGTGAAAACAAATACCACGCCTTTTCCCATATGTAAAACCTAACAACCGTTGTACCCTTTTGGAGATCAAATATTCCAATCACCCTTTTATAAATCCCCGTTAAAAACAATACCGGAACAGCTCCTGCAATAATAACGCCAATAGTGATCAAGAATTTCTTAATTGATTTAAAATGAAGCCAGATTGTAATTATTGCCGCTCCCAAAAAACCTAAATATCCCGCCCTGCTTCTCGTGAGCAATAAAGCCAGCAGATTTATCAGTAATAAAATGACAAACAATATCTTTATTTTCGGCTTTTTTTCTTTTAAAAAAAACACAAGTAAAAAGATGCAAACGACAGCATATATCGAACCGGTCGCATTATGAGCAAAATTCAAAGCAAAATATATCTTTCCGACGAAAGTTTCCGTATGAACCATTAAAACCCCGCTGCTCAGAAAATATTCCGCAATCCCTATAAGGGAAAAAACAGTAAAGACACCAAATATGAATTTAAAATAGTAATCCGCTAACTTTTTGAAATTAAAAGACGATATGGAAAATATAAAGAAAAGAATATAGCAAAAAAAGAAATTTCCGTCATATCTTAAAAACTGAAAAGAAAATACATTTGAGAGGGGCTGACCAGAGATAAAATAACTTAAAATAAGATAAACATAGATTACTGCTAAAACTGCTATGAGTTCGGAATGAAAAGAAGTTATAGACCTTTTTTTAATAAAGAAAATCAAGCCTATTAATATGGAAATCAAAACCGATCCTACTAATAAATAAGGCCACTTATTGACCAGTAAAAACAGGACCGGCGCAGCAAGCAGTATATATAATATTTCCTTGAATACTTTTTGGGACTTTAGCATTTTAAGCCATATTTTTTATTTATAAAATCAATTATATTTTTTTTAAAAATATCGGTATCGAACCTTGAAGCATTTTCCATTATTTTTCTGCTATCAAAATCATGCTCTATTTTTAAAAATTTTTTTATTGTGTCTATCAGGCTACTCTTGGAATTTTCTTTAAAAAATAAACCGGTAACACCATCCTTGACCGTTTCAAGCGCTCCCCCGTCCGCATAAGCGATTATAGGTCTGCCGCTTGCTTGAGCCTCCACAGGCGTGATCCCAAAATCTTCTTTACCGGGGAAAATATATGCCCTGCATCTGCTATAAGCTTCTACAAGTTCAGCGTCACTAAGTCTGCCTAAAAATTCTATATTTTTATTTTTAACCATTTTTTCCAGTGTTTTTCTATAGGGACCAGTTCCGGCTATTTTTAAATGAAGACCCAGATCATTAAAAGCATCTACCACAATATCTATATTTTTATAAGCATTAAGCCTCGATACTATTAAAAAATAGTCCTCGATCTTATTTGAAATTTTGAAATCTCTTACATTAACAGGAGGATAAATCACTATCGAATCCCTACTGTAGCATTTCTTTATCCTGTCTTTGATGTGATTTGAAATTGCAATATAATGATCCACTCTGTTTATGGTTTTTACATCCCATTTCATTAATCTTCTTATAAAATAAGGCAATATATAAAGAATAAGCTTACTGAATTCCTCTTTTTCTATATAATGCTTATAATCCCAGACATATCTCATAGGCGTATAGCAATAACAGATATGGCAGGCGTTTTTCCTTTTTATTGCTCCTTTTGCAAAAGAACTACTGCTACTTAAAACCAGGTCATAACTGCTTAAATCAAAGCTTTCTATAGCTTTTGGATAAAAGATAAGATATTTTTTAAAATGCTTGTCCAGGAAAGGAAATTTCTGCATAAAAGAAGTCTTTATATCCATCCCCTTAAAGACAGGAGGTAGTTTACTTTGTACATATATTGTTGTAAAAATTGGCGCATCAGGAAAAAGCTCATTAAAAACTTCAATAACTTTTTCGGCTCCTCCATATTGAATTAAAAAATCATGGACTATTGCTACTCTCATAGATCTATCAGTTTCTAGGACTTTTAAAATAATTAACCGCAAATGCCGTGATAATCCCAATTACAATAGCAACTATAAGACTCAACAAGATATTTCTTAAATAACTTGAAGTATTTTTAACATCAACTAATTCGGGTGATTTAAGAATATTAATCCTGCTTATAAAAAGATCCTTATAACCAATCATATTCTGCCTTGTCGTGTTTAAAACGTCATATTTTTCATATGCCATATCCAGTTCTTTACTCAATGCCAGATCCGACGTTTCCTCCTCAATCTCATCCTCAAGAGATGAGATTTCCTTTTCAGATAACTCAATCTCTGGACCAAGCTTTTCAAGAAGAATATCATAGGCATCCTCCAGCTCTATTTCCTTCTGGCTGATATAAGAATCCAATATGGACTTATTGATATCATAAGCTAAATCAGGAGTCCTGGCATAGCTCTCAATTACAACTCTACCAACCCATCTATCTACGGAGATATTTATTGACTTAATTAACTGTACTTCGGTTATTTCATAACCGAGAGCATTCAAGGCATTTCCTGCGATCACATCTGATTTGATTTCCGTATCTATAGGATCAAGCTTTCCTATTATATAATCTACCTTTTGAGTACTTTCCTCCATGCTTGGAATTATCCATAAATTATCAGCCTCGCCTGGAAAATATTTATATAAAGCATCATTATAGAAAATTTCGTTATCCGATAAAGTTATTTGTGAAGTTGAGCTATATTCTGGTGAAACCAAAAAAGTGTAAGTTAAACCAATTATAAAAACAATAATAAAAGCAATCAAAAATGTGGTCTTTCTTTTAGTTAAAATTTTAAATA
>Ga0315551_10001461_pt1 | contig 17797 bp, 19 predicted proteins | sample SalMarSW160290MG_FD_203678 | JGI IMG/M metagenome (GOLD analysis project Ga0315551, IMG submission 203678) | Salt marsh sediment microbial communities from the Plum Island Ecosystem LTER, Massachusetts, United States - Salt Marsh Sediment SW1602-90 ...
TATCAATCTCAAATTCATATCTCTCTGCAATTTCCTGAAAAACTACTTTAAGCCTTTTGGCCAAATCCCCTCTCAATACCATCTTCCGATATTTGGGAATCCATACCAAATGATACTTGAGATCATAAACCGCATGACTCGTTCGCTTTATCGGGCTCATACCCGACTTATACCACGCTTTATCGCCTTCGGCGACCCTGTTTTCATCCGCCCAGCAGAGCTAGGCGGTATTCAACAAGGGTTTTTTATAAAAACATACTCCCTTGCCCCCTGTCAAGGCATTGCGCTTGTGATATCTGCACTTTTTGGTTAATCCAGTATAGCAATAGGGAAAAAGCTGGGCCAAGGAAATGGAGTAAACGCCCTCGGGAACGATTGATAGTGCTTTGGCAGGGGGGGACAGGGCGCAAGGGAGGGGAAAAAGTCATTTCCTGGTATCCTCGTTATGCTATACAGAGGGGACTTTGTATTGCCCAGCGGTGAACACTGTGGTACAGTACTGCAGTAAGCAAGTATTCCTACGGCACATAATCCGAGAAGAACGCAACGGTAGTGATGGGCATTCGAATGCTGAAAAAGCCACGGTGGTGTCTATTACTCATTATTATTCTTGTGTTGTATTGTACTCTCGCCTCAGCCCTTGAATCAGGCTCGCTGCATATCACCTCGCGACCCTCGGGGGCAACGGTGTATCTGGACGATGCCCGGATTGGGGAGACGGATATCACAATTTATGCCATTCCTATCGGAAGCCATAAACTCAGGTTGGAGCGTGAGGGATATGATACGATCGAACAGATAATCAGCGTTAAGAGCGGGCGCACCGTTCGCATCCCACTGGTCTTTGCACGAGCGGGGGGGAAACCGTCGATTACAGGTGACATAGCTGTACCTCCGCTGCGAGAACTCTTCGCTGAATTCATCAATCCGTGGGTGGTCATGCTGGTAATGTTGTTGCTCACTGGGGTGGTCGTCGTGACGCTGATCATTCGGGCTATTCCCGCCCGGAGAAGCCCCGCGCTTGTGCCCAGGACTGCGCAGCGGACCACACGGCCCCCGGGGGTAAAAGCCCCGTCCAAGCGTATAAAGATTCCCGCCCCGGCAAAGGGTATCACGCTTAAAAGGACCGCTGCCCTGGGGAATTATCGGATACTGGAGAAGATCGCCGGCGGCGGCATGGCCACGATCTACAAAGTGGCCCATATCAAAAACGGGGGGATGGCGGTCCTCAAGGTCCCTTATGATCAGTTTCAAAATGACCGCAAATTTATCGAGCGGTTCCGCCGTGAGGCCGAGTTGGGCCAAAAGCTCCTCCATGATAATATCATCCGTATCTATGAATACGGGACGTCAAAGAGAGGTCTCACCTATATTGCCATGGAATACTTGCCGGGAATCGACCTAAGAGAGTATCTGGATAGTCACGGCACGATGCCCATAAAGGAGGCAGTGCGGACAATAGTGCAGGTATGCCGTGCCCTCGGCTACGCCCACGATAAGGGCGTGATCCATCGGGATATTAAGCCGGAGAATATCATGCTCCCCGAAAAAAAGGGAGGAGGAAAGGTAGTGCTGATGGATTTCGGCGTAGCGCATGCAGCATACCTGGGCACGGTGGGCACCCGAAGCTCATACCTGGGGACCCCCTACTATATGTCCCCCGACCAAATCTCCCGCAGGAAGGTAGATGGCCGTTCCGACATCTACTCCCTCGGGGTGGTCTTTTTTGAGATGCTCACCGGCAAACGCCCCTTTGATGACGTTGACCCCCTCAAGGTCCTCATCAAACACCGGGAATCTCCACCCCCGAAGCCGAGGTCCTTCAATCGTAAAATACCCGCCGCGCTGGAAAAAATAGTTCTTAAGATGCTGACCAAGAGGCCTACGGACCGATACAAGACCGTCACGGCCCTCCTGTCAGCACTGAAGAGATATATGGGAAGGGAAGGGATTGCCGTTGATTAATCTTTCGTGAGAAAGGAGAGGAATGATGAAGATGCAGGCGAAGAAGACGGTTGTTATTGGCTTCAGTTTGCTGTTTCTGGTCACCCTGGGGCTTGTCGCTCAGGGGCTGGCTACCGAAGGGGTCTTTATCAACGAGGTGAAAGAAAATCCCTCCAAATATTACAACCTTTCGGTGAAAATCAAAGGTGTTGTCGTCGATGTGACGCCTGAGCAGAGCGGGCTCAAGAGCGGTTTTTACACCATCCGGGATGAGAGCGAAGAGAGCATTGAGGTCAAGACCGATGAGCTGCCGGCCCCTGGTCAGAGCTTTATTGTTGAAGGCATCGTGACCATGAAGGCGGGAGCCCAGGTGCCGTACCTGAAGGAGCTGAAGAGGGGCGGGGGCAACTTTTTGCCCGTTATCGTCATCGGAGCGGCGGTGATCGTGCTGATCCTGATAGGGATCTTGGTCTATATGCTGCGCAGACCGGTCGCCATGGGACCTGCATATGAGGAGACTGGGGGCGTTGAGCCCACCCGTCCGGTTACCGCTGAGGAGATGAAGCGGATCGCCCCCGAGCGGACGGTAGAGGTACCCTCTATTCCCGCCCAACTGGAGGTTCTGAATGGACCCAGCAAGGGGGAGAAATATATCCTGCAAAAACAGAATATTATCGGGAGAGAGGTAGGAGACCTGACCCTCGGTGATCCCACCGTTAGTGCCGAGCATGCGCAGATTACCTACAAGAACAAGCGGTATGTCTTAAGCAACAAGAGCCTGACGAACCCGACCAAGATCAACAAGGTCACGGTGGAGGCGTTGCAGGAACTCAATGATGGTGATGAGATCGTCATGGGTGCGATAAAGCTGAAGTTCAACCTGCTGTAATCCGATCTGGAGCCGGCGCGTAGTATGGCATAAGCGACCCTCTGTGTCATCAGTTCACAGAATGGGGGGCTTACAGGAATTCGCGAGACGGCATGGATAAATCAACTCCCTCCCATGATGAGGGGGGTAAGTTTACTGGGCACCCACTTGCTAAAAGGATTGCCGTCATGGTCAGATCAATGCGAGATGCATCCCTCACGATCCAAGGTAGGTTCGTTGCGGGCCTCGTAAGCCTCTTATGTGTACTCATGCCATCTGCCGCTCTTGCCGGGGCGGTCCTTACCCTCAACCAGATCAACATCGAGCAATTCCCGGAAATCCGGATCTATATCACGGCCGCTGATGAGCGGGGCACCCCTCTCAAAGGGCTAACCGCCTCGAACTTCAGCGTTCAGGAGGACGGCGCGACCGCACAGGTGAAGCGTGTCTTGCCATTAGAGCAGGGAGAGGAACCCATCTCGGTGATCCTGGCCATCGACAGGAGCGGGAGCATGAAAGGCAAGCCCATACGGGATGCGCGGCAGGCGGCTGTTAATTTCGTCGGGGAGATGCGAGGGATTGACCGGGTGGGGGTTGTCAGCTTTGATGATCATGTGGCCGTCATTTCCCGCCTGAGCTCAGACAAGGGGGCTCTTGGGAAGGCTATTGAGCGGATCACCGTGGGGCGGGATACCGCCCTCAATGATGCCATCGTGAAAGCCCTCGGATTGCTTTCCCCGTTTACGGGGAGGAGGGCGGTGGTAGTCCTGACCGATGGGAAGGAGAACAGGAGCACGGCCACCAGAAAGGTGGCGATTGACAAGGCAATAGAGATCGGCGTTCCGGTGATAACCGTCGGCCTGGGGGAAGAGGTGGACGCAACTGCCCTTGAGGCCATAGCGGGGAGGACCGGAGGGAGCGCCTTTTTCGCTCAAGAGTCGGGGGAGCTGCCCAACCTGTACCGCGCCATTGCAAGGCAGTTGATCAATCAATACCGGGTTACCCTGCAGTCTGGAAAATCCCTGGACAGCGGCTGGCATCGACTCCGGGTTCAATTGAAGGCCTCAAAAGGAAAGGCTGAGGTGGAACGGCTCTATTTAGCGACCCTCAAGCCGAGCATGGGAACCGGCGCGCTGGAGGCCTACCGTAAGAAGAACGAGCGCTATTATGTTGCCGCGATCATCCTCATCTCTGTGGCGATGCTCCTTGTCGCGGCGATCATTGTCATTGCTGTTGTGCGCTCTCAAAAGACAAAGGGTGGCAGGAGATCCTCTTAGCAGCCATCATTATTATCTTATCAATGCACGGCTACTTGTTCCAAGTAAGCACCAGTCTTTATCATTACTTTTTTATGCTTATGTGCAACAATGCTGTTTTCACCATATAAGAGGTGTTGAACATGGATATATCCATCGGTTCGAAGACAGATATCGGTTGTGTGCGGGAGGCGAACGAGGATAGCTTGTATATTGAGCTTCCCTCTGAGGCAGAGGCATCATCCGAGAGGTATACCCTGCTCCTCGTAGCCGATGGGATGGGCGGACAGGTAGCAGGCAAAGAGGCCAGCGAGACAGCGGTTGATATAATCAAAACTCGCTTTGCCGATACAGCGAAGGCCGAGATGTCCGTCGAAGCTATAAAGGAATTTATCCTTGCTTCTTTTCACGAGGCCAACCGGGCGGTTTTTGAGAGGGGAAAACAAAAAGCAGTAGAGATGGGGACGACGCTCACCGCGGCTTTTATCGATGGGAACAAGGCCTATCTCGGTCACGTGGGGGACAGCCGGGCCTACCATCTTCGGGGGAGGGAAATCAAGCAGGTGACCGAGGATCATACCCTTGCCGAAGACATGGTGAAGCAAGGCAAGGCCACCCGGGAAGAGGTGAGCACTTCTCCCATGCGTAGCATGCTCACCAGGTCCATCGGGACCAAGGAGGAGGTGGCAATTGATCCGCCCCTCGGAATAGAACTGGAGGAGGGGGATGTCCTCGTGTTGTGTACCGATGGCCTGACAAACCTGGTAAAGGAGCGTGAGATTCTCTCCACGGTACACAACACCCCAAATGTCCAGAAGGCGTGCGCAAAGCTGGTTGATATGGCTCGCAAACGGGGTGGGGACGACAACATCACGGTGCTGGCCGCTGAATTCGGCGCGCTACAGCGCATCACGGGGTTGGGGACCAGAGCAAAGACGGTATCAGTACAGTCAGCGCAGCCGGGGAAGGAGAAAAAGAAGAGGGGGGTGCTCATTGCTTCTATTGGTATTCTGGTAGCCATATTCATATTTTTGGCCTATCTTTTTGTTTCTTATTATAGAGAGCAAGAGGGGTTCTATAAGAGACCCACGATGGAGGAGAAAACCGACGTGGAGGATGCGTCATCACCGTGAATGGGGCATGGGAAAACAAGCCGATCTACGTCAGGGGCGTTCGTTTTAAAGAGACCGTTTTGTATTGCTTGGTAATAGGGTCCCTTGTCTTTTGCTGCGCCCTGCAGGCCCGTGCCGGTGCCAAGGGAGAAGTTACCTCCGTTGATAAGGGATATGTGCAGATGGATATCGGATCTGAGCATGGGGTTAAGGTAGGTGATACCGGGAAGGTGTATTATACGGTCCTCATCGGCGAAGAGAAAGAATCCAGGTCCATATATGTAGCGAGCTTTACCATAACACGCACCTCTAAAGAATCCGCAGTAGCAAATATCCAAGAGGCACAGGGACAGGTAATGGTCGGATATCTGGTAGAGATAACCGGAGAAACAATACAAGCGCAGAAAAAAGAACCTCCAGCAAAGGTGGCCAAGAGTAAAAAGGTGGTACAGTCTTCGTTGAAGCCGGGGCAGATCTGGAGAGATCCTTTTCTCAGGATGAGTTTCGTCTGGGTGCCGGGGGGATGTTTTGAGATGGGGTGCGGGGATTGGTCCGAAGATTGCGATAATAGTGAGAAGCCCCTCCACAAGGTCTGCGTAAACGGCTTCTGGATGGCGAGACATGAGGTGACTCAGGGGCAGTGGGAGCGCATCATGGGGTACAACCCTTCTGGTTTTAAGGGGTGTGGATCGCTGTGCCCTGTTGAAAAGGTCTCATGGCACGAGGCCCTGGAGTTTGCGAGTATGTTGACCCAGAAGACGGGATACACCTTTCGGCTCCCCACAGAGGCGGAGTGGGAGTACGCCTGTAGGAGCGGCGGGAAGAAACAAGAATACGCCGGGGGAGGAAGCCTGGAAGCAGCAGCGTGGTACAAAAGTAATGCAGGAGGAGGTCCCCATACCGTGGGGCGCAAGCAGCCCAATGGCCTCGGCATATACGACATGTCGGGGAATGTATGGGAGTGGTGTCTCGATATCTCCGACAAGAAGGCCTATTCAAAGGCCCAAGGTACGCTCGGCAATCCCGTTTTTGTCGGCGACCAATATGCGGATCTATATGGGGAGGACTACGATAAAATCCTGCGCGCCCTCAAAGACGCTTCAGGTTATAGGATCGTGCGGGGGGGGAGCTGGGGCAATGCGGCCTATCGCCTGCGCTGCTCCGCTCGCATCAAGGGCAGACCAGGCAGCCGCCGTGATTGGCTCGGTTTTAGGCTGGTGAGGGAGTTGAAAAGGAAGTGATGGACTGGCGGAGACATCTTTATAATGGTTTAAACGGGGCGTCAGTTTCACGTATCGCATATAAGCCGAGCAAACAAGAAAGATACAAGTGAAAGCGATAATTTTAAATGGGGCACGTAACAATGACAACGCATTGGACAGCATCCATGACATCATCGTTGATGAACTCACTGATATCGGATGGGAGGTCGCATCATATGCTCTTCGCGAGTACACGATTGGCCACTGTGTGGGCTGCTTTGGGTGTTGGATAAAAACTCCCGGTATCTGCAGGTTTAATGATGATGCACGTGAAATAGCGAGGCAGTTCATTCAAAGCGATTTGTCCGTTTTATATACACCAGTGACCTTTGGCGGTTACTCTGCGGAGCTTAAGAAGGCGTTAGATCGTGCCCTTCTGTGTCTGGTTTCTCCCTTCTTTATGAAAATCAATGGAGAGGTACATCATAAGCCACGATATGTGCGATACCCTCGTCTGATGGGCGTCGGCGTCCTGCCCCACGCAGACAAGGAGAGTGAGAAGATATTCAAGACAGTAGTTAAGCGCAATGCACTTAATTTGCACGTTCCTGCTCATATCGCTGGCGTGATCTTAAGCGACCAGGGGACGGGGAAAAGTCGAAAGCACATTAAATCACTGCTCACCGCGATAGGGGTAGGATAATGGTTTCAAAAAAACAAGTTCTCCTGCTCGTTGGAAGCGCCAAGGAAAATCCCAGCACGTCGGAATCACTTGGCACCTACCTCCTCGAACAGCTCCGCACGGAGGGTTTTTCAACAGAAACGCTTTTTATCCATAAGGTACTGCAATCGGACAAGGGCAGACGGAGACTATTGGAAGCCACCAGTCAGGCTGACATCATAGTCATAGCGTGCCCTCTTTACGTAGATAGCGTCCCCTATGTGGTCACCAGGGCCATGGAGCTTATCTCCAATGATCGTCAGAAAAGAAAAGATCTGCCGGGACAGAGGCTGCTGGGTATCGTGAATTGCGGCTTTCCTGAGGCGCATCAGAACGATACGGCGCTTGCCATGTTGCGTCAATTCGCGCGGGAGGCGGGTTTCCAATGGGCCGGAGGTCTTGCACTCGGTGCGGGAGAAGCCATAGGCGGCAGACCGTTGCTCAAGGTGAAAGGTATGGCGCGAACCGTGATCAAAGGACTTGATCTGCTTGCAGATGCCCTTGCTGCCGGCACCCCAGTACCGCAAGAAGCAGTAAAAAAGATGGCAAAACTTTTTGTACCCAACTGGCTGTATATGTTGTTTGGGAATATGAGTTGGAAAAGACAAGCAATGAAGAATGGGGTATATAGAAAACTTCGTGACCGTCCCTATGAGGCTGCATAAATCCGATGCTCACAACGAGGGGAGACGGAGGAGACATGGACTTTAAGAAAAAAATAACGCTTGGCAGGACAGGATTGAAGGTAGCCAGGCTGGGGATCTCCTCAAGTTTCGGGGCGCCTGCCGCGGCCTTTGAGGAGGCCTTTGAGCGGGGCTGCAATTACTTCACCTGGGGGACGTTCATCAAGGGCCGGTCCTCAACCATGGGAGAGGCGATCAGGAACATCGTCAAAAAAGGCCAAAGAGAGGACCTTGTTATCGCCATGTTGAGCTACGCGCACAGCGCCTTTTTGACTGAGCGGTTTTTCCTGCGCGGGCTGCGGGATCTGGGTATCGAATACGCGGACGTCCTTATATTGGGCTATTATCCCCGGCGGCCCAGTCAGCGGGTTATTGACGGCGTCCTGAGGTTGCAGGAACAGGGAATGACGCGTTTTATCGGACTCACCAGCCACAACAGAAAGGTCTTTCCCCAACTTCACAAAGAGGGGCTCTTTGACTGCTTTCACATCCGCTACAACGCGGCCCACCGGGGCGCGGAAGAGGAGACCTTTCCCTATCTTAAAGGCAAAGACCGGCCAGGGGTCGTCTCCTTCACTGCCACGGCGTGGAAGAGGCTCCTCAACCCCAAGAAGATGCCGCCTGGCGAGACACCCCCCACGGCTGTTGATTGCTACCGGTTCGTCCTGTCCAACCCTGCGGTGGATGTGTGCATGATGGGCGCGCGAAGCATCGAACAGATGAGAGAGAACCTGAAGACTCTTGATCAAAGCCCCATGACAAAAGCGGAATTGACCCACATGCGAAAGATTGGTGATTATATCCACCGGTAGGGAGGCCAGTATATGGCATACAATGAGGCGATTGGAGACCGTATTAAAAAGGTCGTATCCAATTGGGAACATACCGATGCGAAGAAGATGTTTGGCGGCATCTGCCACCTGTTACACGGCAACATGTTCTGCGGGGTGTACAAGGATTTCCTCATCCTCCGCCTGGGGGAAGAGAAGGCCCAAAAAGCCCTCGAATCACCCTTAGTGAAGCCCTTTGATATCACAGGGAGGGTGATGAAGGGATGGGTGATGGTGGAAGACAAGGGATTCAGCATTGATAAGGAATTAGAGGCCTGGCTGCACTAGGCAAGGGAGTTTGTAGAGACATTGCCAGCGAAGTGACGTAATCCGGTTTTCTTACTTCAGAGACAAAAAAGGGGGTAACCTACGTGGTTAACCTCTTGTCATTTCTGAAGGCTGTGACCTTCCCCGCCCCATCAGTCTGGGCGGGATGCTTTAGCCAGGGATTCAAGGAATTGTCTGGCACCGCGTTTCTTGATCGCGTATTCTCTCTTCATAGCACTGGATCTATCAGGGTGTTCCTCTTTATAGACTAATTCCCACGGTCTTTTTTGTTTTGTGTATTGGGTTCCTACCTGGTTGTGATGTTTTAGTCTGGCATCTACGTCTTGCGTGGACCCGATATAGTAGGTTCCGTCTTTGAGGCTCCTGAGGATATAAACAAAAACCGGCATACCCAAATATAAAGGGGGTTGACCAATTTGGTCAACCCCCTTATGTTTTCTGGCGGGAGCGACGAGACTTGCCCCGAGGTCCCGCATACATGCGGGGAACTGGCGATCTTCCCGTCATGATTGATGGGACGTTCTATGCAATTATCGTACATCGTAAAAGGGATACCCTTCTTAGGGTACCCCCTTTTTTTCTTGGCGGGAGCGATGGGATTCGAACCCACGACCTCCGGCGTGACAGGCCGGCGTTCTAAACCAGCTGAACTACGCCCCCAAGAAAAGCTACGCTTTTACCATTAGCTTATAGCCACTAGCTATTATGTGGCCTTTAGCTGTATCGTTCGCTATAAGCTACCCGCCACTAGCTACTAGTAAATGACCTCTAGTCATTTCTTCGGCATTACAATTGGCTCTTAGCCTGTAGCTATTAGCTCAAAACCTTCCGCTTTAATCATTAGCTCCAAGCTACTAGCTACTAGCTACTGGTGAAATGACGCTTCGTCATTTCTTTGGTGGGCGGAACAGGGTTTGAACCTGTGACCTTCGGCTTGTAAGGCCGACGCTCCCCCAGCTGAGCTATCCGCCCCTGAAACTCCGCAATATTAAGGTAAAAAGGCCGTTGTGTCAATGCGCCCTAGGCCACCTCGGCCTCCTCCTTTTCTTCATAGACGAGGATGGCCCCCTCCCCTTTTGCGATCACCTCATCATTGATCAAGCACTCACTTACATTACCCTTGGAGGGTATCTCGTACATGATGTCCAGCATGATGTTCTCTAAGATGGACTGAAGCCCCCTGGCCCCTGATTTCCTCTTGAGGGCCTCCCGTGCCACGGCGTTCAGGGCCCCCTCGGTAAAATCAAGTGTTACATTCTCCATCTCAAAGAGCTTTTTGTACTGTTTGACCAGGGCGTTTTTCGGTTTTTTCAAGATCTCGACCAGGGCCAGCTCATCCAGTTCATTGAGCGTAGCGATGACAGGCAGCCTCCCGATGAACTCGGGAATGAGGCCGAATTTCAACAGATCCTCCGGCTGGACCTCTTTCAGGATATCACCGATCTGCCTATCCTGCTTCCCTTTGACCTCGGCACCGAAACCGATCCCCTTTACTCCGATCCGCCCCTCGATGATCTTCTCGAGGCCCACAAAGGCCCCGCCGCAGAGGAAGAGGATATTGGTGGTGTCCACCTGGATGAACTCCTGCTGGGGATGTTTTCTCCCCCCCTTGGGGGGAACGCTGGCCGTGGTCCCTTCCAGGATCTTGAGCAGTGCCTGCTGTACGCCTTCCCCCGATACGTCCCTCGTAATGGAGGGGCTGTCGGACTTGCGCGAGATCTTATCAATCTCGTCGATGTATACGATACCCCGGGAGGCGCGGCCGACATCGTAATCGGCGGACTGCAGCAGGTTCAGGATGATGTTCTCCACATCCTCCCCTACGTAGCCTGCCTCGGTCAGGGTGGTGGCATCGGCAATGGTAAAGGGCACATCGAGGATCTTGGCCAAGGTCTGGGCCAGAAGGGTCTTGCCCGTTCCGGTCGGGCCGATGAGGAGGATATTGCTCTTTTGGATCTCTATGTCGTCGATCTTGGTCCTGGTATAGACTCGTTTATAGTGATTGTGCACGGCAACCGAGAGGGTCCTTTTGGCCCGCTCTTGACCGATGACATACTCGTCCAAGACCCGCTTGATCTCCATCGGCTTTGGAACCGGGGTCTTGACAAGCGGCCCCTTCTCCAATTCCTCGGCGATGATCTCGTTACACAGTTCAATACACTCATCGCAGATGTATACCCGTGGGCCGGCGATCAGCTTGCGCACCTGTTCCTGGCTTTTTCCGCAGAAGGAACAGCTTAAGAGCCTGCCTCCCCTCCGTTTTTCCATCGCTTTCCCCTTTCGTTACTGCGTGGGCTTTGGCCGTTCGACGACAACGTCGTCTATTATACCATATTCTTTGGCCTGAGGCCCAGTCATATAGAAGTCCCGGTCGGTATCTCGGTGGATCTTTTCCCCGGACTGGCCGGTATGCAGCACCAAGATGTTGTTCAGCTCCTCGCGCAGCCGCAGGATCTCCCGGGCCTGGATATCGACATCGGTGGCCGGGCCCTGAAAACCACCCATGGGTTGGTGCAGGAGGATTCGGGAGTGAGGGAGGGCATACCGTTTGCCCGCGGCCCCCGCCGCCAGCAGCACCGCCCCCATGCTCGATGCCTGCCCCATACAGATGGAGGAGACATCCGGCCTGATGTACTGCATGGTGTCATAGATGGCCAGGCCGGCGGTTACCAACCCTCCCGGGGTATTGATATAGAGGTTTATATCTTTATCCGGGTCTTCCGATTCGAGGAAGAGCATCTGGGCGATCACCAGGTTGGCCAGATCATCATCGATGGCTGATCCCAGGAAGATGATCCGCTCCTTCAGCAACCGGGAAAAGATATCATAGGCCCGCTCCGCACGGCCATCCCGTTCTACAACGATGGGTATCAAATTATTCATTGCGTCAGTCCTTTACCCCTTATACGTAACTTCGGCCTCGGCGATAATGAAGTCCAAGACCTTCTCCCGCTCTAATGCCTGTTGCACCGCGGCCACCAGGGAGGGGTTCTGCTGCAGGTCATCCAACGGCCTCTGATAGACGGAGGCCATCTTCTGCAGCCGCTCCTCCATCTCCTCCGGCTGTGCCTCTATCGACTCCTGTCGGCCGATCTCCTCTAACAGCAAGGAGGTCCTCACCTCCCGCTCCGCGACCTTCTGATACTCCCCCCGCGCCTTGCGTTCCTCTTCGGGGGGGAGCTCCTGTTTCTGTGCTGCCATCCTCATCTTGAGGTCCTGCAGAAGCTCATCGGTACGCCGCTCCACCAGATACGAAGGGATCTCTACGGGATTGGCCCGCAGGAGTTGGTCGATGGCAGCCTCTCTCAGTTCCTCCATGAGCCTGTGTTCTTTGACCCCTTCTAAGTCCTTTTTTATCCGATCCTTCAACGCATCGAGATCTTGATAGTCCCCTACGTCCTTGGCGAACTCATCGTCCAAGGAGGGGAGAATGCGCTGTCTGATCTCCTTGACGGTGACCTGAAATGTCACCTTGTTGCCGGCCAGGTCCTTGCGGGGATGATCATCGGGAAAGTCCACCGTGATCTCTTCCAGCACGCCGGTCTTTTTGCCGATCAGCCCCTCTTCGAAACCCGGAACCATACTGCCGGATCCCACCTCCAACGAGTAATTCTCAGCCTTCCCGTCCCGGATCGCTCTGGCGTCGAGGAGGCCTTGAAAGTCCAAGAGGACCATATCTCCCTTCTGCACCCGGTCGCGCCCCTCTACCGGTTCTAATCGGGAGTGCATCATTCTGAGCCGCTCCAGCTCCCCCTGCACCTCTTTCGATGTCACCTTCTCTTTTTTCCCCTTCAACCGTAGTCCCTTATAGCCCGTGACCTCTATGTGCGGCCTCACCTCCACGACGGCCGAATAGGTGAACGGGCTCTCCACCGTCAGGTCACCGGTGTCGATGGTGGGGGGAGCGATGGGTTCAAGGGATTCCTGGGAGATGGCCTGGGGGTACGTCTCATTGATGAGATGGGAGATGGCCTGTTCTTTGACATAATCCCCGTAGTGTCTCTCCAGGACATCTCGAGGGATCCTGCCCGGGCGAAAGCCCTTTATCTTAACGCGCTTGTTGAGGTCCCGGTAGAGGGTTTCCACCGCCTCCTTCACCTGGGGGGGCGGGACCTCCACCTGAAGCCTCTTTTTGGTTGGGCTGAGTTCCTCTGCGTTGACCTTCATCGATCTTTCCATGATTTCCTTCTATGGTGCGAGAGGGGGGATTTGAACCCCCATCCGTCTCAGACGGGCTGGATCCTAAGTCCAGTGCGTCTACCAATTCCGCCACTCTCGCTCACAGCTCGCTGCAACAAGCCTATGTATTCTCTGGTGGGCCGTCGGGGGATCGAACCCCAAACCTACTGATTAAGAGTCAGTTGCTCTGCCAATTGAGCTAACGGCCCGTTGTTTTCTGACGCGCCTCGAACGCCCGATCGGCAGGTTCAAGGCTTTGTCCAGCAGTCCACACCGATATTTGAAAGGTTTAGCTAATGTATGATACTGTTAGATAAAAGTCAAGATTGTGTACCCATCCACTACATATGAGCCAGATGGCGAAGGCCGGTCTCTTGTCTCATTGAACGGAGAGGACAGCCTTTGTATGGGGTGAAAAGCGAATGAATGCGGCACTGCGGTTGTTGTTCTACGGAGCCATCGCGTACGGCGTGTTGGTCGGAGCGGCGTACCTGCTCCAGCGACGCATGCTGTACTTTCCCGATCGCTCAAAGCCGTCGGAGCGTCAGGTCCGCGCCGTGGGCCTGCGGTTTTGGCCCGATGCCGGTGATGGGTACCGTGGTTTTATCGGTGTAGCCCCCCCTACGCGCACCACAGGCGTAGTCATAGTATTTCACGGTAATGCAGGGGGGGCATGGGATCGCTCCTACTATGTGCATGCCCTGGGCGCGTTGGGGTATCGCGTGGTGCTGGCTGAGTATCCGGGCTACGGCGGGCGAGCGGGGAAAGAGGGCGAACGGCTGTTTGTGGAGGACGCAGGGGAAACGGTGCGGCGCGCGCATGATGCCTTCGGCGGCCCGGTGTTCCTATGGGGGGAGTCGTTGGGGTGTGGGGTGGCATCGGCCATTGCCGCCGATCCGCCGGTGCCGGTAGCGGGGGTAGTCATGATAACCCCCTGGGATTCTCTACCCAACGTAGCCCAGAAGCTCTATTGGTACTTCCCGGCTCGGTGGTTGGTGCGCGACCAATACGACAACGTCCGCAATGTGCAATCGTACGCTCAGCCCGTGGCCGTAGTGCTGGCCGAGCATGATGAGATCATACCCCCTACCTCTTCGATGCGGCTGTATGAGTCTCTGACAGCGCCGAAACGGCTGTGGGTCCTCACCGGGGCCGGACACAACAGCTGGCCCACAGGTCCGGAAGAGGCATGGTGGCGCGAGGTCATGGACTTCGTATCAAGGGAGCACGAGTGATCTTTGATTGGTTTTGGAGTCTCTTCCCATATCACACATGCTCTTAACCCTGAGCTTGTCGAAGGGTTGACAAACACACTCAATATGTTTCATAGTTTCAAGCAGGGGTTCTCATGTGACGTACCATAACAATTTCAAATTGGATAACGAGAGGAGGAGACCTATGAACTATGTATTCTTTACTGTATCCGCTTACATCTTCATGAGGGCATTTGAAGTAATATTCTCCGGTCAAAAGGAGAAGCGGTGGTACAGATATACATCAACGATCATCGGAATTCTTGTAATCTACACTGCTATCGTAACAATGTTGATATTCTACTTTGAGAATCTCCGCCTCCTGGGTTTTGCGGCAGGATAAAAAGCCGGATTCGCGTCAGAAAAAGCACGTATCACCCGACCAGCAGATTAACTGCGACTTCTGTTCGCGCCGCCTCATTACAACAGACAGGTGCGGACGACGTAACCGGTCGCAAAGAGAAAATGAAATAGATGAGAGCCGTCGGGGATTATCCTCACGGGAGGCTGACGACTGAGGGGATAGGCACATGGCAGTGAAGAAAAAGCGCACCGAGGCCGAAAGAGCCCACATCATCGCCGAGGCTGAGCGCGAACGAGAGCGGCGGCTGAAGAGCTATCGGGAGCAGGCGCTCAAGATGTTTCCATGGGTCTGTGCGCATTGCGGGCGCGAATTCTCAGGCAAGCGGCTTCGTGAGCTCACGGTCCATCACAAGGATCACGATCACGACAACAATCCCCCGGACGGCAGCAACTGGGAGCTGCTCTGTATCTACTGTCACGACTACGAGCACTCAAAGTATCTGGAGGAGGAATGGCATGACCAGCCGTCGCCGGGGGGCGACAAAGAACCGCCTGCTACCTACCGGCCGTTTGCCGGTCTCGATACCATGCTGAAAGATCAAAAACCAAAAAAGTAGCTGATAGCATTCGGGATCGCACAGAGCATTGTCGATAGTGAATGGAGCAAAGAGGATTAACTATGGCTTCGGAAAAAGCGCTTCGAGTCTTTCATAACGCCACGGCTATTATCACCGGTGGCGCATCGGGTATTGGACGGGCACTCGCCGAGGAGCTGGCACAGCGCGGCTGCGAGGTGGTGCTGGCTGATCTGCAGATCGAATTGGCGGAAGAGGTCGCCTCGAAAATCCAAGCTTCCGGCGGCAAGGCCGAGGCGATGCAGGTAGACGTGGCTGATTTTCCTGCCGTGGAAAAGCTCGTCCAAGCCACGGTTAAGCGCACCGGCCGCCTCGACTATATCTTTAACAATGCGGGGATCGCCATTGGTGGCAGCGTCGACCTCTACGGTATCGAAGATTGGAATTACATCGTAGATATCAATCTCCGTGGCGTGATCAATGGGGTGCAAGCAGCCTACAAGCGTATGATAGATCAGGGATTCGGGCACATTGTCAATACCGCATCCATGGCTGCCTTGATGCCGGGTCCAGGGACTGTATCCTATACCATGACTAAGCATGCTGTCGTGGGTCTTTCAATATCGCTGCGGGCCGAAGCCGCGCATCTGGGGGTACGCGTGAGCGTCTTATGCCCTGGCGTTATCCGTACGCCCATATTAGAAGGAGGGAAATACGGCAGAATGCTCGTAGAGTTTCCCCCTGAAAAAGCCCGTGATATGTGGGAAAGGCTCAAGCCCATGCCTTCCAATATCTTTGCGCAAAAAGTGATCAACGCCGTTGCCAAGAATAAAGCGATCATCATCTTCCCGTCATGGTGGAAGAGGATCTGGTGGATCAACCGTATATCTCCCTCTCTGGGCATTTTCCTCGGTCAAAAGCACTATCACGCGATGCTCAAGGAGTTTAAGGGGAAAGAAAGTAAATGATTTTTTTGATTGGGGGGGGTATTTCTCACGATTTACATATCACAACGTTATTATCATCTTGGCCTCTTGACTTTTGTATGCTTTTGCATACAATGTAATACAATAGCATCAGGAGGTGTCTCATGAGTACAGCGATATCAATCAGGCTTCCTAAAGACCTTGCGGATCAACTCGACAGCATAGCCAAGGATACAGAAAGACCTCGCTCTTATATCATCCAAAAGGCCATCGAGTCTTATATAGAGGTCTACGCGGATCTCCAGGTGGCCCTGGATCGGCTCCATGACAAGACGGATCCGGTTATTTCGGGCAAAGAGTTGAGGAAATCGCTTGGCTTATAATATTGTCTACAAGAAATCAGTCCAGCGTGATTTGAAAAAGTTGCCCAAGGCAGAAGCCGATCGAATTCTCAATGAAATTGAGCAAGAGCTTTCCAAGAATGCTGATACCCATCCGATTCTCAAAGGCCAATTCACAGGTCTTCGAAAATTTCGCATCGGAGACTACCGGTTAATCTATGCTATTTTAGGTGATGATTGCCTCGTGCTGAGAATAGGCCATCGGAAAGAAGTGTATAAGAGAGAACTTTAACTTATTAATTGGGGGTTGGGTTGTAGGGGGATGATCGCAACAATGTCTGCCCTGTTATTGAGAATCACCGGTTTACTTATCCTAATCAGTTTTTTCTCTATTGGATGTCAAACCGAACCTGACTGGAGGAAATATGAGGGGGGAACCCATCTCGTGCTGCACGTTGAATCTAAAGACGATCCGATTGTAGACACTGAAAACACTGCCAGAATTGCTGAAATGATAGGGGGCAGGCTTGCGCAGTTTGGGATAACACAGAGCATTATCAAAGTACAAGGAGAACGTGAAATTGTCATTCAAGTGCCTCCCTGTAAGGACCCGGATAGAGTCGCAGCGCTTATTAGTAAGTCCTGCATTCTTGAATTCAAGCTCGTAGATGAAGAACACAGCGTGCAGAAAGCACTGAACGGCAACGTCCCTTCTGGCACTGAAATACTTTATCAGCAGAAACGCGATCCAAAGACTGGCCAGGAAAGTAAGATCCCTTACCTGGTAAAGATTGACGCACCGCTTACCGGTGAATATATAATGAATGCTCAAGCCAGATTAGACTTCTTGAACGATAACCAAGCCTACATTGCCATTACCTTTGACTCGAGAGGTGCGGAGCTACTAGAGCAGATAACAGGTGAGAACATCGACAGACGATTAGCAATTGTGCTTGATAATGAGGTTTATTCCGCCCCTGTAATACGGCAACGAATCTCAGGTGGAGAAGCTGTCATTGAAGGCGCATTTACGATCGAAGAGGCACGAGATATCTCGATTGTTTTCAAGTCAGGAGGTTACCCTGCACATACAGAACTGATTGAATATCGTCCCTTGAACAAAGTAATTTGGCTCGGAAATAAATGATATACTACGAGCATTACGCAATATACAGATGCAGAGAGGCACAATGATCTAACAATGGATGGACGGTAAAGGAGGAGGATCCAATATGGCTAAGAAAGCGAAGCAAGAACGATGTAAACCGGATGCAGGCATGGTTTTTGGTCCGGTTTGGGTAATCGGCTGGCTCTTT
>Ga0315551_10001463_pt1 | contig 17763 bp, 12 predicted proteins | sample SalMarSW160290MG_FD_203678 | JGI IMG/M metagenome (GOLD analysis project Ga0315551, IMG submission 203678) | Salt marsh sediment microbial communities from the Plum Island Ecosystem LTER, Massachusetts, United States - Salt Marsh Sediment SW1602-90 ...
CGCTCAGCCTTATGGTTCTCGCGGCTTTGACCCCGCCGGAGTGGGAAATCGCAATCTTGGACGAGAACCTCGGAGCCCCTGACTATCAAGCCATGCCTCTGTCGTACCGGGTGGGGTCGGGAGTTTATATCTTATGGATCAAAGGTAGATTTCAACATACTCCATCTGAGTTCCAGGTAGATGACCATATTAGAAATAGGCCAGAAAAGGAAGATTGAACATGAAAAAGGCAAAAGTAATTTACTCAAAGGCGGAATCTACATCAGCAAGAAACTGGCTCAGAAATTCTCAAGGCAAACAATAACTGGTTGGATTTTAGAAACTGATGCTGATGATAGTATTATTGGTAAAGTGTAAACGTTTTGGCTATAATCGGAAAACAAAATTGTGTTGTTTCCCTGTTCGCCCGATTGAAATTGGCAGAGGTCAAGGTCGGATTCATATGGAAAAGCAAATAAGGAGAATATTTGATGCATTCTTATAAACAGGAGCAGAAAAGCAGGAAATTGCTTTTGACCAGCGTATGCAGACCCCTCGGGCCGAAATACGGCGATGGCCAGAGCGTAGGTTACGAACTCCTCTACGGTCAAGTCACCAGGGCCCAGGGGATCTTTAGTCCTCGAGCCACCCACGTTCATTACTCTCTCGATTACATAGCGAATAATCTGGAAATCCCCACGGTAGTGCTTCACTACCCATCACGCAGGGAACTGATTCGAGAGCTCAAGAAGGGATATGATTTTGTCGGAATCTCTTTCATACTGGCGACGTTTCACCGGGCGAAGGAGGCGGTGAGCCTGATACGCAAATATTCTCCCGGTAGCAAGATCATCTTAGGCGGCTATGGTACGGTTCTGGACGATGATACCCTTAAGCAATATGGCGACTATATATGTCGGGAGGAAGGAGTTCAATTCATGCGGCGGCTTCTCGGTGAGCCGGAAATCCCCATGCCGTACAAGCACCCCCTGATTGAAAGTCGGTTGAAGGTATTGTCGGTTCCCATCTCCAAGACAGGCCTGATATTTGCCGGATTGGGCTGTCCCAACGGATGTGATTTCTGCTGTACCTCCCATTTCTTCAAAAGAAGACACATCAAGTTACTTCCCGAGGGGAGAGATATCTACAACGTGGTCGAACGCTACCTCATAAGGGATCCACGTATGGTGTTCACCATTATCGACGAAGATTTCCTTCTGGACAAAAAGAGGGCGATGCAGTTTCGGGACTGTGTGCTCGCCGGAGGCAGATCGGTTTCCATCTTCGTGTTCTCAAGCGTCAAGGCTATCAGTCAGTATGCTGTTCAGGAAATCCTGGAAATGGGCGTAGATGGCATCTGGATCGGCTACGAGGGAACCCGCTCGGGATACAGCAAGCAAAGCGGCAAGCCTGTGCACGAGCTCATCCGTGAACTCCGAGAGAATGGAATTGCTGTTCTAACCTCCATGATCGTCGGATTCGATTACCAGACTCCGGAAGTAATCTCTCAGGAGCTGGACGGGCTGATAGACCTTAGACCAGAGCTTGCCCAGTTCCTGATATACAGTCCTCCACCGGGAACGCCCTTCTATGATCGAGTCATGTCTCAGGGTCTTATGCGACGTAAATACATCGAAAATGTCGACAAGCGTTGGCACGATGGATGCGGTTTCAAATCCATAGTAAAGCATCCGACTATGTCCTCTTCCGAAATCGAGGATGTGCAGCGATGGTGTTTTGAACAGGATTTTCAGAGACTTGGTCCATCGATCTATCGTTTTGTCGAGATGTGGGGTTTGAGATACAAGAAGTGGAGTGGGTCTTCCAGCAATTTCCTTAGAATGAAAGCGGCCCGCTTGGCGAAGGATATCAGAAAGGCATATATGATTTTTTTAGTCGGGCGGTTATTAGGGCCTAATAGTCATATTCGGTCAGGGATCAGAGAGTTGGAGTACAAGGTTCGTGCCGAGTTGGGTAATCCGACGCCGGCAGAGAGGCTGATGTCTTTGATTGCTCTGGGGGCGGCGGCTTGGACCGCACTGAAGCTGCGTTTGGGCATCTTCCAGCACCCACGTCTCGGCCGCGTAAGTTTCAGGATACCAGAAGAAGGTTTGGGCTTATGGGCAGCCAAAATTTGGGAATCGCTGCGGGATGAAAGCGTTTCCCCGCACTTATCCATCCAGGTGGATCTCCAACATGCTAAAAGACAGGTCTGGGTGAAGTTGAATGGCATGTTGGATAGTCTTCGCGCCGAAAGACTCGCCAAGAAAATCAAAGAGTATCTCGAAAAGGACCAAGGAAAGCTAATCCTGGACCTTGAAAATGTGAAGGCTTCCGAAGACAAGGCCCTTGAGACCCTGGCTAACAAGCTAAGGACCTATCGCCGCCGAATCCGCATACGGCTACCCAAAAACTACATGGACTGTGCCGCCCAGTTTTTACTGCTCGCTCAGATATTCAAACTCTACAAGGGCTGATCTTCTGCTTATGGATCATCGATCAAGTCACTCTTTGGTATGATTTCATCAGGCTACCATGAAATTAGCCGTTCTTTCCTCTGTTTTGACTCGGGAGAAAAGCCTTGACGTTTGTTTCTCAGCATCATAGCCTATTATTTAGGTATAGCCGCCTAACTGGTGGCGAGTTGGATAAGAGGTAAAGGTCGGTTAGTATGCCGTATAATATTCGAATTGTAACTACGTATCCTCCAAGAAGGTGCGGGATCGGTACATTTTCACGTGACTTGGCTAGTGCACTCCAACATTTTACAGGTGAAGTTGGTCACATAAGAGTTGCAGCAATCGATAACGGTAATAGGCCATATAATGTTCCTGTGGACCTTGTTATTGACCAGTACAACCCTGAATCCTGGAGTTTCGCCATTAAAGATATAATAACCAGAGCAAAAGAAAGTACAAATCCTACCATTATTATATTGCAGCATGAATACGGTCTTGATCCGGATACGAATGGAGAGGATGGCAAGGGCACTAATTTTGTAGACATGGCAAAAGCGTTTAGTGGTCAGGGGCTAACTACTTTTGTTTACCTTCACACTGTACTCGACGAGCCGAACGACCATCAGAAAAAGACGGTACAGGAACTGGCTAAGTTTAGTGAAGGCCTTATTCTGACCTCAGAAAGTGCTATAGGAATACTAAAATCATCAACTTATGAAATCGACCATTTAAAACTCAAGCACATTGACCACGGAATCAGGATGCAACGTGCTTCTGAATATGACCGATTGGCAATGAAAGAAAAATATGGGCTGAAAGAGTGTTTTCTCGTTACCACGCTGGGGTTATTGTCCCCTGATAAAGGAATCCAGTATAGCATTAGAGCCTATGGGAGGTTTTTAAGAGAGTCCTGTACGGATAGCCAAAGGGAAAAAATAGTGTATTTAATTGCAGGTCAATACCATCCAGATTTTGTACGAGCGGATGGGGGGACGGCATACCGAGAATATCAAGTCACACTGACTAAAGCGATGGAAGAGTCCAAACTGAAATGGTGCAAGGTCAAAAAGCTGGAGGGTGTGGACTTTAGGCAGCACGACGTTGTCTTTCTCGACGCCTTTTTGGATGAAAGTACTTTTTTGGAAATTTATGGCGCAATCAACGTTATAGTGCTTCCTTATCTCAACATGTTCCAGATATCAAGCGGTATATTAGCTGACACTTTAGGCTCCAGCAGAGTTGCAATAGCAACCAAATTTAGTTGTGCTCTGGAGCTTATTCATTCAAACAAACCTTGTCCGAGTGGCCTTGTTATCGGCAGATATGCCAGAGGTATTTTGGTCGATCCCGGGGAAGCTTCAGTGGAACAAATAGCCGGAGCGCTGGATTTTTTAGTCTTCAACCAAAGTCAGCGTCTTGCGATGGAAAAAGAGGCTCACCAGAGAGGTTTCCAGATGCAATGGAATAACAGTGCCTGGGCATTACTGCAACATATCAAGTTTGTCAGGGAAGAAAGTGAATTAGTTACAGGCAGGGCAGAAAAATTCACGAGAGAAAAAACATCTGTCTATCAATCCAACTTAACTGATTCCTATGTGGGCACAAGTAATCCAATAGGTACATTTCTTCGTACGAGAAATCAAACAGACTGACGCGCCCCCATTTTAGCTCCGGGATTTATTGATATTATCCCACATGTCTCAGCAGTATCCAGCATCAGGGTATGCTGCCTGATATATTCCTTTCCTTCCCGAAAATTCCATCCCGGTGGGCCTGAAGAAATTTTCATCGCATTTTCGAAGTAATGACTTGGTCATATTTGCCCTTCTTGGTGTTCGTGATATCGCGGTTGAAGTAGTCCTCGGTTGACTTAGAGGCCTGACCAAATAGGTTGGCAAAGAATCCCACTGTTTCACTTTTTATCTTTCCAAGATTTGAAGACAATGCTACTTCACCAACACACATACTTCAATTAAGACAACGTTTTTCCTCTTGTTTTCTTCCTTGTTCCTGGCACTGAAGCCGAGGGGCCACTACTCAGACTTAACGCAGAAATCCGCCAGAAAAAGTGATATGATCGCATATTGTTTTTTGACTATGTGTATTGTATTTTTGCTTTAATCTTCGGCTCTCTCCTGCTATGATCACCGTATGAATATGTATAAACACGCTCTAGCTTTATACCCGTATTTTAGGCATTCTACAGCCATCATGGGGATTTTTCCTCCGACGGGCCTTGAGTACATCGCTGCGAGCATGGAAGACTTGGTCGGCAAGGTGACGCTTCTCGACCTTCGGTATGAGAGGTCCTATCAGGATATTACGACACTCAGCAAGTTTATCAGGAAAGAGATCGATCTTTTATGCATCAGCATTCAGTGGCACTCTTGCTTCAAGCAAGTCTGTGATTTCATCGCTCAGTTACCTCATGAGGTTTGTACAGTCGTCGGGGGTTACAAAGCGACACAGGAGGTGGAGTACCTGTTCGAGCGTTGTCCGAATGTCGACATGATCGTACGAGGAGAGGGCGAAGAGATCATCAAACAGATCGTCACCGGAGTCCCTTACAAGAATATCCGCGGACTCTCCTATCGGGAGAATGGACGAGTTGTCCATAACCAGATTCATCCTCTACCTGACATCACACGTATCCCGTTTCCTGACCGGTCCCTGAGACAGCATGACTATCGGGCCGTTGTGTATGGAGTTCGAGTCAGCAATCACACGTTTGACACGTTACTGACTACGAGAGGATGTCCGTTCAAATGTAAGTTCTGCACCTTCAGTCTAAATCCGCTTGGACAGAAAAGGAGCTACACGGAGCGGCCGGTCGAATCAGTCATTGAGGAGTTGAAGACGGTTGAGGCTGGTGTTGTGCAACTTAGCGACGACAACTTTTTCACGAATCCGAAGAGAAGTGAAGAGCTTTGTAATCTGATTATCGAAAACAACATCAAGAAGACTTTTATCGTTCAGGCCCGGATTGACATCGCGAAGTATCCTCGGATCCTTGAGAAGGCGGAGAGAGCAGGCATCAAGGTCTTCCTTATCGGGATCGAGTCCCCGCACGATTGGATATTGGAGCAGCTTCAGAAAGGCATCACCCAGCAGCAGGTCCGGGATGCTTTTGCAGTCTTAAAGCAGTACGACTTCTATCTGCACGGGTACTTTATCTACGGCAACATCGGCGAGACGGAAGAAGAGATGCTCTACATCCCGAAGTTCGCAAAGGAACTCAAGCTGGACTCCATTAGTTTCCAGAAACTTCGCATTGAGAAGTTCTCGCCTCTAAAGGAAGTGGTTGAGGCAACGCCGGGCTACTACTACAACCGTATTGGCGGTCCTGTGTATTCGGACCGTTACGGGCGCAAGGAGCTCAAGCAAATCCGCAACCAGATCCGGTCAGAGTTCTACGATCTGGCGCAGATCCTCCATATCATCAGAAAAGCCGGGCGAATTGGACTTTTCAGTTGGCGTGATTTGATGGTTGCTTTTCCCAATTTACCTCTTCTCATGTACAGGTGGGCCAAACGGAAGAGTTGAAAGAAGAATCAGATTCCTGCTCCCTGGCGGTGAACGCAGTCAGTCTGGGGCTTTACTCAAATTCCATCCAAAAATGATAAAGGCGGAGCGGCATAAACACTCGAAACTTGGTATTCTTCCCATAACAATTGAATCCCGGCTCGTACTTAACCGAACATTGAGCATGCCCTCAATATATATTTCAAAGAAAAGAATATTAAGTTTTGCTTTGTACAACTGGTACCGATAAGGGAAGTAAGAAAGGAAATTGTCTCATTCTGTTTCTGGAGTTCCGGCGTCTTCCTCTGCAGATTTCTTGGCTTCCTCCAGATAATCTCTGGCATAATCTATCATTTTCTTTATTATGCTTAACACAGATTTTATATCTCCTCGTTTATGGCTATATCTATGTGATATTCGTAGAAGTCCTGCATCGTCGTCACATACAAAATCATAACGTCCATGAGACCAGACTATGCCTATTTTTCCTATTTCATCCGCTCTGCCATACTGTGTTGTATGTAGTCTTGTCCGCATATTTTCCATGACTTTTTCAAGATCAAATTCAACATCAATATGAACGGTGAGTGTTATTGAAGGGTTTCTGACGTCATCGTATGCGAATAGTTCTTCTGAGGTAAAACCTTCGCAGGATTCGCCATATAAATCGTTTAAGTGATTGATTAAAGCGTCAGGACTGGCGGCTGTTTTTGGAATCCCTTGGTTGATTGACTGGTAAATTTTGGTAAGTGCCGTAATAGTATCAACGATTGCCATAATCTATCAGGCCTTCAAATCTCTTGAACTGAAATTTCCCCTCATCACTGCTCAGCTACACCGCTGAGCTTCATTTCCAAGAAAAGAATACCATGTGAACTCGCCGTACAAACAGCAAGCATACGGTATGGCCGGGCAATTTTCAAGGAAAAGCCATGTTCAAAACGGGCGCAAAGAATCTCGCATAGCGTACCTCGGTTGTAAATATAGAGCGGCGGAGAGTTTTTTGCGATGGAGAACATTATGCTTGTCTGGGCAGTATAGAGTCATATAATAGCTGTCAGAAATATATTGAATTGTAATGATCGCGTGGCGAAGCCTTGAAGCAAAATCACTCTGGGTAATCCTGTAATCCGCCTCAAGACCTACTTTACGCATCATTTCACTTGTTTTACCTGTGCTCTTGAAAGAGAGGTTCATGCATGGCGATTACGATTAATCTCTATGTTTGAGTCAGTTTGAATATAATATTTTTTAGGATTATTTAATGCCATTTACGACTTTTGGTCTTTCAGACCCGCTGGTGCGGGGTATTCTCGCCACCGGCTACAGCGCTCCAACTGAAATTCAATCCCAGGCGATTCCCGCCGTGATCAGAGGCCAGGATGTTATCGGCTGTGCACAGACGGGAACGGGCAAAACCGCGGCTTTTGTCCTGCCCATTTTAGATCGGCTCAGCCACGAACGCCCGGCGAAAAAGCGAGTTGCCAGGGCGCTCATCCTTACGCCGACGCGCGAGCTGGCGCTGCAGATTGAAAAGGCAATACAGGGCTATGGGCGATTCGTGGATATTCGTACTCTGGCGGTTTACGGCGGCGTCAATATCAAGGGGCAGTTCAATGCGCTCAAGCGCGGCGTTGACATTGTTGTGGCCACGCCCGGACGACTGATGGATCACATGGGGCGGGGCACAATAGACCTCAAGCACATCGAGGTTCTGGTTCTCGATGAAGCAGACCGAATGCTGGACATGGGCTTCATTAACGACGTTAAAAGAATTGTGAGCGCTTTGCCCGGGAAACGTCAGACGATGCTCTTTTCAGCCACCATCTCGCAGGAGGTAAAATCGCTGGCCGCCGAGATGCAGAAGTCTCCGAAAATGATCCAGATCGGGCGGCCGCGCAACCCCATCGAGACGATTACACAACATATTTACCCGGTTCGGAAGGAACAGAAAATGGACCTTCTGTTACACATGCTCAGCGACTCGCAGATGTACAGCGTACTGGTCTTCTCCCGGACCAAGCACGGAGCGGACAAGATCAACCGGCGACTCAAGCGGGCCGGCGTCGTATCGGTAGCGATCCACTCCGGCCGCACACAGGGACAGCGTCTGCTTGCAATGGATGGCTTTAAGAGAGGCAAGTTCCAGGTGATGGTCGCAACCGATATCGCCGCTCGCGGGATCAATATTGAGGGGATCTCGCATGTGATCAACTATGATGTGCCCGCCTATGCGGAAGACTACGTTCATCGCATTGGCCGTACGGGACGGGCCACGGCTTTGGGCGACGCAATCACGTTTGTCTCGTACGATGAGCAGAAGTACCTTCGCAAGATCGAGACCTTCATAGGGCGCGATCTTAAATCGGAAAAATATGAAGGCTTTGCCTACACGAAATCTGATTCCTTACAGCCAGAGCCCGCAGACAAACCCAAATCAGTGCGGCATATGAGCCCACCTCGGACTGCGGGCAGGAAGCTGCGTGCAGCCCGTAGGCCACGTCGGAGAGCTGCAAGGCGCCGCGCAATCTAAACGAGTACTCACATCCTGATTGACAGATCTGTTTCCCGTCAGCAATAATGGTACAGGTTATCCTTCCGATGAGGTGCAAAATGTCAGAATTCTTCGAAAATTCGTGACTCCATTTTACTCCACAGAAATTCGATTAGTGATGAATGCACCAAATATCAGTTTTTTACCGAAAAATAAATGTTTATTGAAAATTTTCCTCAAATTTAGGACCAAATGTTCTTTAGGGGGGGCTAAAAATGAGATTTGCGTGACATCTTGACTATTTGTTGACAAGTCGCTGTTTTAAGTCTCATTGCTCTTCTCGGAAAAAACTAAACAAACTGATTTTACAATTTTCTATCTAATTTGCGGTAGCTTATAGCCTCTGCGATATGTTCGGGGGCGATATTTTCGGCGCCGGCTAAATCCGCTATTGTCCGGGCGAGCTTGCAAATCTTATCGTGAGCACGCGCGCTTAGGCCGAATTCGGTCATTGCATGCCTGAGTAAAAGTTCACTCGCCGAATCGAGCTTACAGAATTTCTCCACCTGCTTGTGGCTCATCCTTGCATTCGTGTGAACCTTACTGTTATCGAAGCGCTTGGTCTGGATACTTGTAGCTCTGTTGACTTCCTGCCTCATTGCAGCCGAGTCGAGCTGACCTGATTTGGAGCGGAGCTTTCTGAAACTAATCGCAGGAACATCGATGTGAATATCTATTCTGTCCACCAAAGGCCCGGAAACTTTTGAAAGATAACGTTTTATCTGGCCCGGCGTGCAATTGCAACGCCTGGATTCACTGCCGAAATATCCGCAGGGACAGGGATTCATCGCCGCGACAAGCATAAACTGGGCGGGGAACCTGATTGTCTTTTTGGCACGTGAAACTATGACAAAACCATCTTCCAACGGCTGTCGAATCATCTCCAGCACATGCCGGGGAAATTCGACAAATTCATCCAGAAACAAAATTCCGAAATGGGCAAGAGACAATTCCCCGGGCCGTGGCATCGGCCCGCCGCCGACGAGAGCCGGGCCGCTGGCCGAGTGGTGCGGCATTCGCACAGGACGGATTGCCAATAAAGCCTTGTTTTTGCCTAAAAGACCCGTTGACGAATATATACGAGTGGTCTCAAGCGATTGTTCCAGAGTCAAAGGCGGCAGTATGGTCGCCAATCTTTGCGCCAGCATCGTCTTTCCAGCCCCCGGTGGACCTATCATCATGATGTTATGACCTCCTGCGGCGGCAACAGTCAATGCCCGCTTGACAGACTCCTGTCCCTTTACATCTGCAAAATCGACGTCGTAATTTGCCTCCACGTTAAAAAGGTCGTCAACATCAACGCTCGTCGGTTCCAAGGGTAACTGGCCAGAGAGGTAACCGGCCACCTGAGCAAGAGAACCGACTCCGAAGACTTCAATATCAGTAACAACGGCAGCTTCTCTGGCATTTTCGAGGGGAACAATCATTCGGTGAAAGCCGTTCGCCGCTGCGGTCATAGCCATACTTAATACACCGTTAACAGGTCTTACTCTGCCATCTAAAGCTAATTCGCCCAGAATAATCATGTCGTGAATATCCGAGCTCAGAAAAGTATCCTGTCCGATGAGCATCCCCAGGGCGATAGGCAGATCGAAAGCGGGACCAACCTTCTTCACATCGGCCGGAGCCAGATTTATCAATGACTGGGTCTTGGGATGCCTGAAGCCGCTATTGATAATAGCACTTCTTACTCTCTCGATGCTTTCCTTAACAGCCGCATCGGGTAGGCCGACTATGATGGATTTTTCAAATCCACACCGACCGACATCTACTTCAACCTCACAAATTACCCCCTCGATACCTTCCAGTGTTACACTGTGCAGTCTGGCTAACATTCTTTCTCCCTGCGCAAATTCAACCCTCTCTTATCCTGTCCGTTTCGCTTTTACAAACAGAAATCTATATGTTTCCGCCTCTTTGCGATGATTCGATCCATCCGCTTTTATTGTTGGATTAATATTATCTTTCCAAAATATCCGCTTACGATATAATAACACCTTAATTACAAATAGTCAAATCCAACATGTTATGGCGAAAATCAGGAGTAAAAAGATATGCCAACAGTAAAAGATGTAATTGTCAAGAAACCTTCCGAAAAAGAATCTGCCACCTGCCAGTCCTGGCCGACATGGACGTGCGAACCCAGCACATTCGACTGGATTTATACGGAAAAGGAAACATGCCTCTTGATAGAAGGCAAAGTAACGGTAACAGACGGCAAAGATTCGGTAAGTTTCGGCCCCGGCGATCTTGTCGTCTTCCCGGAGGGCCTCGAATGTAACTGGAATGTTCAGGAGGCCGTGAAAAAATACTATAACTTCGGCTAAAAATAATAAGACCCTAATTTTACCACACGGGATAGAGCTAAAAGCTCAATATTTCACATGCTTTGGAATAGCCGTTTTCGCAAGTATCCAAACTAATTTTAACTACACGAAAATACGAGATAATGCTTGACGAGAGGGCTTTTTGGCGGCAAAATGCAATTCCTTGCCTAATGCAATTGGTGGATATAAAACCATAATGTTCGCCTCGTGAAATGAGTGGGCTCTTCGCTCTATTTCATGGGGTAAAGGAGAGCAACAATGCACAAATTCTTATCAACACTATTTATCTCGACGATTCTTCTTCTTTTACCCTCCTGTGTGTTACTGTCCCAGTCTGCCGCTGAAACTCAGTCGATAGCGACTATTACCGTTGACGCCGGGGAGCACACTCGAATTGACACACCCGTATCGGTAACGCTTGATGGAATCCCATTGGGTTTCCCGGATGAAAAATTCCATTTGGTTGAGGTCGGCAACGCCAAAAAGAATCCTATTCCGGTTCAATTCGAGCAAGGCAGTCCACCTAAATTGTGGTTCATTCTTTCCGGCAAAACCGAAGCCGGAAGTAAAAGAGCTTATGAACTCTACGCAGGTGACGATGGAACAAACATTGTAAATATAGAAACAAAGAAAGACCATAAACGACTTGTTGTACAACGCGAAGAGGACAGAATCCTTAGTTATCAACATGCTGTTATGCCGGCTCCAGTGAATATAGGGAAAGTGCCGGAAGAACATAGATCATTGTTAGAGCGCAGCGGATTTATTTATCCGATTTGGTCGCCCAGGGGTAATATAGTGACTGAAATACACCCCAAAGACCACATCCATCATTTTGGAATATGGATGCCCTGGACGCATACAAAATACGAAGGCAATCTGGTTGATTTCTGGAATATTGACGATGGCACAGGAACGGTTCGATTTTCAAAATTTATTTCTACAACTCAAGGGCCTGTCTATGGCGGTTTTCAGGTCGAACAGGACCATGTCGCCTTAAAAACCTCGACCGGTGAAAAGGTGATACTTAAAGAGGTCTGGGATATTCGAGCCTATAATATAGGCGGACCTGAGAAAGACTACTGGCTGTGGGATTTCAAGTCCACGCAGCGAAACATCACGGATATTCCCCTTCATCAGGACAAGTGGCACTATGGCGGATTCGCATACCGCGGCGCCCGGCAGTGGAGTGGGCCAACATCTGCTTATCTGACCAGCGAGGGTAAGACTCGCGCTGATGCAAATGGGACACGGGTCCGATGGTGTGATATGTCCGGCAGTATCGATGGGCAATGGGAAGGTGTGGCGATAATGAGCAATCCGAATAACTTCCAACATCCTGAGCCTATTCGTATCATACCTGATGATGATTATGTGTATTTCGTATATTGCCCTTCGGTGGTGGGCGAATGGGAAATGAAGCCGGGTGAGGATCATATATTCCGCTATCGACTTTATGTGCATGAGGGAAAGGCAAACAACGAGGACAACGAACGGGTATGGAATGATTACGCAGAGCCTCCTCAGGCTGAAATCAAACTCGCCAGAACCAACAGCACTATTGTACTTTTCGACGGCAGTGACTTTTCACACTGGACAAGCGAAGATAAAAAAAACATCGGATGGAAGATTGAAAACGGAGCTATGAAAGTCGTACCCGGAACCGGCAGCATTATGACTAAAGGCAACTTTGGAGATTTTAAGATGCACCTGGAATTCAAGCTGCCTCAATTAGAGACCCAGGTCAACGGCCAGGACCGCGCCAACAGTGGTGTTTATATTCAACGCCGGTATGAAGTACAGATACTTGATTCATACGGATTGGAACCTCAAGACCAAGATTGCGGTGCAATTTATAAGTATAAAGCGCCGAATAAAAACGCCTGCGCAAAGCCGAACGAATGGCAAAGCTATGATATTATTTTTCGGACCGCCCGGTACGATAGCAACGAGCCGGGTGCTACGAAAATCAATAATGCGGTCATAACAGTATGGCAAAACGGGGTGCAGATTCACAAGGACGTCGAGATTCCCGACAAAACGGGCGCCGGCAAACCCGAGGGGCCCGAACCGGCGCCTATTCTGCTGCAGGACCATAGTAACCAGGTGTGGTTCCGCAATATCTGGATCGAACCGCTTTAAGGAGAGAAAGCTGAAGATAAGGTATAGAGCCCGGTCGGTGTTTATTTCAAAGGAGGTGACATATGATTAAGTATCGACACGTTCTTATGTCGGCTCTGATTGTTATGTTCCTGCTGATGCATTCTGCCGAAACGATGCAAGCAAGCGAGCCGAACTGGCCGCAGTTTCGCGGGCCCGGTGGTCTTGGAATTGCCCCGGACAATCAAACCTATCCGGTTGAGCTGGATTTCTCGCGTAACCTTCTCTGGAAGACAGAGGTTCCGAAAGGACACTCGTCGCCGTGTATATGGGGAAGTCACATTTTCATTACAGCTCGTTCCGGTAAGAGCCTTGAGACAATTTGTATCGATCGTAAAAACGGCGAAATCAAGTGGCGTAAATCAGTAGAACCCGAGACGATGGAAAAAATCGACAACTCTAACAGCCATGCTACTCCGACACCTGTGTGCGATGGAAAAAGAGTGTACATTTACTTCGGCTCGTTCGGTCTTTTAGCCTATGACCTCGACGGCAATGAGGTATGGAAGAAACCTCTTCCTATACCTGAGATCAAATACGGCACAGCGGCATCGCCGATACTGGCGAGTAACATGGTTGTGATTAACTGCGATCCCCCCGAGGGTGCGTATATACTTGCCGTAAATCGAGACACGGGGGAAACGATATGGAGGCAAGATCGTCAAGTGGAAAGAGAAGGTTGGTCGACCCCCGTGTTGTGGAAACATGGAAATGAAGAGGAACTGATTGTACTCGGTGGTCACAAGTTGATCTCTTATGACCTCAAAGACGGCCGCAAACGCTGGTGGTTGTACAATCTGCCAAAGGGGGCCGCTCCCACTCCGGTTTATGCAGAAGATACACTTTTTGCAACAGCTACCGCGGCTATTACAGGTGATCCTGTAAATCCCATAGAATTGCCGGATTTCAAGGAACTACTCGAGAGCTATGACAGCAATGGGGATGGCCGGCTGTTGCAGGCAGAGATTCCTGATGATCTGGCATTCATATATCGCATGGGGCCTCAACATACAGGAGTCAAGAACCGTTTCTCACAATTTGACACTGACCAGGACGGCGCTATCGGCGAAGAGGAGTGGCGCGAATTAGCGAAACAAATAACGATGATTCAGCCCCGTCAGATGGATGTTCTTATTGCCATCCGCAGTGGAGGCAAAGAAGATCTGAGCGAGTCGCACGTGCAGTGGAGAACGAATGAAGGGATCGGTCAGGTCGCATCGCCTCTCGTATACGGCGGACGAGTGTACATAATTAAGCATGGTGGTATTGTCACGTGTTTCGATACAAAAGCAGGAGATAAAGTATACAGCGATAAACTTGGACCAAGAGTATACTACTTTGCCTCACCGGTTGCGGGTGACGATAAAATATACTTCTGTTCACTAAATGGTGTTGTAATCGTCGTGCAAGCAGGAGACATCTTCAAGGTTTTGTCACGGAACAGAATCGAAGAGCGTATCTATGCTACTCCGGCATTGGTAGATGGAAATATTTATCTGCGTACCGACAAATGCATGTACGCCTTTGGTGAATGATTTTCTATATACTATGCTAATGCGTTCTTTTGACGAACAAGAGTAGTAGCCTGAGAATTGTAATAACGTAAACTTATACTGAGTAAAATTGAAAATCCTGAATTTGTTTAGAAATTTCATGCTTAAAGGAGAAGGTTGTATTTCCCCGGAAAAATTGCATTGCTTACCTAATTTCGCAAGTTATAATGTAAAATTATCAGCGTACTCAGAAAGAAGGGGTACTTTTTTGTGAGCTTAAGTTGCCTTAAAAATAGAAGTTATATTGATTTTGCATGATTTAAAATTCCCGTGAGTGCTATTTTTTCAGAAGTTGTCGATTCGTTTTCTTAAAAATACCAAGCATAATTTTAGAATAAGGAGAATAACAAATGGCAAGACCTGTGACATTATTTACCGGACAATGGGCGGATTTGCCCCTTGAAGAATTGGCAAAGAAAGCATCGAGCTGGGGATTTGACGGGTTGGAACTGGCCTGCTGGGGAGACCACTTCGAAGTGGACAAAGCGCTTTCCGGTAAAAAATACTGTAAAGAGAAAAAGGAGATGCTCAAGGACTACGGACTTAAGGTGTGGGCGATTTCTTCTCACCTTGTCGGGCAGGCGACTTGTGACAACATCGACCAGCGGCACAAGGCGATTCTTCCGGGGAATATATGGGGAAACGGTGACCCGGAAGAAGTTCGCAAACGAGCTGCTAAAGAGATGATTCGAACGGCCAAGGCGGCAAAGGAAATGGGTGTTAAGATTGTCTGTGGTTTTACAGGCAGCTCTATATGGCATCTTCTTTATTCATTTCCGCCGACGACGCCTTCTATGATCGAAGCCGGTTTCCAGGATTTCGCGAAAAGATGGACTCCGATTCTCGATGCGTTCAAAGCCGAAGGCGTGAGGTTTGCACTTGAAGTTCACCCGACTGAGATAGCTTTCGATATTGCCTCGGCCGAACGTGCACTCAAGGCGGTCAAGAATCACAAATCATTCGGTTTTAACTATGATCCGAGCCATCTCGGATACCAGGGCGTCGATTATGTCAAGTTCATCCGTACTTTCGGTGACCGCATTTATCATGCTCACATGAAAGATGCGTGGTGGGGCCACGGCGACGGCACTGTAGGAGTTTTCGGCGGTCACACCGAGTTCGCAGACCCGCGCAGATACTGGGATTTCAGATCCATCGGACACGGTGACATCAACTTCGAGGAAATCATCGTTGCGTTAAATGACATAGGATATCAGGGCCCGCTTTCCATCGAATGGGAAGACAGCCGAATGGACCGTGAACACGGTGCTCAGGAAGCCTGTGAGTTTATAAAGAAGGCGGACTTCAAATCCTCGCAGGTAGCTTTTGATGCCGCATTTGATAAATAACGGATATACTTAAAAATGACTCTATATAAATACATTTTTGGGGTGTTGTCATATTCTATGAAGAACACAGAAGATAGAAAGGAACATAAACGATGCGAAAGTCAAAGAACATCGGTATCATACTGCTTTTGGTCTTGTGCACAACGTTGGCAGCGAAAGCCTCAAGGGAGGATGATACACCATTGAAAGCGCTTATTGTAAACGGCCAGATAAATATGTGGCATGATTGGCGGGTAAGTAGCCCTATCATAAAGCAGATATTAGAGCAAACCGGATTGTTCAATGTTGGTGTTGCCACGAGCCCTCCGAGGGGCGGAAATATGGAGGATTTCAAGCCTGATTTTAGCAGCTATGACGTCGTTATACTTGACTATGATGGCGAAGACTGGTCCGAGCAGACAAAAACAGCTTTTGTTGAATATGTGAAAAACGGCGGAGGTGTTGTTGTTTTCCACTCTTCGGACAACGCTTTCCCCAAATGGGTGGAATTCAATGAAATAATCGGTCTTGGTGGATGGGGCGGAAGAAATGAAAAGGCAGGACCTTATGTTCGTTGGCGGGAAGGTAAGATTGTTCTTGATACGAAACCCGGCATAGCCGGCTCTCATCCACCGGCTCACGACTACCAGGTCATAATACGTAACAAAAACCATCCAATCACAAAAGGTCTGCCTGAAAAATGGATGCATGCTCACGATGAGCTTTATAGTGAACTTCGGGGACCGGCTAAGAATTTGACAGTTTTGGCCACAGCCTATGCAGATCCCAACTTGCGTGGTGGTACAGGCGAACATGAACCTGTGCTGTTCACAATAAATTATGACAAAGGAAGGGTCTTTCACACCACTTTCGGTCATGCAAAGCTGCCTCCGGTTCCCTCAATGGAATGCGTTGGTTTCATCACCACATTCCAAAGAGGCGCTGAATGGGCGGCAACCGGCAAGGTGACACAGAAAGTCCCCGAGGACTTTCCCACCGAGACCGAGGTGCGCAGGTGGAAAAACTATAAAAATCCGAAAAATAATGTAACTTCAGAAAAGGAATCATAAATTACGACACCAACTGAATTACTAGATCAGGACAATACGTATGATTGGGGCCAAAATAAAGTGGCACTGACTGAAGTCGCCAAGTCTATAACAAAAAACCATGGGGACAAGGTCGTGTGTTCTATTGTTCGCTCGGTCACGACCACGCCGTCACGTGGACCGCGCCTGTGTTGGAGCATTACCTGCGGGGCATTCAATTCGCATTAGGCGATTTAAAGGTTGATACCAAACCGAAATCAAAAACCGAAAACTAAAGGGTAGTTTTAATAATAGAATCATCAAAGATAACTTGTATGTCCTCAAATATTAGAGAGGTAAAATGAAAGATCAGAAAAAAACAAAGCAGACAAACATTACCCGTCGTGATTTTATAAGGGGTACGGCGGCGGCCGCAGCTTTTACGATTATTCCCCGGAGCGTACCGGGAGGTCCCGGCAATACAGCCCCCAGCGATAAGCTCAATATCGCCGGTGTTGGCATCGGGGGTATGGGCAAGGAAAATATCAAGGCTTGTGAGAGTGAAAACATCGTAGCGTTGTGCGATGTTGACTGGAACTACGCTGCCGACGTCTTTAAGCAGTATCCGAACGCCAAAAAATATAAAGACTTCCGGAAGATGCTCGACGAGCAGAAGGACATTGACGCAGTAGTCGTTGCCACCCCGGACCATGCCCATGCTGTGGTGGCGATGGCGGCAATGCAGCGAGGCAAGCATGTATACGTCCAAAAACCTTTAACGCGGACGGTTTATGAAGCACGTATGTTGACCGAAGCTGCACGCAAGAACAAGGTAGCCACACAAATGGGCAAT
>Ga0315551_10001464_pt1 | contig 17754 bp, 17 predicted proteins | sample SalMarSW160290MG_FD_203678 | JGI IMG/M metagenome (GOLD analysis project Ga0315551, IMG submission 203678) | Salt marsh sediment microbial communities from the Plum Island Ecosystem LTER, Massachusetts, United States - Salt Marsh Sediment SW1602-90 ...
AACCCCTCACCCGGATCCGGGGATCGACCCATCCATAGAGGAGGTCGGTCACGAGATTAACGAATACATAACTGAGAGTGATGAAGAGGACGCACCCTTGGACCAGGGGATAGTCCCGTGCCGCGATGGCGTTGATGAGGAGGGTCCCGATCCCCGGCCATGAGAAGACGTTCTCGGTGATAATGGCCCCCGACAAGAGCGCGCCGAACTGTAACCCCATCACCGTGATGATGGGGATGAGGGCATTGCGCAGGGCGTGTTTCAGGATCACCTTCCACTCGGGCAGACCCTTGGCCCTGGCAACGGTGAGGTAGTCTTCCCCCAACCGCTCCAGGAGGCTGGCGCGGGTCATGCGGGAGAGTACGGCGGCCAGGGCTGTCCCCAAGGTGACGGCCGGCAACACCAGACTCCCCACGCCCCCCCTCCCCGATACCGGAAACCACCCCAGCTGTATGGAAAACAGGATGATGAGCAATGGACCAAGCCAGAAATTGGGCATGGAGACCCCCACCAGCGAGAAGAGGACCGAGGCGTTATCCACCACCGTGCCCTCCCGCAGGGCGGCGACGATGCCCAAGGGAATGGCGATCACCCCCGCCACCAGAAAGGCGGCCAATGCCAGTTCAACGGTGGCGGGAACTCGGCCGGCGATCACCTGCGCCACCGGTCGGCGATAGAAATAGGACTCCCCCAGATCCCCCTGCGCGACCCCCACGATGAACCTGCCGTATTGCACGTACAGGGGGAGGTTCAGCCCCAACTCTTCCCGCAGCCTCTCCTTATCCGCCTGCTGGGCGGTCTCACCCAGCATCACCTCCACCGGGTCTCCCGGTATCAAGTGGAGAAAGAAAAAGACGAGGGTAACGGCCCCCACGATGGTAGGGATGACGAGGGCCACCCTGCGCAAGAAAAAACCCCTCACTTCCCCCTCTCCACCATGCGAGCGAACCGCTCCTGGAAGGCCACCCGCTTGAGCCACCAGGGGAGTTCACCGTAGGTCCTCTGTTCCGGGGGGTGAAACCTTATGACCTGATAGATCACATACCCGTTGGGCACCTCGATCACCGGTGTGATCTCCCCCTCCCGCAGGGAGGATATGATCTCGCCCAGGTCCCACCCGTCCTGAAGGTAGAACCTCTCCGGGGCCCCTGAGCGCTGAGAACACTCCGCCGCCACCTGGCCGAAGTCCTCTCCCTGCTCCAGGCGCCGGTGTGCTTCCTGGATTGCCAGGTAGGCCTCCTGGCGGGTTTGAGGGCCATCGTGAGGATGGACATAGCGGAAGATCGACCGGGCTTCAACGCTCCGGGGCAACAGCACCGTGTGATCAGGGGGGGGGACGGCGCGAGCATAGAGCCCTTTGGTCATGCGCTCAAAGGCCGCCGCCTCTTCACGCAACCGCTCTTGGAGGACATCCTCATCCATGCCCAAACGATCCAGGAGGGCCTGATAGTCTTGGAGGGAGAAGAACTGTTTTTTTAACGAGCGCCAGAGGAGCTCACCCCCCTCGACCTCAAGGTCGGGGGGAGAGGGATTGCCCTCTCCGGGTTGCCCCGCGTTTATCTCGGGAAGGGAGGCACGCCAGCGGTGCAGGAAATGCTTGATCCGCTTGATATACCGTTCGTCTTGATCCCTCATCCCCTGATACGAGAAATAAGAGAATCCATCCACCCCTATCCCCTTGAGTCCCTCTACCTCCTTCCTGATCTGTGCCGGGTCCTTGATCCATGCCCCCAGTCCGGCGAATACCACGCGATCCCCCGCCCTCCGCTTGGCCTCTGTCATCTGGGCCATCACCCGGTGGCGATCCCCGTGATAGGCCATGGGGACGATGAGGTCCAAATACCCCTGGTCAATCCAGGTGGGCCAATCTTGTCCTTTGAAATAATAGGCCGTGTGGGGGTCGGGAAAGACCGCTGCTGAGAGGGTGACCCCGGGCCGTATGGACTTCACCGCTTCATGGACATCCCGCACGAGATCGGTGACATAACGGCTCTTGGTCTCCGCCCAGAGGGAGTAGTAATAGTACTGCCAGAGGAGGTGGAGGGGGAGTTCCCCGGCTATGAACCGCTCGGGCATGGGGTTTTCTACCCAGACAGAGAGCAACCGGGGGTCCACCCCCCAGCGCTTGATGAATGCCTCCAGGGCCCCTTGATTGAATCCCCAGCGGGACCCCGGATAGCGGACGAAGTCGAGGTGTATCCCATCCACGTCGTATCCCTCCACCACCTCCCTGCAAACCTGCAGAAAGTAAGCGCGAACCAGGGGGTTGGCGGGATCGAGGTAGAGCCCCTCACTGGACTCGCGGGCGCGTTCATTTTGATTATACTGTATGAGGCTTCGCCCCACCTCATCCACCACCAGCCACTCGGGATGGCTGTTCACCACATGCTCCGGAGCAAGGGGATAGGGGGGAGGGTAGGGCCACACATAAAAGACGTTCAGCCAGGCATGGATCTGCAATCCTTCAGCATGCCCCTGCTGCAGGACGTAGTCTAAAGGATCGTAGTCAGGGGGCGTCTCAGCCAGGGCCTCGGAGCGCGGCACGATTTGGGAACGATAGTAGGCGTCCCCCCGGCCGTGGACCTGCACAAAGAGGAGATTGAACTTCCCTCGCCGGGCGTCCTCCACGATCTGATCCAAGGCGTGCGGGGAGCTCAGCTGATACCTCACCACCCATATCCCCCTCCCCTCCTGCACCGTGTGCACGAAGCAGCCGCTCGTGGTGAGGCACAGGAGCAGTATGACCTTAAGGATGCTGAGACGATACAACATTGTGTTCCTCCCGATAGACGTCTTGTAAGAACTTATACTCCCCCCCCGCATAGATCTGAAACCCGCGAAACTCCTCCTTCATAACCACCAGGTTGTCCCGATACCAGAGGCTCGTATAGACCGCATCCTCCGCCACCATTCGCTGGATGCGGCTGTACAGCCGTTTGCGCTGCACCTGGTCGACGGTGCGCCGCGACAGCTCCAACAACCTGTCAAGCTCGGGGTTTCGGTACCGCCCCCGATTGGCGCCGTTGGGGGGAAAGCTGCTGGAGTGAAAAAGATAATAAAAGATATCCGGGTCCACCACCCCAATCCAGCGCAGGGAGTAGACCTGAAAGTTCCCCTTCATGATGTCTTCAAAAAAGGTCCCCCACTCAAAGCTGCGTACCTCCAAACCGATCCCCACCTCCTTCAGATATCCCTTGATGATCTGGGCGATCTCCATGGCCTCCATATCGGTGGAGGTCTTGTAGGAGAGGAAAAAGCGCATCCGGGGACCCTCCCCGTCAGGATCGGGAAACCCGGCGGCATCCAACAGCCCTTTGGCCTTCTGGGGGTCATAGTCATACCTATGGATTTTCCCCTCATAGGCCCAGTGGAGGGGGGCAAGGACCACCCCGTCGGCCTTTACCGCCAGGCCCTTAAGGGTATGGGCAATGATGGCCTCCCGGTCGATGGCGTGGGAAATGGCCTGGCGTACCGCCCTGTGCCTCAGGATGGGATCGGTCAGATTATAGCCCAGGTACTGATAGGTAATCCCAGGTTCATGGACGACCCGCACGCCCGGAATCCTCTCCATGAACTTCACCGCGTAGGCAGGCACGCAGTTCTGCAGCAGATCCACCTCGCCTTTTTTCATCTCCAGGAGCCGCGTGGTGGTGTTTGCCAGAATCCGAAACTGGATCCAATCGAGCATCGGCCTCCGCCCGAAGTAGTGGGGATTGGCGAGCAGCACGAGCTCCTCACCTGGTCTCCAGCGCTGGAGTCGGAAAGGACCCGATCCCACAGGGGGGCCCTTGAGTCCCACCGGGCTCCCGCGAGGGACGATCCCCACCGTGAGGGCATAGGGGAAGGAGGTATACACATCCCGCAAGATGAACTTCACGGTGTATCGATCGATGACCTCAATACGCCTCACCGGCTCGTAGGCCCCCCGTTTGGGGGATCCATTGCGTGGATTCATGATAAAGGCGAAGGTGCCTCGTACATCCTCGGCCGTAAGCTCCCTCCCATCGTTGAAACGTACACCCCTGTGCAGTCGGAAGAGATAGGTCCGTGCATCTGGTTGCGACCACGAACGGGCCAGGTCCGGAACCAACCGCCCCTTCGCATCCAGCTGGAGGAGGGAGCTGTAGATGAGGGGATCAATCCGGGCGGCCCGGGCCTCTACCGCAAAGCGGGGATCCAAGGAGGCGATGCTCCCATCGAGCCCCACCCGTATTCCCGTGCCGACGAGGGTCCCCCGCGAACCACACGCCACGATCACAAGGAGTGTGAGGAGGAAGATGGCCTTACGCATGGGAATCGTGCGGTTGAAGCCCTCGGGCGAGAAAGGTAAAGTAGGGCTCAGGGATGATCTTGATCCTCCCCGCGGCATCGACACAGAGGTGTTTGGTTGCACCCTCTACCAGGGTCTCACTGGACCCTTTGCGCACCACCTGATAGCTAAAGTAGAGCGAACGGCGCCTCAGGGTATGCAGGGAGGTCCTCACCGTAATGACTTCATCATAGTGGGCAGGCTTACGATACGTACACGTGGCCTCGGCCACCACGATGCGGTAACCCAGTTCTTCCAACTCGAGATAATTGAACCCCCGTTGGCGGCAATATTCAGAACGCCCCATCTCGAACCACACGAGATAATTGGCGTGGTAGACCACCCCCATGCGGTCGGTCTCCGCATAGCGGACCCGCAGATCAAGCTCTACGCAATCGTCGCCCCTCACCCCTCGCGGACTCACGGCATCTCCCCTCACTACAAGGCCCGGAGGTAGTCGGGCCGCAACAAGGCGGGGTCCCTCTTGGCCACGATCTCATCGATGAGCTGGAGGGCTGTCTCCTTGTCCTTGGGCATCCTCACCTTAAGAGGGAGATAATTAGAGGCATGGTTGGAAAAGAAGAGTCCATGCATATCGGTATTGGCAAGCATGATCCTCAGTTCTTCAATCAATTCGAAGGGCGTCAGGGGTACAAACCGCCCCTGCACTTGTTCCTCGTAGAGGGGGGTCCCGGGGACGATCATCACCGAGAGGGCCCCGACGTAATCGGGATCCAGCTCCGTAAGGATTCGGCCGGTGGCAAGGGCGTGCTCCCTGCTGCGTTCCCGCCCTCCAATCCCTAACAGGACGGTCACCGACAGCTTGATTCCCGCCTCCTTGGCCATCCTGCCCGCTTGGAGCAACCGTTCATAGGTGGCACCTTTTCTCACCCTCTCGAGGACCGCCTCATCCCCTGATTCAACCCCCAAGTAGATGATTCCGAGCTTTGCCTCCTTCAGCTCCCGGAGCTCATCCGCCGTCTTCTTCAAGACCCCCTTGGCATTAGCATAGATCCCCACCCTCCTCAAGCGGGGAAGTCGCTCGTTGAGGTAATCCATGATCTCCATCAACCGAGGTTGGGGGCAGATGAGGGCGTCACCGTCGGCCAAAAAGACCCGCTCGATGGCCCAGCCAGATTGGGCCGCCTCGTCGATATCCTCCTTGATCTCCTCGAAGGTCTTGATCCGAAACCTCTTCGCCTTATAGGTGGGACAAAAGGTGCACCTGTTGTGAGAGCATCCCACGGTGATCTGGACGATCAGGCTGTTCGCCTCGCTCGGCGGGCGAATTATGACCCCTTCATACTTCATTACTCCTCAAACCTTCTCTCGCCGTCAATGAGCGTTATTTCTTTTCCTTCTTAGGTGCGATGTCTTCATCTTCAAAAATGAAGAGGATTTCGTTTCCCTTGATCAACCCCAGATCCCTCCTGGCCACCGATTCCAGATACCGAGAATCCTCACGCAGTCGCCTGATCTCCTCTTGAAGCCTCGTGTTTTCCTCTTGGATACGGCTCACATCGGCGATGATCCGATCGCGTTCCCGCCGCAACTGGATAATCTTGACCACCCCCTTCTCCCCGAAGAGGATAAAATACCATACCAGGAGGATGAGCCCGATAAGAAGGATACAAAACCCCTTCCGCTTTATCTCAGAGGCGCGGGTCATCTCAGTACCGATTGCGCAGGGATCACCCCCCACACCTCCACCTGGGAGACATCGGCGGGCAGAGTTTCGAATCGATATTTCTTAAGCTGATCGATCGCCACCGCGATTGTCTGCCTGTCGCCCTGAACAAGGGGGATGACCTCTCCCACCGTGCCGTCAGGGAGTATCCAAAATTTGAGCGTGGCATCAGCATCCACCGAGTACGTGGACTGAAGGGGAGGGGGTATGGAGCGGACCCTGCGACTGGCTGCAGGTCCCCTGATATCCAAAGCGGCGGTCTCGGTGGACTCCCCTGCTTCACTCTCCTGGTGAGTCCCCTCCCTGAGGCTGGAGATGATCCGCTGGGCCTCCGAATCCTCAGGCAACGGGACATCCCCCCCTGTGACGTCGCTCGTCTTAGGCCGGGGAACAGCAAATAAGGTCTCCCGCTGCTCCTTCCCATGAACTATCCGTTCCAGTTCATGATAGAAGCGAGAGCGCTGTAAGATCATCATCTTTTTGTGTTCTTCGAGCTTTTCAACGGGAAAAAGGCTCACCCGGGGAAGGGGGGGCTGAGGTTTGCGCTCCTCACTCAGGGCCATCTCCGACAATTTAAGCACCACCTCTTCCCTGATCGTTTGCACCAGGGGGTTTTCCAGGACGTCAATGCCCTCTGTACCTCGTTGTCCGCCCTCACGATACAGGTGCTCGGTCCCGAGCAAAATCGCGGGGATAGCGGCCTTCCTCATGGGGTTGGAAAGGTCGGGTGCAACCACTACCACCATGAGGTGGAGGAACAAGGCGAGGAAGATAAAGAAGGCAACGCCCTTCACGATGCGCCAGAGTTTATCTGCTTCCACCCTCTCGCTCCTTCGGTTGGGTGGCGATGGCCAGTCGGTTCAGTCCTGATTCCTTGGCGATATCCATTACCTCCACGACCGTCCCGTGGAGGGCCTTGGCATCGGCCTTGATGACCACCAGGGTCTGGGGGGCTTTCCGGCCGACCCCCACGAAGCGCTGTTTCAATTCCCTCGCATCAACGAGCACCCCTTCTATCAAGATCCTATTATCCTCGGTGATGACCACCTGCACCTCCTGTTTCTCTTGCGTGACCTTCTCCGCAGAAGAGCGCGGGAGGTTAACCTTGATCCCCGGGGTCACAATAAAGGTAGTGGAGAGCATGAAGAAGATCAACAGGAGAAAGACCATGTCCACGAGGGGGGTGATATCAATGTGGGCATCATCCTTGCGCGCACGTCGAAACTGCATCACCTTAATCCTCTCGCTTGACGAGGTCCACCATCCTGATGGAGTTCTCTTCCATCTCCAGGATCAGCGAATCGGCCTTGTTTGCGAGATATCGATATATCACAAAGGAAGGGATGGCAACCACCAGACCGGCAGCGGTGGTGATGAGGGCCTCGGATATCCCCCCTGCCAGCGAGGCAGGATCGGCCACCCCCTGAATGGAGATGATGTTAAAGGACTTGATCATACCGGAGACGGTCCCCAGCAGCCCCAAGAGGGGGGAAATGCCGGCTATGGTTCCAATGACGTTGATATACCGCTCCAGGGATGCCGCCTCCCTCCTGCCCACTTCTTCGATCTTCTCCTTAATGACATCCCGCTTTTTGCCGTAATTTTCTATTCCCACCCTGATCACATGGGCGATAGAGGAGTTATCCCGTTTGCAGAGGCTAATGGCCTCGGGGCGTTTTCTCCTCAACACCAAGTCCTCCACTTCAATCAAAAAATCCCGTGGCAGGACCCGCCTCCTGCGCAGGATCCACATCCGCTCCAGAAATATCCCTACGGCGATGATGGAGCACAAGGCAATAGGATACATCAAAATGCCACCCTTGAGAAAAAGCTCATACATCTCGTCTCTCCTCGTCCTTTTTCTTCATCTTTGCTTTGCCGTTTCCTCTCCGTCAGTAACAAACATCGCTTTTCACAATCCCTCTGGACACCCTTAAAAATTAGCATACTTCCCACTATGATAAAAGGGCAAAATGCCTCGGTAGTTCACCCCCAGGATTATAGAAATCGTCTAACGCCCCTTCGCCGCAGTAAGCGAGAAGATCACCGTCGTCAAGGATTTTCGATGTAATAGATAAGGTGCTGGCGGTCTCAGCCGGGGTTTCCGGGGTTTGCTTAAACCCCTGGAACCGGACATGGTAGGTTACAGGCGTCCTTGATAGATCCGGTAGGTCTTATATTTCTTCGCCCCCATGGCCTCGAGCGCCTTTTGCATGAGGTGATTGTCTTCCAGGATCCACAACATCTCCCCCCACCGAACCCCTCGGGCATATCCCCGCCGAAAGATCTCCAGATAGAGGAATCAAATCCTTGGGGACGATCTCGGCATGGTGCACAAAGGGGTTCTTGGGGGAAAAGTTAAATGCATATTCCTTGAGCAGGGGGGGGACCCAGTGGGGATCTCCCCGCTATATCTCCCACGGGAACCGGAGGAAGGTCTTTAGTTCCTTCTTGGTTGTGACCTCTTAAATGGTGATCTTCTGTCCAGCCATCTCATATCACCTCCAGTTTGCGGCCTGCCCGTTCAAAGGCATCCAACATTCTATCCAGCTGCTCATCGGTGTGGGTGGCCATATAGCTGGTGCGCAGCAGCTCCCTCCCTGGCGGGACAGCAGGAGAAATGGTGGGGTTCACAAATACCCCGTACTCCTGCAGCAGCCCGCACATCTCAAAGGTCTTCATCTGATCGCCGATGATAATGGGGATGATGGGCGTCTCACTGGTACCCGTGTTGAAGCCGAGCTCCTTGAAGCCCTTGAGCATCTTGCGGGTGTTATGCCAGAGCCGCTCCCGCAACTCGGGCTCCTCCTGGATGACATCGAGGGCGGCGCTCACCGCTGCCACCAAGGCGGGGGCAAGGCTGGCGCTGAAGATGAGCGATCGGGCGAAGTGCCTCACATAGTTCGTCACTTCCCTCGATGCGCAGATGAAACCGCCGATAGCGGCCAAGGTCTTACTATAGGTCCCCATAATCATGTCCACCTCATCCTCCAGGTGAAAGTGTTCCGCGGTCCCCCTCCCCTCTTCGCCCAATACCCCGATGGCGTGGGCGTCATCCACCATGACCCGCGCCCCATACTTCTTCGCCAGGGCAATGACATCGGGCAGGGACGTGATATCCCCCTCCATGCTGAAGATCCCGTCCACGATGATGAGCTTGCCCGCCGTGTCGGAGGCGCTGCTCAGCACCCGTTCCAGGTCCTGCATGTCGTTATGCCGGAACTTCCGCACCTTCCCGAAAGAGAGGCGGCAGCCATCGATGATGCTGGCGTGATCGAATTTATCCAAGATGATCACGTCATTCCTCCCCATCAAGGAGGAGATGGTCCCGAGATTGGTCTGGTATCCGGTGGCAAAGATCACGGCGGCCTCTTGACGGAAAAAGGCCGCCAGCTTCTCCTCCAACGCATCGTGGATGTCCAAGTTGCCGTTGAGGAACCGGGAACCTGCGCAACCGCTGCCGTACTTCTCCACCGCCTTGATGGCCGCCTCTTTCACCTTGGGATGGTTGGTGAGGCCCAAATAGTTGTTGGAACCCGCCATGATGAGCTTCCGGCCACCGACGATCACCTCGGTGTCCTGCGCTGACTCTATTTTGCGAAACAAAAAGTAGTAACCGGCGGCCTTGGCCTCATCCGCCTCGGTGAACTCATAACACTTGGCAAAAATATCCATTAACCGTGCCCCTTCACAGCCACCCCTTCTCTTGATACCATTGGAGGGTGACCTTCACCCCCGCCTCCAGACGAAAGCGGGGACGGAATCCGAGTTTTTTCTTCGCCTTGCCTATATCGCAGACCCAGTTCCGCTGACTCGCCTCGGCGCATTTGTTCCGGCTGAACGAAGCCGGCCTCCTCCTCGCAAATCCCCACCCATCTGCCGCTGAGGCATAGAACCACGCCGCCCACACGGGTATGTGGATAGTACGCAGCTTGACCTTCAGCGCAGACGATACCACATCCGCAAAGGAATCCAAAGAATATTTTCCCCCATCCGCTATGAAGAAGACCTCCCCTGAGGGATGTCTCCCCCGGATGGATAAGAGGAGGGCCTGAACAAGGTCCTCTACATAACAGAAGCTCAAAAATATCGGTTCCTTACCCAGCAAAGGCATGTGACCCTTGGAGATGCGCTTGAAGATTTCAAACATATAGGCATCCCGGGGGCCGTAGACGGCGCAGGGGCGCAGGACCGTCACGTGAAACTTGTCCCGGCACCGGAGGACCGCTTCCTCCCCCTGCAACTTGCTTTTCCCGTAAGGAGAGACAGGGCAGGGTGGATCCGCCTCCGTTTGCATCCTCTCAAAGGGGGAGGGACCCGCAGCGGCCTGGCTTGAGAGGTAGACAAATCGCTTGAGACCCCGGACCCGCCGGGCTGCAGCGATGAGCCGCTCTGTTCCCTCCTGGTTGGTCCGGTAAAAATCCCTTCGGCGCACGGCCTTGGTGGCACCCCCCAGATGAAAGATATGGGCGAACCCCTTGAGAGAGGGGAGTTTCCCTTTCACCAAGAGGTCGCCATAGAGATAGTCTAATCGTTTGCCCCTGAGCCAGCGCAGATCACTGCTCTCGCGTATGAAGGCTGTTACCTCATACCCTTTCCAGAGGAGCTCATCCACGAGATGGCTCCCGATAAATCCGGTTGCTCCCGTTACGAGAACACGCTCACCCACGACTCATTCTCCCTAGTCTGCAAGGTAGGCCCTTATACCACAACCACGGGGAAAAGACAAATGAGGGCATGGTAAACCTTTTTGGAATTGTTCTTCTTTTACCGCTGTAACACCAGCGGCAACCTCCGTGCGCCCACAACAAGGCGCGGTTGACAAAATCCAGCGGAGGTATATCTTAAAAGGGAAAAACGCCGTGAGGTTTTTTAAGGAGGTAGGATGAAGCGGATCGCTGATCTTCTCTTTGAGGTGGGAATGCTGAAGAGGACACCCCGAACCGGCTACCGTTTTCTGGGCACCGGCGAGGAATCCGTTGCCGAACACCTCTTCAGCACCGCCTTCATCGGATATTGCCTGGCCCAATTAGATGACAAGGTAGACGCCTTCCGCGTGGTCAAGATGTGCCTCTTCCACGACCTCCCCGAGGCGAGGACCGGCGATCAGAATTATGTCTACAAAAAGTACGTCCAGGTAGATGAGGAACGGGCAGCCGGGGATCTGGCCGCAGGGCTCCCCTTTGCCGAAGAGGTCACGGGCCTCATCGCGGAGTTCAACGCCTGCGAGACGCAGGAGGCCCTCCTCGCCCACGATGCCGACCAACTGGCCTTGCTGCTGCAACTCAAAGAGCACAAGGACTTGGGCAGCCGCTACGCCGATGAGTGGCTCCGCAATAATGCCAAACGGTTACAGACGCCCGTGGCCAAAAAACTGGCTGACGCCATCCTGCAGACCGACCTGTCCGCATGGTGGTTCACGGAGGGAGATGCGGACTGGTGGATAAAGGGAAAATAACAAGAGGCCGCGGACTAGTGGATAAAGGGAAGGTAATAAGGGGCCGCGGAGTGGTGGGTGAAGGGGAAGGAGAAAAATTCTTCGCCATTGGTGACATCCACGGCAATCGTGCACACCTCGAGCAGTTAATAGAAAAGATCAAGCCCGCCCTGGACCCACAAAGGGATACGGTGATCTTTCTGGGGGACTACATCGACCGCGGCCCTGATTCAAAAGGGGTGGTGGATCGTATACTCCGGTTACGCAAGGATCTCCCCCATGTGGTCTGTCTCAAGGGGAATCACGAGGCAATGTTCCTCGACTGGGTCCTCAACGGCGAAAACTATGAACTCTACCTCTACAACGGCGGCGGTGCCACCATCAGGAGTTACTCCCAGGAGGGCGCATTCACGCTCCCGCAGGAGCACCTCGACTTCTTCACCTCACTCCTTTTGTATTATGAGACGGAACACTATATCTTCGTCCACGCCGGGTTGAGGGGAGGCATCCCCTTGGAGGAACAGGACTCCCACGATCTCATCTGGATTAGGGATGAGTTCATCCTCTCCCCCCACGACTTCGGCAAGATAGTGGTCTTCGGACACACCCCCCTACAGCGGGTTTTTGTAGCACCCAATAAGATCGGCATTGACACCGGCGCCGTCTACGGGGGGACCCTTACCTGCCTGGAGCTCCCCGCTCAGCGATTCTACAGCGTTTGACCCACGGTGTTCTTCGGTGAGGTCTCGATCAACGGGTGTCCCCCCGTGCGGGGGCGGCGGTGTAGATCTCTATAATGGCCAAACAGATGGTGATAACGAGGGGTCCCGCAATAAACCCCAAGAAGCCGAAGACCTTCAGCCCCCCCAAGATGCCGAAAAAGAGCAACAGGGTGTGTACCTGCGTTCTCCCGCTGATAAGGATGGGTCGGAGGAAGTTGTCCGACAGGCTCACGACCACTGCGCCCCAGACGAAGAGGATCACGGCCTTTAGATAGGCCCCTTGAATAAAGAGGATTGCTGCGGCAGGGACCCATACGAGGAAGGCACCTACGATGGGGATAAAGGAGAGGAAGGCCATCACCGCACCCCAAAAGACAGGCGACGAGAGCCCGACAATCCAAAAACCCAACCCCCCTAACCCCCCCTGGACCAGGGCCACCACGATCCCGCCGTAGATGGTGGCGTGGATCATCTCGACCATCTTCGTGAGGATATTGTCCCGCTCCTTGGCGGAAAGAGGGATGAGGGTCTTTATCTTCGAGAGCAACGCCTCGCCGTCTCTGAAGAAAAAGAAGAGGGCAACGGACATCAAAAAAAAATGAAAGATGCCGCTGGAGAGTCCCCTGATGAATTTAGAGCCCTGGCCAGCCATATAAACACTCAGCTTCCTCAGGTTATCCACCAGGAGCGTCTTGAGGTTTATCTGCGAAAGGTCGAAATTACGATCGAGTACCTCCCCGATCCTTTGAAACAGACCTACTTTCTTGAGACCCTCAAAAAGTGTGAGGTGTTTTCCCTCTTTAATGAACTGCTCGCTGTACTGATATACATCAATCAGCTCCCTGGCGATGAGGTTGAGCAGAAAACCTGAGGGAATGACTATGGCGATGATGACGATGACGGTCATCGTTATGGCGGCCCATTCCCGCCGATTACGATAAAGTCTGTTGACGACCGTAAAGAGGGGGTAAAAGATGATGACCAAGATTGCGGCCCAGGCGAGAATCGATAAATAGGGAGAAAAGATACGATATAAGAGATAAAAGGCCATGATGACCACAGCCAAGAACAACAGGTTAAACAAAGATTCTTTTTTCATGAGTCTCCTCTATCCGAGGGACCCGATGCGGATCCCCCGCACCTCCTTGCGGAACTGCTGGCTCCGCTTTGTCCAAAGGGCCTGATTATCAGGGGTGATCTCTCCGATCTCGGCACTGGACAGGTGCGTCAGCAGCCCCGCCTCTACGCCGGCGGATTGCAGTCGTTCTTCACCCCACTGGGGCAACAGGGCGATCACCCCCTCTGCTCCCTCTGAGGCGAAGAGCTGGGCCGCGATGGAGATAATCCCCGTATCCTTCCCCACACAGGCCACCTGCGCCCCTTGGATGGCATAGGCGTTGCCGTTGAAGGAGACCGCCAGGCCCCCTCCTTTTTTGACCATCTCCAGGGCCTGCAGATCGGTAATGCTGTCCCCCACGTACATGGCCTCGGCAATATCCGCGCCGCTGCGCTGTAAGATCGCCCGCAGGGCCTGCGCCTTCCCCTTACCCCCGATGGGATCTACCTCCTCCAAGACCCTCCCGATCTGCATCCCTGCCAACTGCTCCCAGAATACCTGGTTGAGCCGCTGGACCACCTCCCTCCCCTGTGAGGAGAGATCCACAAGCCCCGAGGCCCCTTCCCCCCATTCGATCATCGGCATCCGGGCGATCTCCCCTGCCACCTCACGCAGGTATTCCTCTTCGTTTTGAGGCAGGGGATACTGATCGAGCTCAAGCTCGGTGCAGTATGCGTTCTTGAAGGGAAAATCGATGACCTCACAGAGGGCCTTGATATAGGGCTCGTAACTGGTGCTAATGATAAAGGCGGGCATCTTCCCCCTGATGAATCTGAGGGTCTCCTCGGCGCCGGGCACCAGGAGGATGTGCGCACGGGAGTACTCCTCGATCTTTTTGTCCGTCGCGCCGAAGGCCTTGAGAAAGGGGAGGATCAGACGCAGGGTGTCGCCGGCCTTGTACCCGGGTCGCTTCTCCACATATGCCAGGTAGTCGTCGTACCTGCTCAGCAGGGCGAAGACCCCCTCCCCCTGGGGGACAAAATGGGCGGCCAGCTCCATGGCGTTGTCGTTCTTGGAGATCGGGCCTTCGCAGTCGGTGACAAAGATCCTCATCGCAAATCCTCTTCAATCCATCACGCTGATGCGCCCTGGTCGCCTTCGGTCTCAGGGAACATCCGCAGGTATTCCTCCACCTCCTGTGTCAGGGAGAGCCCCTTTAACTCCTTGCCTGTACTATCCAGGACCTTGCCTGCCTTGATCCGCACCCTCCCCTCGGCTACGGCCTTCAGGGTGAGGACGATGAGCGGAATCTCTCTGCGCACCCCCTCCTGACGGATCAGCCAGAAAAGGGGGCCACGCTCCGCTGCACCCTTCACCCAGAGAGGGGCAAACGCATCCCCCTGGATGGGAAAGGAATAATAGGCCACCACCGGCCCCCGGTCCAGCTCCGGGGTGACGAGATGCATCATCGCCCCGGTGGTATCGGCCCCCTCCCTGATCAGTTCCTCGATCACCTCCTCCCATGCCCCGGTAGGACCGTCGGGGAGGGCCGGGTGGAGATTGATCAGGGGGTATCGGCGGCACATCTCGGGGCTTAAGATCAGCATGTAGCCGGCAAGCACGATGATATCCTGGTTGTGGGATGCGATCCGCTCCATCACCCCCTCATGATATGCCGTGCGCCATCGCTCCCGATCCTTCTGTTTGAGATCGGGTTGAAAGCGGCGTGAGGAAAAGGTTATTGTTTTCAACCCCAGTTCCCCGGCGAGGTCGAGAAAGAGATCGCTTTGCTCCGTCTCCCCTCGCTCCCGGTCGCAGAAAACGAAGCCGATCTCACCGGGGATAAAGCCCTCGTGGGTCTTATCCCAGGCCGCCTGGAGCAACTGCCTGGCCGCCAAGTCCCTCCCTGTGGAGAACCACCCGAATTGAAACGACATCATTAACCCCTTTTAATCCCCTTGAGATCATCGGCACCTGGATAGTGCCCCCTTCCATAGCCGGCGAGGCTCTTGACCGCCACGTGATGGGCAAAGGACAAACAGACATCCACCGGCCTTCCCAAAAGCACGCCGGCCAGAAAACCGGCATCGAAGACGTCCCCAGCCCCGGTGTTGTCGACCACCGCTGCCCCTCCGTTGGGGCGGAAATCCACCTCCCCCTCCTGAGAGAAGCAATATGCCCCTTCCTCTCCCCGCTTGCAGACCACTATCTCTGGCCCCAGGGAGGCGATCTCCCTGCATCCGGCCTTGTAATCCTTTTTGCCGGTCAAGGCACTGATCTCGGAGGCCGTCGCGAAAATAAGGTATGATCGTTTGAAAAGGGGAAGGATCGCCTTCATTCCCCGTTGGGCATAGAGATCCCCAGGATCGAGGCTGACCTTTATTTCGATAGGGAGGACCTCCATGAGCCTGCGCTGGGCATCGAACGGGCCGTCTCCCACAAAGGCGCTCAGGTGGAGGTATCGACTCTGGGAGAGAGAGGGAAGATCCAAATCTTCAAAACACAGGTCGTCATTGGCATAGGGCTGGACCAAGAGGGCCCGATCCCTTCGGCGATCCAACACGGCCAGGCAGATACCGCTACTACCTTCTGCCTTGACCTGTGCAAGGTCCACCCCTTTCATCTCCTTGAGGATAAAGGCGCCTTCCTCATCGGTCCCCACCCTCCCCACAAATCCCGTCTCAAACCCCATCCTCGCCAGGGCCACCGTGGTATTGGCTGCGGACCCCCCGCCGCTGCGCGACCGCAAGGTCCCCTTTTGGTCCAACACCCCCAAGAGGCTCCGGAACTCCTCAGGGGGAAGGGAGGTCTCCCTCCCCGCATGCAGGGGCCACCCCTCTTCCCGCAGGACAGCCAAGTCGTCGACCTCGTACATGAGGTCCAAGTTCAGGGCACCGATCCCAATGACATCTTTCATCTTTTTGGGAAGATACCACGGTATGCGAATAAGCTCAAGGATGTTCCGCCTAAGGAGTGGTTGACAAATTCCACGGGGAGGTGCTAATTATTGAAGATTATGGACAATCTGGAGGAGGCATCTGTATCCCGTATGTCTTTTTGTTACCATACGACCGAAGCAGAGGTAGATTTAGAGGCGCTGGACTATAACTATCATCAACTGCGTCAGCTTGTCCCTCCCGCGGTCAAGTTTTTGGCGGTGGTGAAGGCCGATGCATACGGTCATGGAGCGGTCCTCGTATCTAAACGGTTGGAGGAGTTGGGGACCGACTTCTTAGGGGTGGCCACGGTAAAGGAAGGGGCCGAGCTGAGAGAGGGGGGTGTTCACAAGCCGATCCTCGTCCTGAGCGGCGTCTATCAGGAGGAGGTGGAAGCGGTCCTCGCATATCACCTTATCCCCATGCTCTATCGCCTGGAGATCGCGGAGGCCCTCTCCGCCGCAGCCGGCAAACAAGGCACAAAGGTCCCCGTCCATATCAAGGTGGATACCGGCATGGGGAGGATAGGGGTCCTCGCCGAGGAGGCAGTCGCCTTCATGAACCGCGTGCGGAAATTGGAGAACTTAGAGATAGAGGGGATCGCCTCCCACTTCTCAACGGCAGATGAGGGGAATTCCTCCTTTGCCGCCGAACAGCTGGAGAGGTTCTCTCGGACGATAGAGGAAATGAAGCGATTGAACATAAATCCTCCCTTCTGTCATATCGCCAACAGCGCCGGCCTGGTGAATCTACCCTCTGCGCACTTCACCGTGGTGCGTCCTGGGATTATGCTCTATGGCTCCTACCCCTCCCCCTCCCTGAAAGCAAACATCTCCCTGCGGCAGGTGATGTCTTGGAAGAGCCGCATTGCGGACCTCAAGAAGGTCCCAGAAGGGTATCCCATCAGCTACGGGCGAACCTTCGTCACCCAGCGTCCCAGTATCATAGCCGCCATACCTGTCGGTTATGCCGATGGGTACCATCGCTTGTTCTCTAATCGGGGTGAGGTCTTAATAAAAGGAAAAAGGGCACCGGTGGTGGGGAGGGTTTGTATGGACTGGACCATGATGGACGTAACGGACATTCCCGGCGTTGCGGTGGGGGAGGAAGTGGTGTTGATGGGGAGTCAATTGGGGCAGGAGATAACCCCCGAGGAGATGGGGGAGTGGATGGGGACCATTTCTTATGAGATACTCTGCGCGGTGGGAAAGCGGGTCCGCCGCATCTATAAAGGGTAAGCTATAATGAAGACGTGGAAGGCCATCAATCTCGTGGGGGAGGCGGTTGCGGGATACGTCAAGGAGATGGGGAGTATCCTCCTCCTCCTCCTTGATGTCATCCGTTGGTCCATCTATCCCCCTTTTCGCTTGGACCTCCTCTTCCAACAGATGGAACGGGTAGGGGTGAAATCCCTGGTGGTGGTGGTCCTGACCGGGGTCTTTTCCGGCATGGTCTTAGCCCTCCAGAGCTTCCACGCGACCAGGCAATTCGGTGCCGAGACCATGGTCGGTGTCGCGGTCGCCCTGAGCATGACCAGGGAGTTGGGGCCGGTCCTCACCAGTTTCATGGTGACGGGGAGGGCGGGGTCGGCCATGGCGGCAGAGAT
>Ga0315551_10001465_pt1 | contig 17749 bp, 13 predicted proteins | sample SalMarSW160290MG_FD_203678 | JGI IMG/M metagenome (GOLD analysis project Ga0315551, IMG submission 203678) | Salt marsh sediment microbial communities from the Plum Island Ecosystem LTER, Massachusetts, United States - Salt Marsh Sediment SW1602-90 ...
CAACCTCTCCCCTACACAGAGAATAGGGCAAAGTCCAGCATGGATGACCGCCTTGATCTTCTTGTTGACTACCTGGTCACTCTCAGAGAAGTATTTTCTCCTCTCCGAATGCCCTAATATAACATATTTACAACCAACAGTCAAGAGCATATTGGGCGAAATTTCCCCAGTATAGGCTCCCTGACTTTCCCAGAAGGCATTCTGTGCCCCCAGCTCTATCTCAGTGCCACTGATTACCCCTACCACAGCCTCTAAGGCGGTAAAGGGGGGGCAGAGAACTACCTCCGGGAGAGGCAAACCAGCTATAAACCCCCGGACTATGGATTGGGCCAGTTCCCTTGCCTCCTGGTTGATTTTGTTCATCTTCCAGTTTCCAGCAATAATCGGCTGTCGCATTTACACTCCTCTCTATTGCTCCAAAGATTTCTCAAATGTTTCGCATCATCCTACAGATTGTCTAATTGTTAGACTTCCTTGCCCTGTTGCTTGCCATACTTCGCCTGAATTGCTCGCCAAAGCTCCTCTGTTCGCTGCGAACCTATCAGTAATCGTTTGCCATTTAAGAATTCTAACTGCACCCCCCGATTACCACTCACATTATATGCCTTCCCTTTGGACCCGTATCTGATTCCCCAACCGCCATATTCCCTGATTGGGCGATAAGTCCGCACTTCATACCGTTTCAATTCTTTGAAGGTTATTTTGCGGAAAGACCAGTGGAATGGGAAAAAGCAAATGTAGATTCCATCATTGCGCACTTCGGTGACAAGTTTGCCGAAAAGGAAAAGCGCTGGCAAGCCAATGCCAAAGATAAACCAGAAAATGACCAACATAATATCTGGCATAGGTCTATCGCCGAACGGACTACCCAATAGAATCCGCCTCACCGAGGCATACCAAACAAGTCCGGCAAGAGAGAATACAATAGCCCAAATCCAAACTTGGCGAAAATGTTGAACTTCACAAAAAATTGGACCTGTTTCGATCCCTTGGTTCATTACCCTTTTGTCTCCCCTTGGCACTTAACGACGAGACTCAACTGCTCTTGCGGAGTGGAGGAATGTTGGCTGCAACGCCTTGTTGAATTGGAGACTCACTTTGCTTGCAGGAATTCTTCGGCAGTCATACCAATATCCTTAGCAATCTGACGCAACAAGATCGGAGAAATATCTCTTCCTTAATAAAAAGGCACTGTAGTACATCTTCCATCTGAGTGTCGATACTGTCTATGGGAACCACGTTGACGGACTTCCACAAATCCCAACCTCGTCAATAACGAGGCAACATCGCGTGGTTTAAGAACTGGAATCTTGCCCATATTTAGGCAATCACCACATCTTGGATACCAACGAATTCAGCCTCAAGTGTCGGCTCACCGTCTTCGAGAAGCATTTCGACAACTTCGCGAAGATTCTTAATTAGTTCATCCAGCGTTTGCCCTTGGGAGTAAGCTCCAGGGAAACCGGGTATATAACCTACGTATAAACCGGTATCAGGGCACTTTTCTACAACTGCCTTATAAGTTTTCATGAGTAGTCACCCCTGAAGAACAGATAGAAGCTAGCTCTTGGCATTTGAGAAATTTTTCCTGATAGCCTCTATCTTCTTCTTTAAATTTGTATCTTATGCTATCTATTATGCAAATCTCTCACACACCCTGGTTACGGCTGAATAGCTGATTGCACTGAAAAAGGTTGAAGACTATGTAGCCGTAAGCTTAAGGTTGCGTAAGTGGTTGATTTATCAAGCTTTTCTCGCAGGCTAAAGCCTGCGGCTACCCTTTCCAGGGTTTTTGCAGTTGAGCCACAGATGAAATTTATAATTTTATGGACGTTCCCATCCCTGTACATCTATCGGGAATGTCACCATGGTTTCCCTGTCATCAAAAAAGTGCCGCCTGGACTCATTTGTCCGCCGTCATCAGCACCCGCTTTGCCACTTCCGGCAACTCAATAGGTGCAAACATAGCCGCCGGGTAGAGATAGCCGTCAGACTCTGACTTGTCCTCATCAATGACGCGGAGCATGTTGTGTGCCTCTGCCTCTGAATCCGGCACCGTGCGGTAAACTTTGCCCACAATCAGGCTTGCTGGATTGCTATCGTTGTTGATACAGATCACAAAATCGCTCATCATATTACCCTCTTAATTTTGAAATCCTTACGACCTATGCCGTGAGCTTCAAACCAGTGTATCTCAGCCTCGCAGGTTGTACCATCTGAAAATTGCACAGTCGCCATGCCCTTCATCTTCCGCTAATGACCCTTGCCTTAAGTGCGCTCCAGATAACGCCGAATGTCCACGCCCCGACCCGTTGCGATTGTCTCGATGTCTCTAATTTCGCCGAGGATCTCAAATCTTTTTCTCATTCATTACCGCTTACGCCTGCGGGCCCACGCCAGGCGTGCTCAGCTCTTAATCCACCTTTTGATTCTGAAGAGACCGCCTAACGCGGGGGCTAACCGGCGCGGCGAGCAAGAGAAAGTTATTTTGGAAGACAAGCGCTTGGAACTACAACCAAACTGAAATTCATGCCCGGCTCCCCACGTCCGGTTGAGCCCCATGTTATGCATTGCCCACTTTTAGGAACCTTCCCCAGTTTTAGTAACCATTTTTATAGTAGCTAATCTTCGTTTTTCTGAATCGTAATCGGACAACATACCTGTTTGATCTATATTTTCTGGAAGCAGTATATCGATAAAAGCAGGATTCGAATAATCGTAATTTCCGCCGCTTATTAATCCCGGGACACTTTTGAATACCGGAACAAGACCGCAAAAATTAAATGCTGGTTCATTAGTAAGTCCCACTCCAACAAAATATTTCCACTCATCTTCAGGTTCACCAACAAATTCGATTGGGAGTGAGAAAGTAACAGTGCTCGATTTTAGATTAGCCATTTCATCATAAAAATTGCCTGTCGATATAAAAATTTTTCCCAGATTGTTTGAAATATTGACCCCAAAACCAACGTTAATCTTTAAATCATAACCGTCTGGCAATTCAACCTCGTTAGCATATTTATAGAGTTGCCTCTTATGTTTATCTCCTTTATTTATTGCAATTACAATTGCCGGAATAAACTGTGCACCTCCGGGTCTGTTTGAAACCGGTTCAATTAGTTTTTGCAATCCTATTCTAAAATAGACACGGTCTTTTTCTTTGAACACTTCAAATTTTGTGAGGTCAAAACATCCCTTCACATACCTCTCATTAGAGGGATATTTATAATCTCCATCGCCCTCATCATCATTTTCAGGATCAGTCATGCTGAATACTAATTCTGCTTTATCAGAAATGGAGAAGCCGATCTCAGGCAATTCTATGTCGCGGAGATATTCTTTCCATTTCTCTTCCAAATCGTCGAGTGATGAGTTAAATACGCTCATCGATTGGGCGTCCAGATCTCCGCTTAGGTCAAAATTGGAAATAAAATCTTTTAACGTATCTATTCCGTATACATCCACTAAATAGCGAACGAAGGATCCTGATTCCTGGTATGTTATGTAACTTAATTGGAGAAAGTCTCTATTGTTCATTGTCAGTAATCTCTTGATGGGGATATAGTTCGTGTTATTAAGTACATTTTTTGAATAATTGTGCGCATACTCCGCAGTCTGAAATGTTGTTCCACCATAAGCAACCGCTAGTCCCTCGCTAAAAAACGAATTACTGTAAGGAACACCGGATGATAACGCAATAATATGCATTACCTCGTGCGGATTATAAAATGTTATCGATACAGCAATTTGGAACCACATTATAGAATCCTGATATGTTACAGCAGCTAAAGCGTTAAATGGAGGTTGTGTGAGAAGTCTGCCGCATTCCTCCGGGGATGATGCTTTATAATATTCAATCTTGTCATCAATAGAAATTTTCATTGCCTGGCACATGGATTTGTATTTTTCATCCAGCAACTTAATTTCTTGTATATGATCATCTATATTAATCTCTTTGGGATAACAAAATATGATGTTATCCGTTTCGTATCGATCCCAATTTTTTGTTAAAACATCAATCGGATTAATTAGCAGCCACCTGTTATTTTCCAAAACCAAATAGAATGGCATTGGATGTGATTCATCCGAATCAGAATTGTTCTTAGGCTTTTTCCACTCACCATTAATAACATAATACCCATCCTCTTCTAAAAGTTCTTTAATTTGGTAAGTATACTGTGTGCTGTCCAGGAAACTCTTCCACTCTTTTATATGTATTAATCCTCTGATCCATAAGTGCATTACATCAAATCCTTTACGGTTGAGTGATTTATTCGACCAATATTTCTTAATTGCTTCAGTATCACCGGATTTCAAAGTGCTCACGTAGGATGACATAAAGCTTTCCGCGTCTTCCTTAGTAATAGTTTTATTTTTACTCTCTTTCATACAACTACATACTAGAGTAAGTGAAATTATTACTAAGGAATAATAAAATATTTGAACCAATCGTGTCATTTGCTTTCCCAGAATTAAAAAAGCTTACATTAACTATGCATAACGGTTCGCGCATCAGCCGCGACGGGGTAGAGCTTGTTTTGACCTGAAAGAATCCCTTAATTCGATCACCGTCGGCTGAATGCGCTGGTTAGGTGCGCAGGTTAGAGTTTCGACGCTGGCGTAGGTCCGTACCTAGCGTCGACGACTACGTGCGAGATCTCATAGCCCGTTTGGCTATTCAGAGCCCCAATTCGTGCCTCGATGTGCTTGAGTTTCTTGTAGTCTAGATCTCTCTGCACGAGCACAAGGAAGTAGCCGACACGGACGCTTTCGGCTTCCTGATACTTCGGAAGCTGCCTCTCGAGACCATTCCAGAACCGAGAGTTCCTGGCCAGCTTGAGTTCCAGCAGTGCTCGTAGCGCATAACCGTGCGAAACCTTGAAGTCGACGGGACCTCTCCCGATGTTCGCCTCCCGAGATACGTCGATGTTGTTGGCACGGCAGTAGTGCTTGACGATGCCCAAGAACAGATCCTGTGCACTATTTTCACGCCTGGGCGTTCGGTTATCGTTCCACAGCAGAGCCCATCCTCGGTTGTTCTCGACGAAGTTCCGAAACTCCTTGATCATTGCGACGACTGCGGTGACGAAGTCATCCTGTGAGCTGATTCGTAGGGTGATCGGGTTGGCTTGGACGTAATCCCGCGTCGCTCCATACCAGCGTACGAGTCCCTCCGGATCGGCCATGAAGTCGTATGGCGAAACATCTGCCGATTCCACGTGAGCGATGTACTTGTGCCGTAGGTCTGGGCGATTGCGTGCGAGATCGACAATTGTGTGTTTGTCAACATGCCGAGCTATATCGTCGCTGTAGCGCGTCCTCAGGACCTCGTTCTCGTTGTCGTAGCAGTACTCCCAGAAGTCCTCTGGGCTAATGGTGGGTAGCGATCTCAAGTACCTCTGAGGAGCGAGAAGAACGACTGCGCCGCTGTGCGGATTGTCGGGAAGCACATACGCCTTGGGAATCCACTGCATAGCCTCAACATCGTATTCGGCACGCGTGTAGCGTGCAAGTCGCAATGGGATACCGTGTCGTTGGCACACGTCGGTAGTGTACGCGGCAAGGCGCGTCCGAAGCAAGCAGGCGGTGATGTCGCTGATCCTGTCTGCGCCAATCCCCTCGCGAAGTATGGCAACCTCCTCGAAGTGGGTGATCTGCGTTAATCCCGCTTGGACGGCTTCCCACAGCGCGCCAGCAATGATACGAGCGAAGCCCCGTCCAGAGCCAGTGCCCTTCGTACCCTCTACGGTGTAACCGAGACACAACTCGTCAACTTCGCGGAACCGCAACAGCTCAAGGGCCTTCTGCCACCGCAGGGAATCGTGGTTTCCGCCGGATTGTGCTACTAGCTGGAAAACGGAGTTGAAGAAAGCTACTACTTCCGCGTGGCTGCCTATGAACTGGCCCTGCTCCGACGCGTAGAGAAGAAACGGGTCTAAGAAGAGCCTTGTATCCAACGTCAGCACAGGATCGAACCAGTCGTCGATCTTGCCGCGTGTTATTCCGTAGAACTCGGAGAACTCCATCCTGCTATCCTATCCTTGGGTCCAGCCAGCGCACCTAACAGTTTGCATCAGTTGCCCGCCGTCATTTCAAATAAGAACTATCAAAAAAGAACAAAACGTTCCTTTCAAATAATAGCTGCGAAAATTCACCGAAGCGAGGCGGGTCAACTGAATGCAATGGTTATGTGTGCTATTACACTCAATACTTTTTAAACAGATTGATAACAGAGGTGTACCCGTTTTATTTTATTTGATATTTCGGATGACCAGTTTGCCAAAAGGCAAAACTTAAGACATCTGCCAGGCTTTCAAACTGTTTTGTTTTTGTATTACCAATTCCATGGCCGGCCTCATAATCTGCCAAAAATAGAATGGGTTTATCAGAATCATTAACAGCTTGTAACCGAGCGGCAAATTTGGCCGGTTGCCAGGCGATTACCCTTGGATCATTCATTCCGGCAGTTGCTAAGGTCGCTGGATATTTTACACCATCTTTCAAATGGAGATAGGCATCCATTTCAATAAGAGCCATACATTCGATAGAATCTTTAACTGTACCGAATTCAGGCACGTTAACAGGGCCGTTTGGTGATTCTTCTGCTCGCAGCGGATTCAAACAGCCGACTTCAGGAATAGCAACAGCAAATAAGTCAGGACGTTCAGTCATTGCACGTCCTATAAGAATGCCTCCGGCACTGGCACTGTTAATAGCAATTTTTGGAGCAGAAGAATATTGTTCTTGAATTAAATATTCGGCACAACTGATCAAATCCTTCCATGTATTGGGTTTGGTTGTTTTAAAACCAGCCTTATACCATTGGTCTCCAAGTTCGCCACCTCCACGTACGTGAGCAACAGCTAAAATGCCTCCTTCATGAGTCCATAGCAGGAAATTGGGAGAAAAGAATGGATTCATTGAATATCCGTATGCACCATATCCAAAAATAAAAACCGGGTTTTTACCATCTTTTTTAATTCCCTTTTTGTAAATTAAAGATAACGGAACTTTTACTCCATCATGCGAGGAAACCATAAGCTCTTCCACCATCAAGTCAGCATATTCAGGGTATTCTGCTGTTGCTGACAGGTTCTCAAGTTTAAATTCATTGTTTTGCACTAAATAGCGGTATCTTTGATTATCGCTTGTCCATCTTGAAAGACCAACCCACACATCACTAAATTTAAATCCTTTAGTCCTTAAAGATATAGAACCGGCTGCAAAAGGTAAGTCAAGTTCTATTGCTTTTTTCGTTCCGTAGGGAAGGCGATATAATTTTTCCTCTACACCATTTTTAGATAATGTATAATATATTCCTTCATTGGATAAACTGAAAGAAGTAAGTGTTGCCTGGGAATTTTCCGGAACTATGACTTCTGCATTCGCCAGATCAGGATTTTTCAGCGAAGTTCTCAGGATTTTAAAATTAGCAGCATCTTTAGGTGTATAAACATATAATTCTTTTTCTGTAGCGGAAAAATCATAAACTTCATCTTCTGTTTTAAATAATTGTTTCCATTCAATTTTTTCCTTATTGATCTCTGTAGTCGGTGCATAAAAAACACTCAATCTTCTATCTACAGTATATGCAAAACCAAATAAGTAATGACTATCTTTATCATAAAATACCATAGGAAAATCTTCCGGTTTGATACCTAATTCAGGATATTTTGCCCGGGAAAATATTTCTCTATCAGATTCTGAATCGATGCCGACTGTATGTAGGTATGTTTTACTGTCTTTTTCACGATCTTTATTGTGAACATCGCTGGATTGTAAACGATTATATAGATAACCACCGCCATCCGGCAACCATGAAGGAGATGCAAACCAACATCGATCAATTTGTTCAGGATATAACTTTTTGTTTTTAACGTCCATTGTTAATAAAATTGAGCTCTCAGAACCATCCGGTGCAATTTCAAAGGCTACTTTGGAACCATCATCAGAAGGTGAGAGATCACTGATTACATATTTTTGGGTAGTGTCAGGACTAAATGCTTGCGGATCATAAAGAAAAATCTCTTTTCCTTCATAACCATCTCGATAAAACAATTTACCAGTTTCATCTTCAGGTGTTGTTTTCAAATAAAAATAGCGATCGTTATCTGTGATTCTTAAATAGCTAATCTTTGATGACTTCCTTTTATCAAATTCACGCATCTTATCTATAAGGGATTGACGACCTAGAATATTATTTAAAACGGATCGTGAATAATCAGCCTGAGATTCGAACCAATTTTTTACTTCGGGATCCTGAAGACTTTCCATATATCTGTAAGGATCTGTAATCGTTTTACCAAAATATTCCTCCTCGACCGGTTGAACCTTGGCCGGAACCGGTTTCTCCTGCGCCTTGCCGGTGGCGTATAGTACCATTAAAAGAATGCCCAGACAGAATAGAATTGTTCTCGTTTTCATGACAAGCTCCTTATTTAAATGGAATTAAACTTTGCGTTTTGCACGGATTAAATGGTAATGATTATTGACATAATTTATCATAAACATAAAACACATAACTATCGCTTATGTTAGTGGCATAAGAACCTTATCGATGACAACAATTGTCGCATAACAGGTAGAGCGAGATACTAAGCCAAATCCGCAGAATATCCAATGTCTTAAGTCAAGCCCCCCCCAAATGCCTATCCCCTCACTCGCCTGCGGATGGGGGGCGGGTTGGGGCAAGGTGGTTGTGGGGTCGGAGTTAGCTTAAGGTGGAAAATGTCTATTCGTTTTATGTAGCATAACGGCCTGCGGTTCAGCCGCCGCCGACTCTGGCAAGACTCACTCCAATTACCAGAGCGATTGATGGCAAGATTCGCCACGCATACCCGCGCCGGAGGCCATCGGCTGCAACCGCTTGTTGGGCGGCCTAAATGCGCAATCTACCTTCTTCTCGATATTGCAATGCTTATCAGACCGAGCACACCAATCCCAATCGCACCAGCAGTAGAGTAATCCCCCTTAGCAAACAGAAACATCAGAACTGCTATGACCACCAAGACTATGCCAACGATGAAACGAGACTTGTTCAACTGAGAGCTCCTCATTTTTGACCTCCTCGGGTTGGCCGCCCAACATAGAAATCAGTGGCCGGACGAGACCGCGAGTTTGCGAGCGGGCGAGTACGGTCTGCTGGATTGATTTGTTATGTGATTTCTTTAATTTCATTTAATTTTTTCGTTTTGACCCACATATCTCCGAATTCATAGCTATCGTAAGGATTAATATCGTTATTTTCGAGATAGTCTTTTAAGCCATTTAAAGCATCGGTGCACAGTGTTTTAAAATAGGGTGCTGGAAATACAAGTTGCCAAGGCTTGTTTATATAGCTGTGATAATATGGGGTAGCACCATCATCGCTCATTTCCATGCCATAGCCAGGTTCTTTAAAACCATGAACCATTTCATTTCTGTAGGCATAAAATAAATTTACATATCGTGCAAGGCGTAAAATCTTCTTTTCTTTCAAGGTCGATTTTTTATCAAGCTGGTTATAGAAAGGATCTATGTCGTGACCTCTATAAACAGTTCCTTCTTCCATTTTCGACCTTTCTTGTCTAACAAATTGTAATAATTGACTGGTGGTTTTTTCTTTATTGGATAACATATAATCCAAAAAAAGTTCCAGTTGAACAAGACTTACACGATTAAGTTCTGATCGTTTTGAGCAATCCAATAAAAAAGATATCATTTTTCTGTTTGTATTGTGATTTGGGAAGCGGGCTGTTCCAAGAGCATCTAACATACACGAGAATAGAATTTTTCGATATAGATTATTTTTTAGGGAAGAAACTTCTTTTATTTGTTTCTCAAAATAGCTAAAGAATTGATCAATTTTTCCCTTATTTTTCATTTAATTTTTTCTCACATAACAATTGTTTATCATAGTGGCGTAAGAACCCTATAGATGATAAGCTGTATCGTATAACACCCAGATGATCCTTTTCAGTAACCTCTTGATATCCGTGCCCTTATCCGCAGAATCTGACGCAAGACTTGCATGTTATGCGAGTCGCATAACGGGGCGCAGGATGACCTGCACATTGCGCCGGAAGAAAATCATGCGATGCACAGGTTCAAATCTACGGTCAGCAATAGTGATGGACATCATTGAGAGCATGATTTCAACCAAAGCGAAGCGGTGTCGCTGCAGTGTTGTCCGTTCCATCCCGAGGTTAGGCCGCCGCCTAAACATTGGGTTAATTTACGGCATTTCGAGCGTCTAATCCAAACCTTTTACTTGAGAAAAGGGTGGCAAGTCTTTTCATTGCAAGGACTTATACATTCCTTGCTTTGTGATCATATGTTTATAGTTAACTGCAAAACCTCTTGTAATTCCCCTTCTCCTGAAGGGAGGAAGTTAGAGGGAGGGAGGAATTCACCCTCATCCTTCGGCAGGCCCTCGGCCTGAGCTCGGGCCGAAGGCTCAGGACAGGCCCTAACCTCTCCCTTCAAGGGAAAGGATTTTTATACAGGGCTTTGCGGAATACTATAAATCGCGACCTACTACTGGTGTCACAAAATAGTTTACATTTTTCAAGTCATTCCGAGTGGAGCGAAGCGGAATCGAGGAATCTATTTCAGGCAAAATCAGATTTCTCCGCTCACTTCGTTCGGTCGAAATGATATCTGGAAGTAACCAATTTGATGCTCTCTGTGGTAATAACCCTTACTCCGACTTCTTGAACCTACCTTCCAGCTTTTTCCTCACCTCTGGGAGGGTGGTGTATTCCATCGCCTCTAAGGGGAGGCGGTGGGGCTCAAAGGGGCCATGCCTGCGTAGGTAATCGGCGATGTCGTTGGCCAAATCCCTTGCCCGATCAAAGCTGGGGTCGTCAAACATATCCCTGGGGCCCTCCAGCTTTCCCTGGTTCAACTGGAATCCAGCAGCCACCACCCTGGGTGGACCATCGAACCTGCTGGGAGTGGCCTTCTGAAAGGGGACTGGCATTAGAGGGCCATGGTGGGAACCCCTCATCCAACCTTCCACCAGATGGGGGAAGGAGAATGGCTCCAAGATCTCCCCCACTGCAGGAAACCCACTCTGTGCTCTCACGATGAGGACCGGGTCATCCTTTCCCACATATCTTCCGGCTATCAGGGATAGCCTTTGGGTAGAGGGGACGGCGGCGATCTCCCCATCGCTCTTTCTGTGGATGGCCTCAACCACATACCTGCTTGGTGCCCCCAAGAAGACCAGCATATCGTATAGCTCCTCGGGACAGGAGAGGGTAACCCCCTTACCATCCAAGACATCCAGTATGCAGAATTTAAAGCCGTCGTGCATACTCGGATCGATGACCAGACCAGCGGTGTTGAAGGGATCGCCAAACATCTTAAACAGGGGCAGATTCCAGGCTCCAGGGGAGGTCTTGTCAGCCATAAAGATGATTATAGGCTCGCTCTTCCTCTCCACGAACTCCATCTCGGCCACCCCGGGCCCCAACCCCCTCACATTTCCGCTAAAGGCATCGGAGAGCATATCCTGCCCGGCTCCATAGAGCTTTAGTCCCTTGGCTACCTGGGTGCACTCCATAAACGTATCCCAGGCCAATTTGTGTATCCCCTCATCTCCCTCCCCTCTTTTGTGGGTCATAATCAGATCGAGGTCATCCCCACAGCTCATCACCCAGAAATCAATGAGTCGTCCATCCTGTTTAGCAGTCTCCAGGTTTTCCTTGGCCTTCTCAATAAGGGCAGGATGCATAGCGGAATGCCCGACATAGCCGCCGACATCTGCCTTTATCACCGATACGGTAATCTTCTCATCCATCTTCACCCCCGTTTGGACATGTTTAATTCCTCACTTGTCGGTCAAAGCCTTAACCCCAGGTAGTTCTTTCCCCTCCAGGAATTCAAGTGATGCCCCTCCGCCAGTTGATATGTGGCTCATCTTATCTCCATAGCCCGCTTTTTGAACGGCAGCCGCGGTATCCCCTCCTCCCACAATGGTGGTCGCTCCCTCCTGGGTAATCTGGGCTAACACCTCAGCTATACTCATTGTCCCCTGGGCAAACCTCTTCTTCTCGAAGATGCCCAAAGGCCCATTCCAAACCACTGTCTTGGCCTCCTTCAAATGGGCTGAGAAATGCTCGATGGTTTTAGGCCCAATATCAACGGCTATCCAATCAGATGGGATAGCATCCACAGAAACTGTTTTCACCTCATCACCATCTATCTCCTTAACTATTAAACAGTCGCTGGGGAGGTAGATCCTAATCCCTCTGTCCTTGGCGTTCTGCAGAAGGTTGTGGGCCAGGTTCAGTTTATCCTCCTCCAGGAGGGACTTACCTATCTCCAACCCCTGGGCCTTCAAAAAGGTGTAGGCCATCCCCCCTCCAATGAGCAGGCTGTTTACCTTGCGCAACAGGTTGGCTATTACATCTATCTTACCCGATATCTTGGCCCCTCCCAGAACCGCAACGAATGGACGACCGGGATTGGTGAGAGCCTTCCCCAGGTAACTGAGTTCCTTCTCCATCAGGTACCCTGCGGCCCTTTGGGAGAAGTATCTGGTAACGCCATAGGTGGAGCTGTGTGCGCGGTGGGCTGTGCCAAAGGCATCGTTTATATAGAGATCTGCCAGCTTGGCCAGTCGTCTGGAGAACCTCCTGTCGTTGTCCCTCTCTCCCGGGTGGAAACGGAGGTTCTCTAAAAGCAAACAATCCCCAGGTTTTAGTTCGGCAACCCTTTTCTCCACCTCCTCTCCTATACAGTCAGGGAGAAAAACGACCTCTTTCCCCAAAAGCTCACTCAACCTTTGGGCCACGGGTCTTAGGCTCAACTTTGGGTCTGGTTTTCCCTTAGGCCGCCCCAGATGGGAGATGAGAATGGCCTTCCCCCCCTGGGAGAGAACCTTCTCTATGGTGGGCAAGGTAGACTTTATCCTTCGGTCATCCGTTATCTTCCCCTGGTCATCCAAGGGGACATTGAAGTCGACCCTGATCAGCACCTTCTTCCCCTCCAGCTCAAGGTCATCTATGGTCAGTTTAGGCATAGTCCCCTCACTTTTTGATCCTCACCGGCTCAAACTTTCCGGTCACCAGATACTCCATCATATCCACCATGCGACAGGAGTACCCCCACTCGTTGTCATACCAGGATATGACCTTAACCAGGTCTTTCCCCAAAACCTGGGTGGAGAGGGCATCAAAAATAGAGGAATGAGAATTACCGACTATGTCTACGGAGACCAGAGGCTCCTCGGAATACTCCAAGATGCCCTTGAGCTCCCCCTGAGAGGCGGAGCGGAAGGCCTCATTTATCACTTCTTTGGTCGCCCCCCGTGAAAGCTTAGCGCACACATCCACTAAGGATCCGTCAGGGGTGGGAACCCTGATGGCCAGCCCATCCATCTTCCCCTTAAGCTCAGGTATGGCCAAGGCGGTAGCAGTCGTTGCCCCGGTGGTGGTGGGGATCATAGAGAGACCAGCCGCCCTGGCCCGACGAAGGTCACTGTGAGGGAGGTCCAATATTCTCTGATCATTGGTGTAGGAGTGAACTGTGGTCATAAAGGCCCTCTCGATGCCGAAGCTATCGTTTAAGACCTTGACCACCGGAGCCAAGCAGTTAGTGGTGCAGGAGGCGGTGGAGATTATCTGATGCCTCTCCGGATCATATAGCTGGTGGTTTACCCCCATTACAATGGTGATATCGGCACCATCACCTTTAGCCGGCGCAGAGAGCATTACCTTCTTTGCCCCAGCCTTTAAATGCATTGAGGCACCCTCTCTGGTCCTGAACCTACCTGTGGACTCGATAACCACATCCACGCCCAGGTCCTCCCAGGGGAGAAGGGAGGGATCCTTCTGGCTGAAAACCTTCACCCTCTTCCCATCCACTATTATATTATCGCCCCCTGACCTCACCTCCTTAGGCAGAATGCCGTGCACGGAGTCATACTTCAAAAGATGGGCCAGAGTTCGGGCATCGGTTATATCGTTGAAGGCGACAAACTCGAATTTGGGATCATCCATAGCTGCCCGATAGACAAGTCTTCCTATCCTGCCAAAACCGTTGATGGCAACCTTAATGGCCATTTTTACCTCCGTTTTTCTTTTCTCTTTATCCCTTCTCCCCACTCCCCAAAAGATCTATCTTCTGACCTATCACCCTTTTCATAGCACCCTTTCCCGCTCCCAATATCTTACGCGGGTCAAAGACCTCAGGTTCCCTCTGCAGAAATTCTCTCACCCCAGCAGTAAAGGAGAGCCTGAGATCCGTATCTATGTTCACCTTGGTAATTCCTAAGGAAATGGCCTTTCTTATGTGTTCATCGGGAACACCAGCGGCCCCAGGAAACTTGGCCCCATATCGTTCTCCCCATTCGACGATCTCCTTTTTGACAGAGGACGCCCCATGAAGGACAAGGGGAATGGAGACCTTCTCAGCTATCTCCTCCAATCTGTCAAAGGCCAGCTTGGGCTCCCCCTTGAACTTGTATGCCCCATGGGATGTTCCAATGGCCACAGCCAGCGTATCGCATCCCGTTTCCTCCACAAACCTTACCGCCTCGTGCGGATCGGTAAGGCTGGTCTCCCGGGAATCAACGGAGATCTCATCCTCTATTCCCATCAATCTTCCCAGCTCTGCCTCCACCGAGACCCCTACGGCGTGGGCCACCTTCACTATCTCCTTGGTCAAGGCTATGTTCTCCTCCAAGGGGTGACTGGAACCATCTATCATTACCGAGCTCCAACCCGACCTCAAACAGCCAATAATAATGGAATAGTCGGTTCCATGGTCTAAATGAAGGGTAACCGGAATGGGGGCCCTCTCGGCCATCTTCCTCACCATAAGGGATAGCTCCTCCATACCCGCATACTTTATGGCCGATTGAGAGGTGGCCACGATTACCGGCGATCTCTTCTCGGTTGCTGTCTCAATTATGGCCTGGGTAATCTCCAAATTGGTGGTATTAAAAGCGCCGACAGCATATCCCCCTCCCTTGGCCTCTACCTGCACATCCTTATTGGTCACTAAGGGCATTTCCACCTCCTAAAAAGTCGTGTAATAGTTCACAGCAATCAAAGGTCAGCAGTCAGATATTTCAGCCAAGCTTCAAAGGAAATCTGACAGATCGAAAACTTCCATTTTCCAATTTTCAACCCTTTAGGTCAGAAGCCCGACCTACATAGAAGCATTGTTACTCCATGCTGATCCCTGTAAACTGACTTCTGGCCCCTGTTTCCTGATCCCTGAGAACTGTTGTTAACCAAAGAAGACCTCGGCTGTATGGTAAAGATCTTCATCCACCGTTTTTATCCTCTTGGTAACTACTTCCAGGTCTACAGGGACAACCCTATTTCCCCGCAGGGAGACCATCTGGCCAAAGCCATCCTGGTGAATGAGGTCAATTGCGGCTATGCCAAATCGGGTGGCTAAGATCCGATCAAAAGCCGTGGGGGTCCCCCCCCTTTGGAGATAGCCCAAGATGGTAACCCTGGTCTGAAAGCCTGTCCTCTTCTTGATCTCCCTGGCCAAAACATGCCCAATACCCCCTAACCTGATATGGCCAAAGGCATCAACCTCCCTCTCCTGTGCTATGTAGCCCTCCCCCTCCGTTCCCTCAGGCATCTTCGCCCCTTCAGCAACCACTACAATGCTGAAATCCCTTCCCCTCTTATGCCTTTTACGGATAGCATTACACACCTCACCGATATCGAAGGGATGCTCCGGGATAAGGACCATATCGGCTCCCCCAGCCAGACCGGCTTCTACAGCAATCCACCCGGCATGTCTTCCCATAACCTCCACCACGATAACCCTATTGTGGGATTCGGCTGTGGTGTGTAGCCTGTCGATGGCCTCGGTGGCGATGTTAACTGCCGTGTCAAAGCCAAAGGTATAATCAGTGCCCGGGAGATCATTATCAATAGTCTTGGGCACTCCCACTACCTTCACCTGATAATCCCGGAATAGCCTATAGGCAACCCCCAATGTGTCCTCACCCCCCACTACCACCAAACCCTCGAGTCCAAACCTATCTACATTCTCTTGGATCTTCTGAGGACCGTTCTTCTCCTTAAATGGGTTCGTGCGTGAGCTCTTCAGTATGGTTCCCCCCATATGTAAGATCCCGGAAAGCCTATCTATGTTTAATTCCTCAGTCATACCCTCCCTTAATAGACCCCTCCAGCCCTCCAATATACCGATAACTTGGTCACCGTAGACACTTATCCCCTTTCTCACCACCGCTCTGATCGCCGCATTTAGCCCCGGGCAATCTCCACCACCGGTCAAAATCCCTATCTTCATCGAAACCATCCTCCTTAGACTTTCCTAAATAATAAACTTAACTCCTGACTATGTCAAGTTCAAAATCGCCTGGTCATAGCCAAAGAATGAAAATTCAGGCTGAATCCTTCCTCTCAGGTGATCCTCCAAAAGGACTACCTGAGAAATACCATCTTTTTGATCTTGGTAAGGTCGCTTATCTTAAGCCGCAAAAAGTATCCACCGCTGCTTAGGGGGGTTACCCTTTAAAGAAGCAACCTTTTCCCCGGTCACTGCTATCCATCCACAGGGTGGTTTTAAGATTCTAAATTTGAACTTAACGGCAATGGCATTGCATAGAAAACGATTTGGACAATACCTCTCAGATCCTGACAGGCTGGGACTTCGCTTACCCCCTGCCCTGTTGTTTGAAAATTCCAAATCACCCAAAGTTAGCTCCCTTCGGTCGCTAACTTCTCCATAGGGTCTCTCGACCCTCTGGCGCTCCGCAATCCTCCGCTTGCTCGAATTGCTCCGCTGTCACCCTTGAAGGGGACCTACCCCCTTCAAACAACCCCCAACATTTCGGAATTTCTAAGAAATTCCGAAATGTCAAAGTTAGCCCACTCTCACTACCATAGCCAGTGCGAATAGCCCAATGGCCAGACAAGCACGGATGAGATACTCAAAAAGATTTGCCCCGTGATACCGTCGGTTTAAGCAATAGGAGAACTCCTCAATATACCGAACCAGATGTTTGCGACTTACCCAGCGATGCGTACTTAATATGAAATGCTTCAAATTCGCTATCGGGCAGATCAGGGGACTATTGACATCTCACCCCAAAACAGTTGCGTAGGGATAGTCCGAAATTTATCCTGCCTCAACATTAGTTCACCCTTACCTTTTCAGGTCAAAGTTACATTTTTTCTCCAATCTTCCACTTATAATTTTAGACAATCTCCTTGAAGAAGTAGAAGTATATGAGGCATAATCAATCGGTCTTCAGAATTTTATCGCTTGACTCTCTTAATTTTTTCGCTAACCCGAATTATTCATAAGTTTCTATCCAAATCCTCCAACCCACCAATGACCGCTCCCCAATGAGCCGTCAGGTGCCCTCACCTGACGGCAAGAGAGGAGAGTGGCAGAATCGGGGTTCTGCCACCTCGGCTTGGGAAAATCGGTTTTCAGGATTTTATCACTTGACTCTCTTAAATTTTTCGCTAAATTGATAGGGTCACTTTGTTCACGACCCAAATTATTACCATTTTTTGGTGGCATAAAGGAGGTGAAGAAAATGGCGAAGCATGCAATTTGTCACATCGAGTGGTCCTCGACGGACCTCGAGCGGACGAAGACCTTTCTTTCTGGCCTGTTTGGCTGGAAGTTTCAGCTCTTTGGAGAGGATTATCTTTCCTTCGATACTCCCGAGGGGCCAGGCGGAGGCATTATGAAGGTAGATGAGGTCCGTCCCGGCGAGTCTCCCTATGTTTACATAGAGGTGGATGAGATCGAACCTTAC
>Ga0315551_10001467_pt1 | contig 17745 bp, 19 predicted proteins | sample SalMarSW160290MG_FD_203678 | JGI IMG/M metagenome (GOLD analysis project Ga0315551, IMG submission 203678) | Salt marsh sediment microbial communities from the Plum Island Ecosystem LTER, Massachusetts, United States - Salt Marsh Sediment SW1602-90 ...
TCCACCCAATGGTCACCTGTAGCTTTATACCCGGCGGTACCCGTCTCGATACCAAGGCCAGCCTGTGTCATATCAACACCATCGACATTGATAATGTTGTCAGAATCGCCGACCTGAATGGCTACCGTGTCTGTATTGTCGAGATATGTTGTATCATTGAATTTGGTTGCTGTTGCGATACGCTCGATTTCCGCAGCCATCTCGGCAAACTCGGCGTTCATAATGACCCGCTGCGCGTCCGAATATGTACCTGTAACCGCCTGCTGAGCCAACTGCTTCATACGCACAAGCGCATCGTCGATGGTCTGCATAGCACCTTCCATTGTCTGCAGCAGACTGATGCCGTCCTGGGCGTTACGGGCACCCTGCTGGAGTACAGCGATGTCGGCACGCATCAACTCACGAACAGCCAAGCCGGCTGCATCGTCCTTTGCACTGTTGATGCGCAAGCCTGACGACAGCCTCTCTACCGACCTGGCCAGGGAATCGTAGTTGATGCCCAATTGCCGGGCGGCATTTGCCGCCATAATATTGTTCTTAATTGCTAACATATTTTTGACTCCTTAAAAAGTTGCAAAAACTCTCTTAGCTTTACCCCGCTCTATTAATTCAATCCAACGTGCAACGAGCACGTTATAAAGCACTGTTCCAAAGAACATTATCGTCCAAGACAAAGAGGACTTTAGGATTTTGTTGATGAAAAATGTCTATAAAAACGTAAAACAGGTTACCCGAATGAAATTGGAATGACATCACAGAGAAGCAGTCGTCTATCCGAAGAACATTGATACACAGCAGGCCACGTAAATTAAAGATTGAGATTTACCGGACGTGAAAGCCTCTTTGACTAAATTTGGTTTTCATAGCAAAGGAATAATCCTTGCTCGGATTGCTCTAAGCAAGTATAGTTCATGGCGATGGTGCCCCCTTGTAACTGGTAAATGGTGACTGGTGGCGGGTAACTGGTGACTGGTAATTGGTTAATGGTTAAATACTTACTAATTGCCAATAACTAATAACCAATTACCAATTACCAATATAGGCCGGGTTATATATGTGGGAACAAAAACAACAAAATAACAACAAGACCCTGCTTGTATTTAATTGTCATCAGTCATGGGTATATCAGCTTGGGGTATTGGGATATAATCTTGACATAATTATAGGACTCAAAGGCCGATATTTGGAAACGTGGGATGAGCAGATGCGGCCAATCCCCCCCAATTCCCGGTTAATTACTCTGCCGGAAGCACAGCAGTCAAAGATCCGTTACTACTGCATCATAACCCACAACATAACCGACCTGCTTGATATTAAACAAAGGCCGGAGCCGCGTATTCTGGTCATTCACTCCACGCTTGAGGGGCGGGCACTGGAAGAAAGTACTGATGTTAATCCGCAGGATATGAAGGAGACACTGAGGAAATACCTGAAGATGATTGGCGGCCATGCCGTAGCTATCTCTATCTTGAAGGGCAAATCGTGGGATTTTACTGAGGATATTATACCGTGTGCTGTTGATGTCGATGATTATCTGCCCTTTTCAGGCCGGAAAAGTTCTGGTCTTCGTATCTGTAATTTTATTGAGAGCCGCAAAACAATTTTGTTATGGGACTTTTACGAAAAGGCATTTGATGGGATTTCCGTACGCCTTGTTGGACACAATCCGAATATTCCGGGCGTTAGAGCTGCTAATAGCTGGGACCATCTCAAAAGGATAATGCAGTCTCATCGATTTTATATTCATACCGCCAATCCTGAACTTGAAGATGGATACAATATGGCAAGCCTGGAAGCAATGGCAGCGGGGATGCCTGTCTTAGGCAACCGACACCCCACTTCTCCCATCGAACACGGTGTAAGCGGTTTCCTCAGTGACGACCCCGTTGAACTCCACAAGTATGCTAATATGCTGCTCGAAGACAAAATTTTGGCAACATTGATGGGCCAGAAGGCCCGTGAGACCGCCATAGAGCAATTCTCAATGACCAGGTTCAAAGAGGCTTTTCTGCGGTCGATAGAAACCGCCCGAAAAAAATGGAAGCACAGAAAGCTTAATCGTTGATTTTTCGAGGTGGCTCTTCCTTCACAGGTATGGCATATCTAAAGGTTCCTCAGAGATTGTTCGTCGGGCAATTGGCTTAAATCAATATGTTTATGGAGGTGGCTGTAAACTGAGCCTGTGGTCCCGGACTATCCTGATAGCCGTTTTCGCTGCCGAATATACCCGGTTCGTTAGCATCGATAGCGCCGGAATTATTCGGATTATTATCTTCCGGGAAGTAATCATGCTGTTGGAAAAAGCCATCCTGCAGCAATTCGTCTCTGAAAGACTGCTGCTCACCCTGGTTTGTAAGCATGACCTCCAGCCGCTTTATCTCAATGCCGCTGTCTGCAAGGTTTTGGATTATGTTCGGCAGTGCCCGCTCAACCTCATACCTTGTTTGTGCCTTGCTGACTTCCAGTAAACCGGTGATTTGGTTTTCCTGCTCCTCGAATTTTATCAAAACCAGCCCTAACTCCGGCGGATTGAGGCGAAGGGTAATTTGTTGGGTTCCAGCTTCCTGGGACGAGGAGCTGTGAACAGACTCCAGCATCTTTTCGGTAATGCTCGCAGCGATATCACGGAGCGGAGTCTCCGGAGGCAGATTTTCGTTCTTTGCCAGCTCAGAAAAGGCCGATGTTTGTTCCGCGATATATGTCGGAGAGTTTTCACTTGAGAATACTGCGGCGAAACCTGAATCGGAGCTGCTGTTGCCGGATGCCGAGCTATCACGGCCTTTTATTGGGCCGGTGGACATTTGATGCTGCGCACGATGTAAATACTGATAAGTCAGGGTACCCGGAGAATTGTAGCCCCGCTCCATAACATCGTCGACCGGCGGCCCCCAGAATTGCTGTGTCTGTATGCGATGAGGCTCATCTGCCGCAGCTTTGTTCTCAACCGCATGTTCGGCGGTTATAGGAAACTTTTCCAGACCACTTCTAAAAGGTTTGTCCCGAATCGGCAGGAAGCCGGGACTAGGTTTCCGGCCATTCGGAACAACCGGCTCGTCTGTAATAGCTGGTTTTTGGCCTGTTCTGTTTATCCCGCTATTGGTGTTAACAGGTGTTTCGGGGGCGAGTTGCTCCCTGGCCAACTGAGGCGTTTTTTGATTGCCGAGAGTGTTCGAGACGGGCACAACTTCCGGTTTCCCATTGGCAGTTGCTGTTCTGTGTTGAGCTCGAACAAGAGCTTGCAGGTTCGATACATCACCGTTTTGCTCTTTGTAAGGGCCTCTTGTGGCGTGTAGTCCCGTGTTTGGATTCTGTATTCTATTCGCAGTCTCAGCTTTATTAGATGGGGGCTCGGTAATAAACGGCCGCTTGGAAGTCTGGTGTGAATTCTCCATAGGCCCGTTTTGCTCCTGGCTGATGAATAGAACAGGCTCAATTTGGTGGGGTGCAGCGGTTTTTCCAGCGAGTAAAGGAGATTCCTCCGGCCTTAAGCTTGTCTGCAACCGGGCATTTTCATATCCGGCTTTCAGCTCTATTTTGTTAGCGGCTCCTTCACTGTTCTGTTCAGCATTTTGCAGGCATTGAGCCGCCTTAAGCTGGATTAAGGTCGGTTGGATGGCTGTGTCGGTGGACTGGTTTTGCTTTTTTGTGCCTACGTTATTTTTGGCTTTTAATGGTAACTGAGGCAGTATTTGGCCGCGAAGAGTATGTCTAAACTCTAACGGCGGTTCATTATCGGGGCTGTTTTTAAAATGGGGATTGTCGACCGTTTCTGTTCCACGGGCATATTCGAAAGGCTTGCTATCAAGGGGTGGCGGTGAAAATTGATTACTCTGTTTGACCGCTTTGGGTATCGCAGGGGTCCCTGGCCCCGCCAATATATTGCTGATTGCCAGTACGTTGGTATTCATATAGAGGTCCTTGTAAACCTAAAATACAACATTTTTTTAGCAAGCTGCGTGCCAGGCGCTGCCCAAAACCCTCATGCAGACAGTATCTGTCTGATAGCAAAGGACTTACGAAAAACGAAAAAATGGCAGCAAAATAGAAATAACCGGCAATAAGCTGAACTTACGGAGAAATATTCCTGAGTAGAGGAAAGAATTTCCGGCCCAACCTGGGTGAAAGTAAGAGGGCACTGTGAGCAGCATGGGCTGGTCTGTAAAAAACGCACGCAGGTGTATAGAAACCTGACGCTTCTGTAAGGCCAAAAATAGGCGATTATTTAAGTTTTAGGCGGTTTTTGGGGGAGAAAAGCTGGTTAGCAGGCTGAAAGACCTCGGCTGTATGCACTTGGCACGATTATTGCTGATATTTAGTGAGCAAAGAAGGTTTATGTATGGACTTCAGGAACGAAAGATGTCCAAAATGAGCAGTATAGTTGATTTTCTCGAAGCCGGCATAAGGGCCGAAAGCCTCCGTCAAAAGGCCATCGCCAATAATATCGCCAATCTTGAGACTCCGGGATACCGCAGAATCGATGTAAAATTCGAAGAGATGCTTGCCAAGGCCCTGAATTCGCAGGGAGAAGTTGATCTTGATGAAGTTGTCCCGCTGATTCATCAGCCCAAACAGACGTCGGTAAACTCAAACGGCAATGATGTTAATTTAGAAGGTGAAATCGGCCAAATGGTCAAGAATACCCTTCGCTACAAGGCGTATATTCGCCTGCTCAATAAGAAGTACAGACAAATAGAATTGGCAATGGACATAAAATAGCCCTCTATTTGTTCGTCGTTGTGACTATGCGAACTGAACAACGACCGATAAAACCGGAAAGGATACTACTGATGCAGGTTCAAAACACTCTTGGCCCCATAGATATAGCGACCTCGGGCTTACGGGCCCATAGCAAACAAATAGAAGTGATTTCATCAAATGTTGCCAACGCTCGTACAACCGATGTCGGCAACGGCAAGCCTTACCGCAGGCTTGAGGCTATTTTCAAAGCAGATGACGATGGTATCGCCGGCGTTAACCTGGATGAGATATCTGCGGATATGAGCGAATTTCAAAGGATTTTTGACCCGGGTAATCCTAAGGCGGATGAATTTGGGTATGTTGCAATGCCCAATGTTAATCTACCCATAGAGATGATGAATCTGAATATTGCAACGCGTGCGTATCAGGCTAACGCGGCGATTCTGAAACGCTATCAGCAAATGGTGGAGACCACACTGGAATTACTTAAATAAGCCGGAGATTAAGCAATGATTAACATAAACGGCGGTGTAAGCGGGGCCCAAAACGCAATGAAGGGCGTTTGGGAAAATAATCCCCTGATGCCAAAGGCAGATAATGCAAATGCTAATAAGTTAGATTTTGATAATACCGTTAAGGCTGTCGAGAAATACATATCCAAGGTTGATGAGCTCCAACAGTCGTCGGATGTGTCCATTAAAGATTTATTGTCCGGCAAAAATGAGGATATTATCTCGGTGGTCTCGGCGGCGGCCAAAGCCGACATGAGTTTCAAGCTCCTTGTTGGCGTTAGAAATAAACTAATCGAGGCATACAAACAGACTATGAATATGCCGTTATAAAGATTTCCCATTTTGCGATGAGCTGTCGAACGGGATTCAATCAGCCTCTTTGAGCAAAGGCAGACAAAACTTTATGGTTTCCTCGGCCTATTTTGGTGATTGGTAATTGGTGATTGGTAATTGGTGATTGGTAATTGGTGATTGGTAATTGGTGATTGGTGATTGGTGATTGGTAACCAGTTACCATTTACCACTTACCAGAATCGAAGGGATTTAATGGACTTTTTTCAGAAAATAGTCGCGGTTTGGCAAAAGGTAAGCCTTGTTCAGCGGGCTTTGTTGATTGCGATTGTTCTGACATTGATTGTCGTTGGTGCGCTGCTGACCAACTGGGCCCGACAACCGGATATGAGGATGCTGTATCAGGAATTGTCCCCGGAAGAAGCGTCCAAAATCACTGAAAAAATTAGTGAGAAAAACGTTGCCTATGAGTTACGAAACGGCGGTACAACCATTTACGTTCCGAAGGAAAAGGTTTATCAGCTTCGTTTAGATATGGCAAGAGAGGGACTGGCTGCGGGTGAGCAGGGCGGTTTCAAGATATTTGATAAAGAAAAAATCGGTGTCAGTCCGTTTGTTCAAAATGTCAATCTCAAGCGCGCTGTGCAGGAGGAGTTGGCCAAAAGTATTCAAATGGTAGATGGCATTGTGCTCGCACGGGTACATATTGTGACGCCTGAGCAAACACTTTTTACATCTGAGGCCGGCAGGACAACTGCTTCAGTTGTTCTCCGACTAAAGCCGGGTTATAAAGTGAGTGCATTAAACATTGCAGCAATCACAAATCTGGTCTCAGGAAGTGTTGAGGGACTGACCTCCGAAAATGTAACTGTGATAGACAGCCAGGGACGTCTTCTTTCAAGCCAGTCGGACCAAACAATGGCCGGTGGGGCAGGCACTGTCCAGGATTACAGGGAAAGGGTGGAACAGAATTTGGCCGACAAGGCCGAAGAAATGCTCAAAACTGTTTTAGGCCCGGGCCGAGCGACTGTGAGGGTCAGTGCTGTTATTGATATGAACAGCGTCAATCTCATAACTGAAACTTACGACCCAACCGCGAAGGTGGCGTCGAAAGAAGAGATTACAAGCGGTTCTGAAACAGAGCCCGGCGCTGCATCAGAGGCCGGCCAGCCGCCTGCTGCGGGTGGTATAAAAAAAGACGAAACGATTCTTACTGAATACGAAGTCGGCAAAACTACAAGGCAGGAGGTTATTCTGCCGGGCCAAATAAAGTCCCTATCAGTGGCCGCCTTTGTGGATTTATCAACAGCCGATGCAAACGAAACAACCTCTGCCGGCGGCAGCCCTATGATAATGCAATTGACTGACGTGGAACTGATTATCAGGAATGCGATTGGCCTTAAGGAAACGGATGCGCTTAAAGTCGTGAACGTCAGGTTCCACCGCCCGGATGTTGAATCAATGATTGAGCAGGAACCGTCCGGTTGGCCTCGTATTATGACAATTGTCCGCCATGCATCTTTAGGCATTATGGCAATCTGTGCGCTGCTTGTTTTTCGCATATTCAGAGGTGCGAAGAAAAAGGCCGCTTCGGCGGCCCCAACAGGGCAGCTGGCCGGTGCTGAGGGGCCTGCTGGTTTTCTTCCGGCTGAAGCCGGAGCATCTGAATCGTTAGTGCTGCGCAGGCAGATAAGCAGTGCCCTCCAGCGTAATCCCGACCAGGTAAAGCAGGTGTTTTCAAGTTGGCTCGAAGATAGGGAGGGGTGAGTAAGTGGCATTAACGGGTAAACAGAAAGCTGCGATGCTGTTGATGAGTCTGGATGCGACAACCGCCACCGAACTGCTCAAAGGTGTTAATCCCGAGTTGGTTCAGGAACTGGCGTTGGAATTGGCACATCTTGACGCCGTCGGTTATCACAGCGGTAAACAGGGCACCCGGATTGCCCGGCAGTTCTGTAATTCACTACAAGATGATGAAAGACTTCACTTTAAGAGCTTGCTAAAGCAAATGCTGGGAAACGCTGTAGGCAGCGAGAAGGAAAAGCGAATCCGGACACAGATAAATCCCGTTAGAAATTCTGCGGTTGATGATATAGCCACGTTAGAAGTCTCCTCTGTTAGCATGATAGGCGAGAGGTGTCTTAGTTCTGAGGGCAAGATGCGAAAAGAACAGATTTCTAACGGGGTAAAGGATTTACAAAAGGGAAAAAATCCTTTCACACGTATTAGTATTCTTGATTCGAGGACAATAGCCTCAGTCCTGAGCAAAGATCATCCACGGACTGCTGCCGTGGTTATATCAGAGCTGCCGGCAAAGAAAAGCTCCGATGTACTCGAACTCCTGGGCGTGGGTATTCGCCTCAGTGCCGTTAGAAGAATGCACACTTGTAAGAACATGACAGTGGAAGCAAAAACACATATAGCACAGACGATTTGCGAGCGTCTCGATGCCGTTACCGAAGATAAGGCGGGTAAAGCCTTGCCAACTCGGCCTGAGAGGACATTGGGAAAGATGGCCCTGATTTTGCAAAGACTGGGTAAAGGATGTCGAGGGGCTCTGCTTAGGGTAATACGGGGAAAGGGTAAAAAGACTGGTGAAAGCTTACCAACGCAGTTTACGCAGACACAGGTGGACAACTCAAAAATAACCTGGAAGGATATACCACAAACAACTGACGATTTGCTGCAAAAGGCACTGAAGGGATTTGATGCAAAGAAATTAGCACTGGCATTGGTCAAGGCCGACTATGCGCTCGTCCAAAAAATAACCTCTAATATCTCCGAGTCGGCGGCTGCTGCGCTGAGAGAGGAAACATCGAGCATATCATCTGCCAGGAACGAAGAAGCTGAAGAAGCCAGAGAGGAAATTGTCCGGATTTTACATCAAATGAATGAGAGGAATTAAGTAAGTTATGCCGACGGGTAAACAAAAGGCTGCGATGCTGTTGATGAGTCTGGATGCGGCTACTGCCGCCGAGCTGCTCAGGGGAATTGATACCGAAGGGATTCAGGACATTGCTTTGGAGCTTGCGCGAATCGATGCATCGGAAAAGCACAATACGAAGGAGCAGGCACAGGTGGCCCGGGAGTTTTATAACTCGCTTCGAGAAAAGCAGACGCCGACATTTAGTATGAAATCTTTTTGTGAAGAGATGCTTGTAAATGCTGTTGGCAAAGAGAAAGCCGGGCAGATTCAATCTCAGATTAAAAAAGCAACGATGCAGAGTGAGATGTTTACGGATATTCGTTCGGCCGGAACGGACGAGTTGATTCTCGCACTGGAGGGTGAACACCCGCAGACGATTGCTGTAGTACTGTCGGAGCTGTCCCCCAAGAAAAGCCAGGAGGTTCTGTCGCGTTTAAATGAAGATGTTCGTCTAAAAGCGGTGTGCAAGATGACAAATCCGGATACGCTCGGGGCCGCAGTGTTGCGGCGGATGGCATCTATAGTCAGCGAACGGCTGAAGGGTCTAAAGGGAAAGGCCATAACCGCGGAAACAGGAAATCAAGAACAGAATCTGCGAAAACTCGCTGTTATGCTAAGCGGTCTTGAGAAAGACCTCAGAGACCAATTGCTTGGTGAGGTCGGCAAGCGAGATGAGGAAACCGGCAAGACAATAAGAAACCTGATGGTAACGTGGCAGGATATTCCGTCGATAGCGGACAGGTCTATACAGGAAGCTCTGCGAACTATAGAGTCAGGCAGATTGGCAATGGCACTTTATGGGGCGGATGAAGATGTCGCACAAAAGATACGCTCAAATATATCTGAGCGGGCCGCAGCTATGCTCGACGAAGAAGCTTCGCTCATGCAGGAACCCTTGGAAAAAGAGGTTCTTGAGGCCAGAGAAGAAGTCCTCATGCCGCTGCGGCAGGCCAATGAGGAGGGTAAACTTAGATTTGTAGGAAGATAGTGCAATGACGCGGACACTTACCGTCCATCTTGAAAAGCCGATTGTGTCGGCAAAAATCTCAGACGATTCCCACTTGCTTTCGTGCGAAAGCAGGAACGGGGAACAGCAAAATATGATATCGGATTCACAGCCTCAGAACGCAGCGTTTGCGCAAGCATGTCAGGCACTTAAAGTCGTCATCGATAAGCTCAATCAGTTTTACGACAAATTATTTGCCGAGCACAAGGAAGAAATTGCAAAACTGTCGGTGGAAATCGCAAGAAAGGTATTGGCACGACGAGTACAGGATGGAGATTACGAAATAGAATCTATTATCAGGGAAGCGCTTAAAAACGCTCCCACACGTAAGGATTTGGTGGCGCATTTGAATCCTGAAGACCATATTGTACTCCAAAAAACGCAGCAAGATGATTCTGACAGTGACCTGGCAGGCATTAAGTTTATTTCGGACCCGAACATCGGGCGGGCGGAATGTCTGCTTGAGAGTCCGAAAGGAATTATTGAATCACTGATTGACGAGCATCTGGAACGAATTGGTAACGCACTTAATACGGCGGGATAATTTATGACTACGACTCAGGTTGGAAACTGCTCAATAGATTTTGAAAAATTTCACACGGCCCTGCGTGATGTAAACCTGCTGGATTGCCGGGGCTCAGTCGTGCGGGTATCGGGCCTTGCTGTTGAATCTAACGGACCAATATTAGGCGTAGGTGAGCTTTGCGGAATCCATATTCGCGGCGGTCGGCGGGTGTTGGCTGAAGTGGTAGGCTTCCAAAACGACCACCTCATACTGTTACCCTTAGAGCATATAGAAGGCATATCGCCGGGCGATACGGTAACTGCCAGGACCACTCCACGCTATATCAGCCTGAGCGAAAGCATTATGGGCAGAGTAATAAATGGATTAGGAGAGCCTATCGACGGTAAGGGACCGTTAAAAGGAACGGACAAAAGACAATTAGACGCAAGCAGCCCGCCGCCCTTGAGTCGAGGGAAAATTACCCGACCCCTTGCTTTGGGAATCAGGTCAATAGACGGTGTATTAACCTGCGGCAGAGGACAACGAATGGGCATCTTTTCGGGCAGCGGTGTGGGCAAGAGCGTCCTGCTCGGCGATATCGCAAATTCGAGCGATGCAGCCGTCAACGTTGTGGCATTGATAGGCGAGCGAGGGCGAGAGGTCCGCGAATTCCTCGAAGCAGACCTTGGCCCGGAAGGCCTGGCTCGAAGCGTTGTCATCATTGCCACTTCGGATTCGCCTCCGATTCAGCGGATAAAAGCGGCATTCGTAGCTGTCACAATAGCTGAATACTTCAGAGACAAGGGTATGAGCGTCTTATTTATGATGGACTCGCTTACACGGTTTGCCCAGGCCCAAAGGCAAATCGGTCTTGCAGCGGGCGAACCGCCGGCAACTAAAGGCTACTGTCCCAGTGTTTTTTCGGTGATGCCAAGACTCGTCGAACGCCTCGGCTGTGCCGAAAACGGCAGTATCACGGGTATTCTTACAGTCCTTGTTGAGAACGATGACCTCTCTGACCCTGTGGCCGATAGTGCAAGGAGTCTGCTGGACGGCCATATTATTCTGTCAAGAAAATTGTCTGAAAGGGGACACTATCCCGCTGTGGATATTTTACAAAGCATCAGCAGACTGATGCCGGCAGTGACAAGCAAAGAACACCATCTTGCTGCGCAGAAGCTCAAAGAAATATATGCCATTTACACTGACGCCGAAGATTTAATAAACATCGGTGCGTTTTCTCCAGGCAGCAATCGGCATATCGACGGAGCGATAGCGCTGATTGAAAGGATAAACACCTTTCTCGTTCAGCCTGTTCGTGAGAAAACTGATTTCAAAGAAACTTTAAGACAATTGAATGCCATCGTCCAGTCATGGGATGATCTGCTCGGTTCACAGACGCGATAAGTTGCGCTTGCAAGGGCCTTTAAGTAATCAGTGTTGAGAATTGGAAAATAAATGAAACGATTCGTATGGCGTTTACAGCGTATTCTCGACTTAAAAACAAAGAAAGAACAAAAAATGAGGTCGGAGCTGCTCGAGCTAACTGAAAAGCTCGCTGAGACACGAGGCCTGCTGCTAATGCAGAAGAGGATATTAGAGAATATTATCGCCGGCTTGGCCGCGGAAAAGCCCAAGAAGCGATTAAGCAAACAGGAATTTTTCCTGAGACACTCAGGAACAAACAATGAGCGAATCGCCAAACTCAAAGAAAAGATAAATGTGCTGGAATTGCAACAGAGAGAGAAAATCATTGAGCTTTTGAAAATCAGAAGGTTTAGAGAAGGACTGGAAAGATTACGGGACGAAGCAAAAAAACGATTTATAGGAGAACAGGAAAGACTCGAACAAAAAGAGATGGATGAGATAGCTGCAGTTTCATTCACTCGAAATATGATATACGGGCAATAAACAGGCTATAAAAAGAGCTGAATTTCCGCCCGCCATAGGCGGGGTCAAATTCAGGAAACAGTAATGAAATCAGGAGAAAACCTATGATTAAGAAGATAATAATAATAGCGGCAGCAGGCCTGGTCAGCTTTGCCGGCGCATTCGTCCTTGCACGGCTTACAAAACCGGCGCCTGTGCCCCAGAGTGACGAGTCGAAACAGCCTGCGGTTACTGCTTCCGATTTCACCGGCGGGCACGTGCTGCCGCTGCCGGAAGATGGTACCATGAGCGCAACAGATAGCGCAAAGAGGAAGGCTATGACCGAAAAAAGGCTCAAGAGTCTTGTCTTTGAGATTCGGGAAAAGATACAGGAGTATAACAATAAACTGCAGGCCCTTGAACTGCAGGCCCAGAGACTACAAGTCACTCGGAGTGCATTACAAAAGGATATCGAAGCCCTCAATAATCTGCAAATCGAGCTTACTTCAACCGTTACCAGTCTCAAGCAGCAGCGGGATGAGCTGATTAAAACCAGGGTTGATATTGATAAGAAGGAAAAGGCCAACCTTGTCTCAATAGCTGCTACTTATGACAAGATGGACCCCATAAGTGCCGGCGAATTATTGACAAATATCTGTAAGGAAAAGGAACAGGGTTCCGGCATCGAAGAAGCCGATAGCGGCCTTAATGATGCAGTGAAGATTCTGCACTATATGACAGAAAGGACAAAAGCCAAAGTATTAGCTGCGTTGGTTACTGCTCAGCCGCAGCTTGCATCTGTCTTGTGCCGGAAACTGAAACAAATATCAGAAATATAGTAATACTATGGACATTGCAACAATAATAGGAATACTTCTTGGTTTCATGGTCATTACGACATCCATTGTCGCCGGCGGCGGCTGGCAGATATTTATCCATCTTCCCTCGCTGGCGCTCACCGTAGGAGGAATGCTCTGCGCGACGCTCATACATTTTTCCCTGCCGCAGTTCCTGGGAATATTCTCGATAGTCAAGAAGACGATTATTACCAAAATACCCCCCCAGTCGGAGCTTATTCAAAGGATGGTGAATTACGCGGCCATCAGCAGACGCGATGGGCCGCTGGCTCTGGAACAGGAGATTCAAAATACGGATAACATGTTCTTCGCCAAGGGACTGCAGATGCTCGTGGACGGACAGGAGCCCGAGACGATTAATGACCTGATGTCTCTTGAGATTCAATACCTCCAGGATCGCCATGCAGTCGGCAAGAAAATATTAGAGTTCATGGGTGCGGCTGCTCCCGCTTTTGGAATGATAGGAACACTTATCGGTCTGATCCAGATGCTTAGAAGCCTCGAATCACCTGAATCGATTGGTGCAGGTATGGCGGTGGCTTTGATCACCACTTTCTACGGCGCATTAACTGCTAATTTGATTTTTATACCACTGGCTGGAAAACTGGGGAATTATTCAAAAGCGGAGGCGACCGCAATGGAGATGATTGTAGAAGGTATCTGCTCTATTGCGCGAGGCGATAATCCGACCGCTGTCCGGGAAAAAATACAAATCTTTGTCTCTCAGGGCAGACGGCAGGAAGTAAAGGCTACCGTATAACGATGCGGGCTAAAAAACATGTAGAAGAAGACGGAGCTGCTGGTGCACCGGAATGGATGGTCACTTTCAGTGATTGTATGACCCTGCTGTTGACTTTCTTTGTGCTTCTTTTGAGTTTCTCATCGTTCGATAACAGGATCTTTTGGAGTTTGAAGATAATCTACTGCAGGGCCCTAACCAATATTAGTCCGTTTCCGCAAAGTAACAGGGACTCGTTCCAGCACCTCAGATCAATAAAATATTTGGAGGAACTTGATAAGGGCAGTGAAAAGCCGACTTTGGAAAGTGGAAAAAAGGATGGCCTGTTAGAAGAAACAGAATCTGAGGACTTTCACAAGCGGAAGGTTTTTATTGTCTCATCCACAAAGGTTTTTTGGGGTAAAGGCACGGCTGTTTCTTCCGAAGGCCGTGATATTTTGTCCACCATGGCATCATTCTTAAAACAGATGCCCAACCGCGTAGTAATTAGCGAAAACGGGCCTGGCGATGAGGATAACGAACAGTTCGGTCTGGAACGCGCATGGGCGGTGTTGGAGTACCTCACCGAGAAACAAGGTCTTGATAAGGAGCGGTTCAGTATCTCTGCGGCAAGCACCATACCTCAAGAGAGGCTGGAAAACGGCAAAATTAGTGCCGGGCGGGAACGAGCTGTCGAGATAGTCCTTCTGGAACGGGGCATTTACAATTGAGAAGACTGCGCAAAAAAACCGAGGAAAGTTCGCCAAAAGTGCCGGCGTATATCGTTACTTTTTCGGATATGGTAACGCTGCTGCTGACATTCTTTGTGATGCTGCTGACTCTGGCCGAGGTACAAGATCCGGCCCTGTTTAATAAAGGCCGAGACAGCTTTATTAAATCAATAAGATATATCGGGCTTGGAGTGCTTTTTGGAAGAAAAGATACGCCCGACCTCGGCATGGTCAAACTCAAATACTTCACACCTGAACCTGACGAGACTTTTGCTCGCAGAAGTATCGACGCAGACCAGGAGAAGACTCGCCGGATTTTTAAGAAGCTCACGAAGGTCGTGACGGCCATACCTTCACAGATAGTCGCGGGGGAAACCAATTTTGCATTGGCTAATATACGCTTTCCACAAGGACAGGCAGCTTTGAATGAGGCGGCAAAGAAGTACCTGACCGAATTATGCCTTGACCTGCAGCAGGACCGAGGCTCTGTTGCTATCAAATTATACGTTCTTGGTCTATCTGATGATGAATCAACAGAGCAACAACAGTGGATACTGTCAGCGAAGCGGGCCCACACAGTGGCGGATTTCCTGCAGGATAATTTGTCCTCGGCATCCAATTGGCCTGTCTATTCATGGGGGGCGGGCCCCGGCGGGCAGTGGAAAGGCCGCAATAGCCTTATCTCCAAACAGTCACATATCTTAATTGCCGTCCTGAGGAACGGCGACTGACTTGTGGAATTTAAGGGTACCTGTCAAGTTTTTCGACATTTTGCCCTTATATCCGCCAATTTCTACTCCAAAATCGCTGTTGAATGTGTAATAAAGCCCATTTTTACATTTCGGCACGCCGTTTGCACACTAAATAACGGTAAAGAATCTAACGGACAGACTCAAAGTTAGGTCGTGTGTCTTGAGTCCATAATATGACGGAATATAAGAAAAAAACCATAGCGCTTCTGGTAACGGCTGTGATAGTCGCCGGTATTCTTGTAGTCTGTACAGCTCGGTCGGCTACTAATCAAACACAGCCTGAGAAGTCAAAACTCACTACTGGTTCCCTGTTTGCAGGTGACCCCAATTTCCCTAAGAATCCAGGCGGCAGCTCCGGCAACCAGGAGCTGTTCTTTAAGATGATGCTTTCGGTTTTGCTTGTCATTGCTCTGGGCGTGGTGGCGATTTACATCTCGAGAAAAGTCCTTCCGAGGATTACTAACCTGCCCGGCAAAGAGATTCACATCGCAGAAACTGTCCACCTCGGACCACGCAAGGCCGTACATTTGCTCAGAATAGGCAGCCAATGGCTGCTTGTCGGCAGTACAAATGAAAATATCACAAAATTGGCTGACGTAACGGATGCCATGGCGGATTTATCGACGCAGGAGATGGATACTGTGAGGGGGGTTCCCCAAACGCGGAAGAGTGTGTTTGGGGTCCCCAGAGTATAAATGACTGGTAAGGTTATGAGAATATCTTTCCTGGTGTTTGTTGTTTTGTCAATGGGGCGTTTGTCCTTCGGCAGGGACACGACTAAGTTCCCTCAATTACCGATGCCGAAACTGCCTGGTAATCCCGCCGCTTTGCTTCGCCAAAACGAAGCTGTGGGGGCAGCCGGTATTCCAAGCATCGGCGATTTGATGACAGTCATTGACAAAGCAACCACAAGCGAAGGTGAAGAGAAAAATTGGTCGACACCGGTCAAACTTGTAATCATTTTTAGCCTTCTGGCGATTTTACCAAGTCTCCTGGTTATGATGACTTCCTTTACGAGGATAGTGATTGTTTTGGCCTTTATTCGTCGTGCCTTGACCACACAAACCATACCACCGACTATTGCCGTTATAGGTCTGGCTATGTTCCTGACGCTGTATACAATGGCTCCAACATTCACCAAAATCAACACAAACTCGATTCAGCCTTATATTGCAGACCAGATTGATCTAAAAACAGCGGCAGCCAGAGGCAGCTATTGCATCAAGGAATTTATGCTTCGACAAAGCCGGGAATCTGATTTGGCCCTGTTTGTACAGATGGCCAAAATAGAGCCTCCGACCAGTCCAATGGATATCGGCATGCACATAGTAATCCCTGCGTTTATTATCAGCGAATTTCGCACCGCATTTGAGATAGGCTGCCTTTTGTTTATTCCTTTTCTGCTGATAGATATGGTTATCGCAAGCGTTTTGCTCAGTGCGGGTATGATGATGCTGCCGCCTATGATGATTTCGCTGCCCTTCAAGCTGATACTGTTTATTCTTGTTGACGGATGGGGATTGCTGGCGAAAAGTCTCAGCTTGGGTTTCAGATAAAGAGATGGCAATTGGTAAGCATTTAACTATTTACATTTAACCACGTATGGCAGAGGCTTAATATATGGATAGTACTTTTGCTCTTTACCTTGGCCGACAAACTCTCGAGACGGCTTTGCTTTTAGCTGCCCCGATTCTGCTGACCTGTATAGTCGTCGGGATTGTCGTGACACTCTTACAGGCAGTCACTTCCATACGCGATATGACTTTAACGATAGTACCCAAGCTTCTGGCTGTCGGGTTCGTCACATTGATTTGCGGCAATTGGATGCTCCAGTTGATACTTCGGTTCACAACCGAAGTTTTTAGCCATATTCGAGATGTCGGGCACTGATTTATGTCTCTGTGTGTCGAAAAACTGCTCGGTTTTGTGATGGTGTTGACCAGGATTTCGGCGTTTTTTCTGGTGATTCCTGTTTTTAGCTGGAAGACCATTCCGGTCAGGATCAAAGTCGGGCTCACCGTTATGTTGGCTGTCTTCTTCTCCGTAATAACACCCCTGGCCATCGAACCAAAACGTATTTCTGTAATGGAGGCGATATTACTGATAGCAAATGAAGCAGCCTACGGTTTAGCTTTAGGATTAGTCGCTGCCGTTGTCTTTTCAGCGGTCAGGCTCAGCGGACGGATTATCGAACGGCAGATGGGTTTGGCAATGGCTGAGGTACTGGACCCGTTGACCGGCGATAGAACACAGCCGCTGGGCAGCTTGTTGGAAATGATATTTATACTTCTTTTTCTAAGCGCTAATGGTCACCATTTGCTTTTACTGATTATCTCGAAAAGTTACGAGGCGTTTCCGGCCGGCTGCATCCCGACAGTACCGGTCCTGACCGCCGGAGTAGTAAAGGCTGGCTCAGCAATGTTAATTGCCGGCCTGAAATTGGCCGCTCCAATTTTGGCAGCGTTTTTACTACTGATGGTTGTTTTAGCCATCCTGGCCCGAATAGTCCCGGAGATGAACATTCTATTCATCAGTCTCCCGTTGCGGGTCGGACTGGGCCTGTTAATGGTGACGATATTTTTGCCGTTTATTAACGGATTCGTTACTGAATTCGCCGACTGGATGGGCAAACTGCTGCCCTATTGAAATTCGTCGTGTGTTGTGAGTGTTGCGTATCACAAGAACGCAATACGATATACGCAGCGATATACACAATACGATATACGCAATACGAGATTATAGATTATGCCAGAGAAGCCGGCCGCTGAAAGGACCGAACAGCCGACACCGAAAAAACTGGAGAAGGCCAGAAAGAAAGGCCAGGTGCCGCATAGCGAGGAACTGACCTCGATTGTAACGCTTCTGGCATTGATATTGATA
>Ga0315551_10001468_pt1 | contig 17744 bp, 16 predicted proteins | sample SalMarSW160290MG_FD_203678 | JGI IMG/M metagenome (GOLD analysis project Ga0315551, IMG submission 203678) | Salt marsh sediment microbial communities from the Plum Island Ecosystem LTER, Massachusetts, United States - Salt Marsh Sediment SW1602-90 ...
GGAATAAACACCGGCTGCCCTTCACTACGATAATCAGCAGGAACTTCCGCGTGCCCAGAAGGGAAAGCCCGTGTGGCGCCTTTCCTGTGAACCCAAACTTTCTTCTGCCCGCCATTAACCTTGTGAGTTTCCACTTTCGCAATGTTATGCGCCACATCATAAACCAGCTTTAACCCGAACTTCTCTGGGTCTTCATGGTAAACTTGCTGAAAACTCTGCCGGACCCAATGCATAATCGCCTGCCTGTTCGAGAATGCGTAGTTAACTGCACACGCCATCGCATCGAAATAGTCTCCAGCCTCGTTGCTGCTTCCAGGCGCGCATGCCAGTTCCCTGTCAGGTAAAGCTATCTTGTACTTCTGTGCTGCCCGCTCCATAACCCGTAAGTAGTCAGAACACACCTGATGCCCGTACCCTCTGGAGCCGCAGTGAATCATCACCATAACCTGTCCTTCCTGCTCGATGCCAAACACCTTGGCTGTTCGCGGATTGCAAATTTTGTCAACCTTTTGGATTTCTAGGAAATGGTTCCCTGAGCCCAGAGTGCCTATCTGCGTTAGCCCTCTGTTTTTGGCGGTTGTTGAAACCTTGTCGGGATCCGCGTTTTTCATGCATCCGTGCTCTTCACAGTGCTCGGCATCGTCAGCCCAGCCTAGGTCGCGGTCGATGAGCCACTGCACGCCCTCAACCACCAGCCGGTTCAAATCGCCAGCAGTTATCTTAAAGTCCTTTCTTCGGCTCCCAAGCCCAGCGGGAACGTTTTCAAAGATCGCGCCTGCCAACTGAGCAAGCTTCGGCCTTAACTCTTTTTCTGAAAGGTTTGTTGTTAAAAGGCGGACACCACAGTTAATATCGTAGCCAACGCCGCCTGGGCTGATCACGCCCTCATCATAATCCGTTGCGGCTACGCCTCCTATGGGAAAACCATAACCTTCGTGGCCGTCCGGCAAAGTCACCGCGTACTTGTAAATGCCAGGCAAGTGTGCAACGTTAGTGCATTGCCAAAGAGTTCGGTCAGTCTGCATTTTCTCCAAAAGGCTTTCGTTTGCAAAAACCATGCCTGGAACACGCATTCCCGACTTATACTTCGGGATACGCCACATGCAGTTGTCTATTTTTTCAAGAGGAACCTTGTCCGGCGGATGCCGCCCTTCACCCATAAATTTTCGCCTTCAAACAAAAAGTAGAGGCTGCATATAAACAGTTTTGAACACGAATCAACTTGACGTTTCAGCAAAATCGATAAAACCCTTCACGCTGTTTTCAAGCACTGTTTTCACGTAAATCGGGTGCGACTTGAAGAAACCAGAAGTTTTCGCATGACTTTGTCTTCCGCAAGTATTCTTGCCCGTGGCATCGGGGCTTTGCTCGTTCTTTATTCCTTCCCTTGCGATATTTTCCGTTTTCTTTCGTGTGCAACCATCACACCGCGACCGCTTTAGGCACTTTAGCCTCCATAAACATTTCCTTCTAGCACTCTTCGAAGAAAACATAAATTTTAATTACGCACTTCTTTCTTCTTAAGGAAAAAGAGAGTAAGAGGAGAAACGGGAAAGTGAAAGCGATTATCTTTGGAGCGCCAGGCTCTGGGAAAGGCACGTACGCGTCAAGGCTTCAGGCGAGGCTTGGCGTAGATGTGATTGCCATGGGCGACATTTTTCGCGAAATCATTAAAGAAGACACCAAGTTGGGAAAGAAGGTTAAGGGTTACGTTGAAAAGGGACTGCTTGTGCCCGATGATATTGTGGTAGAAGTGTTAAAACATCGCTTGGCTAAAATTCCCAAAGGAAAAGGGTTCATTTTGGATGGTTACCCGCGAACGCTTGAGCAGACCAAAACATTGGAGAAAATCGCCAAAATAGACGTTATCATCTTGCTGATGGTTCCCGACTGGATTATTATCGAACGCTTATCCACACGGAGGATATGCAAGAACTGTGGCGCAGTCTACAACGTACGCTTCTTAAAGCCCAAAGTGGAGAACGTCTGCGACAAGTGCGGCGGACCCTTGTATCAGCGTTCAGACGATAATCCTGAAGTCATAAAGAAAAGAATCCAAGTTTACGAGGCACAAACTCGACCAATTTTGCAGTTCTTTAAAGAAAGAACAGTGCCTTTCGTCGTGGCTAACTGCGACGCTTTAGACACGCCGCCCGAAACTGTGGTAGAAACAATCCTAAAGGAATTAAGAAAACTGAAAATGGCTTAGATGTCCAGAATAAACTCCAACGTCACCTTGTCTATTTCTTTAATTATTTCCATTCGGTGATAGGTAACCGCTTTTACACCGACTTTTTGCGTGTGTTTTTCCACGTTGAATTTTTCGCCCCATACGGTTGCTTTAATTCTAAACCCGTCAGAGGTCTCTTCTAGATTTAAGATTTTAAATTTTGAGTAAAGCATGTTCTTGGTTTCAAACTTTACTAGCAAAGCTTCAAGCCAACTGTAAAGAAGCGCGTACTCGTCTTCAGCCTCAACCTCAACAGAATCCTCAATGTCGGGACTAACTTTGTCTGTGTCGGTTATTACTTCGAACATTGCAAGCGCAGCGTTTTCGAAAGCCTCTTCCAGCGTCATGCCGTGTGCCGCGATGTAGACGTCGGCGGTGTGCTCCAGAAACGCAAACTTTTCCCTCCTACCCACAGTCAAGCCCCCTCATGAAAGATAAAAGAACAAATCTAAAAACAATTTCGCATCGTTTTTGATAACTCATGAATTAGCGAAAGTTTAGAAGCGCTTTTGAATTTTCTGGATTGCTGCCGCTGTAAGTTTTGCCGCGCTTTCCGCGTCTTTTAGGTTAAGCATGCCTACTGGGCTGTGAATGTAACGTGTTGCTATTGATACTGTACCGCTTGGAACGCCTTGTCTAGTTAAGGATATGCGCGCTGCGTCCGTGGAACCCGGCAAGCCTGTCTCAAGCTGATAGGCAATTTTGTTCTCTTCTGCCACATCGAGAAGCAAGCGCAAAACCTTCGGGTGAGTAATCAATCCAGAGTCTGCCACTGTCAACGTTGGACCTTTACCCATCTTCACACTGGAATCGAATTCTCTCACGCCAGGCACATCGCCTGCCACCGTCGCATCCAAAGCAATGCCTACGTCGGGATCAATGCCGAAGGCAGCCGTTGCCGCGCCCCTTAAGCCCACTTCTTCTTGAACAGTGCCAACAGCGCATATTGTGCAGTTGGTCTTTCCCAGCTGTTTCAGAGTTTCAATCATTACTGCGCAGCCCACTCGGTCGTCAAAGGCTTTGCCAATCACTATATTCTTGCCTATTTTTGCGTATTTTACGTCGAAGACTACAGGGTCTCCGATCTTTACTCCCATGGCGTTTGCGTTTTCGCGGCTTTCCGCTCCTATGTCGATGAAAAGCTCATCATAAGCTACGATTTTTTTGCGTTCTTCCTCTTTTTGTATGTGAGGCGGCTTGGAACCTATTATGCCGTGTAATGGGCCTTTTCTGGTGTGTACGATCACTTTTTGGGCTAGCAGAATACGGTCGTCTATGCCGCCCATTTTTGTGAACTGCAGGAACCCTTCTTTAGAGATTATTTTCACCATCAAGCCGACTTCGTCCATGTGCGCCGCAAGCATCACCTTCGGCGAGGACTTTTTGCCTTTTTTTATGGCGATTACGTTTTCAAGCTTATCCACAACAATTTCGTCCACGTACGGTTTCATCAACTTAATCATCAGGTTTCTGACTTCTTCTTCTCTGCCAGTTACGCCGCAAGCGTTCGAGAGTTTTTCTAAATTCTCACTCAGCGACATCAACATACCTTCTTGGAGGTTTATGGCTAAAACTCTGCGAGTTAAGTTATTAAACGATTGCGGTGGCAGTCTTGGCGTTTTCTGAGTTTTAAAGAAGAGAAAATGGCAATTCTTAAAAGTTTAGCTCGCATTATCAGTTAGGAGTGACCTGAATTGGCAGAGCAGCAATTCAAAAAAATCGGGATTTTCAAATGTGGAAACATTGGAACGGCCCCATTAATTGAACTTCTCCTTGATGAGTTAGCTGACCGTAGAGACATCAAAGTCCGAACGGTTACCACTGGCTCAAAAATGGGCGTCGAGGACATCGAAGAAGCCTTGCCAAAAATTTTTGAGTTTAACCCAGATTTTTTAATCTTAATTTCTCCTAATACGTCATTACCTGGACCCGCGAAAGTTAGAGAGGAACTATCAAGTAGCGGCCTACCAGGCGTAGTTGTGTCAGACGCTCCTGGAAAACGCGCCAAAGCGGAACTTGAAGAGCAAGGGTTAGGCTACATAATCATCACTGGCGACCCTCTTATTGGGGCAAGAAAAGAGTTTTTAGATCCTATAGAAATGGCAATCTTTAACGCCAACATCAGCAAAGTGCTCGCAATCACCGGCGTCTACAGAATATTACACCAAGAGCTTGACAAAGTCATTTACGCAATTGAAAATGGGCAAAATCCAGTTTTGCCAAGATTGATAATAGACATGAATGTCATCCGCGACCAATCTGACTTCAATAACCCTTACGCAAAAGCGAAAGCAATGGCAGCTTACGGATTGGCTGAAAAAGTTGCTGAAATTAACACGAAAGCTTGCTTTATAGAAAAAGAAAGCGAAAAATACATTTTCCTCGTTACATGTGCACATGAAATAGCTCAAACAGCTGCCAAATTAGCTGAAGAAGCGCGCGAAATCGAAAAATACAACGATAGCGTGGTGAGGAAACCTCACGCGAAAGATGGTAAACAAAAGATCAAAACTAAATTGATGCTTCCGCCAATTCTAGACGAAGAATTCTACGGAAAAGACGCAACTTAACCGTTAGGTTGTATATACGTTACATATACAACTGTTTTTTCTACAATTATTTTCCAATTTTTCATTTAGAAAAAACTTGCGGCTGCCTTTTCCTTTGAGAGAGTTTGGTCAATAGATTGAGCGCATAGGTTTCATTTTCTACGCTTTTAGTAATTAAAAGTCCAGCCTTTTCTGCGCTTGAGAAGAGTTCTTCACCTTTTTCTGTGCGGATAATTGTGAATGTCCAACCGTCTAATCCCAAACCGCCTACGGAAACATCGGCTAGTTCAGAGCTAAAATCATCACAAAAGCTGCAGCTTTTTCGCGCATATTGCTTTATTTCTTTGAGGGGGATGGTGGTAACTCCTGCGTCTGTGGTGACAAGCATTTTTCCTTTAATGTTTATTTTTCTTATGTCATTTAGATTGAGGCCTAATTTTCCGTGAATGTGGTTTTCCATTAACCCGTCGTATGTGAAGCATTCTGAACACATGAGCCCGATCAGAAATTTCAACGGACCGGTGTGCCTCTTTAAACCAGCCATCTGCATCCTCCTAATGGCGTGAATTTGGCAGGGCGTCCCCACGAAGGCAACATTGGCTTTTTTCTGCTTGAGCATATCAGTCAGAGCGAGGATGTTGGATGAGCATGAATATTTTGTTCCAGCAGCCTCTATGATCTCCTCCGCAGTTGTGGCTAACATGGGAGCAGGGTAAAAGGGCTTTTCCTTGTCTGTTCCTGCAACAATCGCACCGTCAATGAACCCATTTTTCAGAGCGAACAGCAATAGCGCAGTGGCGACCCCTCCATCTTGGCGAACTTTTGATATTCTGTCGTCCGTCGTTTGAGCTATGGCTATTCTGCGGTGAATCCCAAACTCTTCTTCTGGTTTTCTTTCTCTGCCGAACACAAAGTTCTCCACCTTTGCCGCCGTCCACTGGTATCTAGGACAAACCTGAGCGCAGATTCCGCAGACTTTGCATTCCTTCACCAAGCTGGGTTTTTCTTTTGTCAATTCTAAACAGTTAAAAGGGCAGACGACGACACATGTGCCGCAGCTAACGCATTTCCCAGCTTCAATAACCTCATTCGCCAACGAATCTTCAAAACTAATTTTGCTGGAACTCATGTCGGTAACATAAGTATATGTCAATATATAAACTTGAAGCAACGTCAATTTTGACGCAAAAATAGGACTTTGGCAGTAAGTAAAATTCTACTGCGTATCTGTGCATCCGAAAAGCGCGGTTATTCTTTTGCAGGCATCTTCTATTCGTTCTTTCGGTTGAGTTAGAGAGAACCTTACATAGTTTTCTCCGTGTTCTCCAAAGCCTATGCCAGGCGTCACCACTACGCCGACGCTGAGGAGTTTAGTTGCGAATTTCACGGAGTCGGACTTGCAGTTTAGCCAAACGTAAAAAGTGGCTTTCGGCTTGTCACACCTGAAGCCGACGGAACGCACGCGGTTAACCAGTATGTCGCGCCTTTCGGCATATGTTTGATTGGTTTTCTTCAGGAAATCTGGCGGTTCATCGTTCCTGTAGCTTTCCAGGGCTTTGGCAGCTACTTTTTGGATGTAAACAGCTGGTCCCGAGTCGATTTGCGATTTGACTTTTGTGAGACCGCTTATTAGTTGCTTGTTTCCCACTGCGAACGCTATTCTATCACCCGTCATGTTGAAGGTCTTTGAGCACGAGTGAAACTCGACCGCCACATCCATGGCACCATCAACTTCGAGTATGCTGGGCGCCCTATACCCGTCAAAGCTTATCTCTGAATACGCATTGTCGTAGCACAAGATTATGTTGTTTTCCCGTGCAAATTCAACAGCTTGTTTTAGGAATTTCTTGTCCACCGTGGCGCTTGTCGGATTATTCGGATAGTTTAGAAACATCATCTTAACTTTTTCTGGATGTACCGTTTCGAGGTCTGGTTTGAAGCCGTTTTCTTGAAGCAGCGGCATTGGAACGGGAACACCGTCATTTAGTATTGTGCTACCGTTGTTGTAAACAGGATAGCTTGGGTCAGGCACGAGAACATGGTCGCCTGCATTCACGAATGCTCTCGCGATGTTCGCTAAGCCTTCCTTCGAGCCTAAAAGAGCAATAACCTCGTCTTGGCTAACGTCGATGTGGAACCGTTTCTTGCACCAGTCTGCAACCGCTTGCCGAAAGTCTGGTTCACCTTGGCTGAGGGAGTAATTGTGGTTTTTCAGATTCGCTGCTTCTTCTTTAAGGGAAGCGATAATGAAAGGTGGCGGTGGAAGGTCAGGGTCACCTATACTTAAGGAGATCAGGTTGACCCCTTGTGCCTTTTTTTCTTTTATCACTTTCTCTATTTCGGCGAAAAGGTACGGTGGAAGCCTTTTTACTCTATCAGCAAATTCAATGTTCATTTTGTTTTCACATTCCTTAAAACAGTGTTCCCTCAAAAACTTTCGCTGCAGGGCCGTTCAGAAACAGGTGTTCTGCGTATTCTACTTCCAAATCTCCGCCCAGCAAATGAACCCGAACTTTACTTCCAAGTTTTTTAAGCAAGTTTCCAGCAGCTACAGCAGCACAGGCTCCTGTGCCGCAAGCCAGAGTTTCTCCGCAACCCCGCTCCCACACTCGCACTTTCAGCTTATTGCTGTTCAAAACTTGAGCGAACTCCACGTTTATTTTCTTTGGGAAAAGACGGTGGTTCTCAATTTTCGGGCCGACATGTTGTACTGGAAAATCTTCTAACGCATCAACGAATGTTACGCAGTGAGGATTTCCAACCGAGAGGCAGGTTACTTTGTAGTTTTCTCCGTTGACCTGCAAACCTTCGTTTATGTAGGTGCCTTGACCAAGCATCGGAATCTTGCTTCTCTCCAGTATCGGAGCCCCCATGTCGACCATCACTGATTTAACCAAGCCATTTTCAACGGTTAACCACATACGTTTTTTGCCAGCCAACGTTTCCACAGTCAACTCGCTCTTTCGGGCAATATTATTTTCGTAGCAGTACTTCGCGAAGCAACGGATGCCGTTGCCGCACATTTCAGCTTCACTTCCGTCAGCGTTGAAAATTCGCATTTTAACATCCGCAGAGTCCGAGTTTGACGCAAGAAGAAGACCGTCCGCGCCAACTGAAAATCTCCTTTCACAGAGTTTGCGAGCTAGCTCAGCTGCCTCAGCGTTGCTTATTTTCTCGTCTCTGTTGTCGATTACGATGTAGTCGTTGCCTAAGCTGTGCATCTTCCAAAACTTCATTGCCCTCACTTCGCCATTCGCTGACCAGACATTAAATCGTCCAGTTGCTCTCGTTCTCTGACTAACGTGTATTTGCCGTTCTTAACCAGAACTTCTGCTGCTCTCGGCCTAGCGTTATATTGTGAACTCATGGCGAAGCCGTATGCTCCAGTGTTCAGAACCGCCAGTAAGTCGCCCTCTTGAATCTTCGGCAACCGCCTGTCCTTCGCTAGCGCGTCACCTGACTCGCATACAGGCCCAACAACATCGTATGTTTCTTTTTCTGGAGAGCCCAACTTGTTCGCAACGAGCACTTGATGGTATGAGCCGTACATGGTGGGCCTAACCAAAGTGTTGAATCCCGCATCGACGCCGACAAACTTCTTGAAAGGCGTAACTTTCACCGTGTTCACAGCGGTTAACAGGACGCTCGCGTCACAGACTAGGTATCGCCCAGGCTCCACACAGAAAAACGGTTTTCCAAGATTGTATTCATCGATTCTGCTTTTGAACAGGGACAGTACTTCCTCAGAGAAAAGGGTCAAGTCTAACTCTTTATCCTCTGGTTTATAGGGCACTCCAAGCCCGCCGCCCATGTCAACAAACTCGAAGCTTATTTTGATTTTATCGTGGACCTTTTTGGCTACGCTCAGAAGCTTTTCAAGTGCTAAGACGAAAGGCTCAACGTCGAGAACGCCTGAGCCCACATGCATGTGTATTCCGAACCGCGTGACGCCTGCCTTTTTGGCTGTCTTATACGCTTTTAGCGTGTCTTTTTCCCATAGGCCAAATTTTGAGTGCTTGCCTGCTGTGATGCAGTGACTGTGATGACCAGCGCCTATCTCTGGGTTAACCCTCACAGATAAAACGTTGGGAACCGCCTTCTTCAGTAGTCTGTCTAATTGAGACAGAGAATCAACGTTCACAGTTACGTTAGAGTCGACGAGAAAGTTTAGCTCGTCGTTTCTGACGCTTGTTCCAGTGAACAGTATACGTTCTGGCGGAAACCCGCTTGTTAAGGCCATGAAAACTTCGCCGGGGCTGACTGCGTCTAGATATGCGCCTTCGTTTTCTAGGATTTTCAGCACAGTCAGGTTCGAATTCGCCTTTGCAGCGTAATAGACTCTGATTTTTTCGTAGTTGCGCGCCAGCGCTTCGTGGAGGCGCTTATAGTTTTCGCTGATTCGGCTTTCGCTGATCACGTATAATGGCGTATCGAATTTCTCAGCTAATTCTCTGGCGGAAACGCCATCAAAGTAAAGTTTTCCCTTTCGATTCTCTAATGGTTCGCGAAGTTTCTGTGCTTTTTTAACCATAGCTGTCTCCTCTTTTAGGTGTGCTACCGCAAAGTTGCTTTTTAGGCCAGACCTTTTGCTATCATAAGTTCAGCGCTGAGGATACCTCCTCCTGCGGCTCCGCGGATGGTGTTGTGTCCCAAGCACATGTACTTGACCGTCATTATGGGGTCCTTTCGTATTCTTCCAACTACGACGCTCATGCCTTCGCCTTCGTTTCTATCTAATCGGGGTTGAGGCCTATTCTGTTCCTTCCTTACCACGATTGGGTTTTCTGGAGCTGAAGGAAGTTTCAGTTTTTGCGGTTCGCCTTTAAAGTTCTTAAACGCTTCTTCAATCTCATCCAACGTGGGATTCTCGTCAAGCTTCACGAAGACGGATTCCAAGTGTCCGTCCCTGACGCTGACTCTGTTACAGCTAGCGCTAAGAACGAAATCTGCATTGCATACCCTCTTGCCGTCGAATGCGCCCAGTATCTTCAGGGGTTCGCACTCTAATTTCTCTTCTTCCTTAGGAATGAAGGGAACAACGTTATCAATGATGTCTAACGATGCCACGCCTGGGTATCCAGCGCCGCTTAGGGCTTGCATGGTTGAGACTACAACTTGCTTGAGACCGAAGTTCATGAGCGGCTTCAGCGTCATCGCTAGTTGAATGGTGGAGCAGTTCGGGTCTGTTGAGATGAAGCCCTTCCAGCCTCTTGCCTTCTTCTGGATTGGAATGAGCGCCACATGGTCAGGATTGACTTCCGGTATTATGAGGGGAACGTCGTTGTCCATTCGGTGTGCGCTTGCCTTGCTGAAGACGGAATACTTCACGGCGAATTCTGATTCAACCGGCCCTGCCAAGTCGCCTGGTAATGCTGAGAAGACAAAGTCTACGTTACCTGCTTTTTCCACGGATTCCACATCAGTGTGCACTACGGACATTTCAGCGATTTCTCTCGGCAGGTTTGATTCCATGGTCCAAGTGCAGGCGTCTTTGTACTTTTTGCCCGCTGATCTTTCCGAAGCGGCAAGCACTTCGATTTTGAACCACGGGTGCTCCTGTAACAGCTGGATGAACCGTTGTCCAACGGCTCCTGTTGCGCCTAATATGGCCACTTTACGGTTTAACGCCATTATTTGTCGCTTCCTTTGCTCTCTTGTTGGCTTTCTTCGATAAAAACGTTAATGGTTGCCTTGCCTGTTGCAACCTCGATTTTTCATCTTTTCTTTTAAAGGCCTAGGACGTTTTCCATGCTGAAGATTTTGGGTTGGTCTTGCCTGCTTATCCACTCTGCCGCGTAAACTGCGCCTTGGGCGAACACGTTGCGTGAGAAGGCGGTGTGTTCTATGCGGAGCATCTCGTATGGTCCAGCGACTATGAGGTCGTGGATGCCTGGAACGCCGCCTGCGCGTAACGCGGTGATTTCGAGTTCTTCGGGTTGTCGGGGGCTGGTGCCTTCTCTGCCGTACACGGTTCGGGTGTAGCCGCGTGTGTCTGCGATTATTTGGCCTAGTTTTTTGGCGGTTCCGCTTGGCGCGTCTTTCTTGCCTGTGTGGTGAATTTCGCTTATGCTGAAGTTATATTCCTGCGGAAACGATTTGAGGGACTGGGCGAGCTTGAAGAGGATGTTTACTCCTACGGAGAAGTTGGGTGAGAAGACGGCTGGAACCCTGCCTGAAACCGCCTCGCGTAGTTGGCGTGTTTGTTCTTCAGTGAAGCCAGTGGTGCCTAAGACTATGCGCTTGCCCAGCGCGGCAACAGCGGGTATGTTTTGCACTTCAGCTGCGGGTGCTGTGAATGTCACATAAACATCCGCGTCACTAACGGCTTCGCTAATCCTGTCCGAGCCTACGACGCGCGTGTCAAAATCGCAGATGCCAAGTTCTCTGAGGCTTCTGCCTATGCAAGGATTGTCTGGAGCTTCGACGGCGCCTGTTATCTGGTGGCCTTTTGCTGCGGCTTCATGGATGACAGCGTTGCCCATTCTGCCCGCGGCGCCTGCGACGCATAGCCTAAGCATAGTGGAGTCCCTGCCAGAAGCGTTCTTTGTATAATCGTTCTTGTAGATTTACGTTGAAGAAATCTTCTATGGGTCGGAGTATCGCTGGGTTGGTTTCGTAGACTCTTCTTGCGTTGGCGAGGACTATTTCGAGACCAGCGTGTGTCATTTTGCCTAAGGGCTGTCTACATGGACCTGCGGGCATGCCTAGAATATTCATCAGCGTCTTGAATGCCAGTGGGTTTCGGGCTTTGCAGGTTACTGGGCCGAAGGGTGTCTGTTCTTGTGTCTTCACGGTGACCATGTTGAAGAGCGGTTGCAACGCTGAGCAGATTCTGTTGGCTTCAGTTGTTCTGTGGGCGAGGATGGCTTGGGTTAGGTTTTGCACTGTTCGGGGGGCTATGTTGGAGGTGACTGAGACGACGCCTGCTGCGGTGATGTCGGGCGCGGTCATCATGGCGAAGGTTTTATCATCATCACCTGAGAGAATTGCGAAGTTGTCTCCGCAGAGTTTACGGGTTAGGCGCATGTTTTCGAGGTCGCCTGTGGCTTCTTTGACGGCGCTGACGTTTGGGTATTGCTGGTGGAGAACCGCTAGGTCTTGGGGGTAGAGCTTTGTGCCAGTTCTGCCTGGGATGACGTAGGGGATGACTTGGACTTCTGGGAACCGCTTGGCGATGGGTTCCACGTATTCTCTGCGTATTTCGAGACTGCTGGGTCCGTTATAGTACGGGTCAACGAGCAGGACGCATTTTACGCCTATGTGCGCGGCGTGTTCTGTGCCGTTCATGGTTTCTTGGGTGCTGTTGCTTCCTGTGCCCGCTATGGTTAAGCCTTTGCTTCCAGTGTACTCGTAGACTTTTTCGATTACTTTGTTGTGTTCGTTCCAGTCTAAGGTTGGGCTTTCGCCTGTTGTGCCAACGGCGAGAATGCCGCTGACGCCTTCTCTGATTTGGAATTCGACTAGTCTGCGTAACCCTTCATAGTCCACTTGGCGATCCGGTGTCATGGGGGTTACGAGCGCAGTATAGCAACCACTAAATGCTACCATTTCACATACCTCATTTTGGAACTAGCAATTAGTAAAGGGGTTATTTAAGGTTTTCCGTTTTCAGTAATTATTTTACGATTAACGTAATAAACTCCGCAAAAAACGCTAAACTCATATTTAACGCGATTTTCGCAATGAGCCATGCAGCAAAAACACACAACGCAAAAGCTGAATGGACAATTCACTCAGCATTTCCGCCTTTATATAAGGGGGCTATAGTCTCCGCAGAGCACAACAGAACCGCGCCTTAATATGCTGTGGAACTTTAACCTTTTTAACTTCAAAAGACCATTCACCTATTATGCCTATAAAATATTTTCCAGCTCCAGACATCAAAAAACAAGTAGACGAAATCGCTTCCGACCTAGACCTTTTCCATGTTGTGCCCCAATTCGTTTTCTGCGTCCGAAGCAAAGGCTCCAAAGCCAGACGCACAATCGCCCGTATCCACGGCATAGGCAAAATCTGGCAAGGAGTGCTAAACCTTCCCCCCTCCTACACCATCGAAGTTATATCTGAGATTTACGACAAAATGTCCAAGGAAGAAAAAGAGAAAACCCTAATCCATGAACTCCTGCACATTCCGGGTGGTTTCTCAGGCGGCTTCCGCCCTCACAAAGGGTACGTTGAGCGGAAAACCGTGGAGCAGCTTTACAAGAAACTGCAACAGGCAAGGTCTTCCAAAAAATCCGAGCCTTGCTTGTAAGCTAATAATTGAATTAATTGTTAAAGTTTTTAAGTAACGGAAAGACTGAAAAGTGAAGCTCAACGTATAAACCCGAAAAGTGAAAAAGCTATGGAGATGGAACCCAACGCGTTCTGAGAGGGTCGACAAATGAAGCAAGTTATGAAAAGCCTGAAGCACAACGGAATATACGTTCCATCTTACGATTACAAAGGTTTCAGCATCAAAGTTCAAGGACAAACAATGAAGCTAAAGCCGAAAAGCGAGCAGATGGCTATCGCATGGATACGGAAAAATCAATCAATCCTATCGCCGCCAGACGAAGTTTTCGAAAAGAACTTCATGCAAGAATTCTTGGAGCAACTAAAACAAGAGAACCCATCGCTGGATTTCCTGAGGTCTTTTTCTGCTAATTACCTGGAAAAGATAAAGAATGCCGCGCCAATTGACCCTGCAATCGATTTTTCGGAAGTCTCAAAGTACTTAGAGGCGGAAAAACAGAAAAAACTGAACATGAGCCAAGCCGAGAAGAAAAAGCAGGCTGCGGAACGCAAAGCTATCCGCTTAGAACGGAAAGAAAAATACGGTTACGCTACGGTTAATGGGAAAAAACTGGAAATAGCCAACTGGACCGCTGAACCCTCATGTCTCTTTGCTGGGCGCGGTGACCATCCTGGACGCGGCAAATGGAAAGAAGGCCCCAGCGAGGAAGACATAATCCTTAACCTTTCTCCAGACAGCCCAGTGCCATCTGGAAAATGGAAAAAAGTCGTTTGGGAGCCTGACAAGATGTACGTGGCAAAATGGGAGGATAAGCTCACGGGAAAAATCAAGTACGTCTGGTTCTCCGACTCAGCATTTCTCAAACAGAATCGCGAAAAAGAGAAGTTCAAAAAGGCAGAAAAACTAGGCAAACAAATCGCAGCAATTGAGCAACACATAATCAAGAACCTAGACGCTGAAGACGAAATGAAGCGAAAAGTCGCTACAGTGTGCTGGCTTATTCTCAAGCCTAATATGAGGGTGGGCGACGAAAAAGACCCAGGAGAAGCCGATACTGTGGGTGCAATCACGCTGAGAGCCGAGCACATCAAAATAGACGGTGACACTTTACACTTCGACTTTTTAGGAAAAGACTGTGTCAGATGGGAAAAAAGTGTGCAGGCTCCGCAGTCAGTCATCAAAAACATCAAGGAATACAAAGAGGATACGAGTAAGGAATACCTTTTCGAGGGCGTTGACTCCAAGAAGGTTTCCAGGTTTCTTTCCCAAGAAATGCCTGGGTTAACAGCCAAAGTGTTCCGCACTTGGCGATGCACAAAAACCGTGAAGGAAGCGCTGGATAAAAGCGGCGTGACAAAAGAAGACCCAGTTTACCTTAAGAAGTTCCATGCGAAAATGGCCAATTTGAAAGTGGCTGAAGTGGCTAACCACAAGCGAAAGATTCCGGCTAATTTTGATGAGCGGTTAGCCAAAAAAGAAGCCAAGCTCCAAGAGCTTGAAGTCAAGCTGGAAGAGAAGAAAGCTGAAGGCAAAAAAACCGCATCTCTCGAAAACAGAATTGAAAAGACCAAGCTTGACATAGAATTGACAAAGCTCACCAAAGAATACAATTTGGGCACGTCGCTTAAGTCTTACATAGACCCTACGGCCTACGTGAAGTGGGCTAAATCCGTGGATTTCGACCTAGAAAAGTTTTATCCTAAAGCGTTGCGAAAGAAGTTCAGCTGGGCTTTAGGAAGCAAAGTCGAGTGAAAGTTTGTTGAACGTAAGTGAGACTGAAGATGGCGTAATAATCGAAGTGTTTGTAAAACCTAATTCTCCGAAGTTCGAAATAGCGATTGACCATGACGAGATCGTGGTCTTCTGCACGGAACAGCCTGTGAAGGGCAAAGTGAACAAAGAGCTGGTGAAGGAGGTTTCAAAGCTTTTTCACGCTAAAGTTGATGTTGTTTCAGGTTTAACTTCCAAACAAAAGAGGCTGCTGATAGCGGGCGTTGGGAAAAGAGAAGTGGAACAACTCTTGCGTGCTAAGTGAGTTTTCAACTATTCTACATTTTGAACCGTAGGATGGCTGCTATTCCTCCGAAGGAGTTCTTGAGCATTTGTCCTTCTTCTGTCTCGGCAGAAATTATCTCCACATCAGTATTGGTGTTTTCTGCCAACTGCGCGAGATCGTCGATTACATCCTGTTTATCTGCTATGGCTAAGGATGGGGCTTGACATTTTGGGCACGGTTTTCCAGCTAAGCCCTGTTCAAAGTCTGTTAGCGTTTGGCTTTTGATAGTGTGTTGTTCTTGATAGCCACACGCGCTACACTTGACTGTGACGCGTAGAAGGTCAATGTTTTCCGAGATCAAAAGTGTTCGAACGCCACCTGCTTCGAGTGCTTTTCTGACTTCTGCTTCGCCGTAGGTTATCATCCCAGTGTCGTGACCAACCTCGTAAAGGAACTGCTGCATAATCTGCTTCTCCTCGATGTACCTGACTTTCCGCATTATCTCAGGCGCTTTCTCCACCACTTCCTTCACGCCCTGTTCTTCAACGTACGCAGTGTCAATCGTGTCGATTATCTTGTTTTTCAACTGGTAATTCAGGTAATCGCCCTTCTCAAAATCGTACTTTGTCGGTCCAGGTCCTGCGAGTATTAAGCCTTTCAGTGTTTCGATGGGTAGGAATGTTTCGTTGGCGTGTTGCCCGACACGGGTAAAATACTCGTTAAGCTGCATTTCTCTCTGGCGTTCATATCTTCGAGCTGATTGGCCGCCTGCACGCGTTTTCCCAGCAACGCCTGAAGTCATTTCTCTGACTATTTCTAGTCTTTTGCCCTGAAGCGTGGCAATTGTGGCACCTGAGGCGTCTATGAGAAGTATGCCATAAGTTTCTTTTTCTCTCAGCTGTTCCTGTAAATGTTCGGTGTGAAAACGCGAGTCGCAACGGTACAGGTAAATTCTGATCGACTCAGGTGGTATAATGACGTAAGTTTCCATTCTTTCGCTGCCTGGTCCACCACCTTCTTGAGGAATGGCACCGCAAAAAATGACAAGACCGTTTTCTCCAGGATCCTTGAAGAGCTTAAGGCGCTGTTGCACTTTTACGATGGCTTCCTGAACGTTCTTGCGCGTGGTTGTGGATTTGATGTTTGAAGCTGTGCCGTACTCATCTCGGAGCATGTTTATGGCGTCGCTTATCTGCTTTCCCGGTGGAACATAAAGCGTAATCAGCTCTGTGGCGCGTCCTTCTTTGCTTGCCAGCGCTTGGAGTGTTTTTCTCAGTCTGAACAGTTCAAGGGATGATTTTTTTGCGGTGCTCAATGGTTTTCACTGATGGTTTGTTTTTGCCATAAGTTACGTTGTGGCGGTTAAGATAAAAGTTGCTACTTTCAAAAAGGGGTTAAGGCGCTTCTATGGCTTCTTTCAGGAAGGCTTTGTATGGGCCGAGTTTTCCGCCGTAGTTGCCTGCTGAAATCTTCACCACGCCCGGAGTGCTTGCGGCTGCGGTTACGCCTTGTTTCATGGCGTTTTTGACAGCGTCAAGGGTCAAGCCGTTGATGACGATTTCGTAGACGCTGTTTACGTTTTCCGGAACCTGTGTGTCGGGGACTAGCGTTTTCAACGTTGGGCAGTATGTGTGGTATGTGGAGGCTTTGAGTTTGTATTTGAGGCTGCCTGCTTTGGAGCCTGAGCGGCAGATTCCGCCTGGGAAGGGCATGATCACGCCGGCTGCGTGGGCTCTTATTGCATCTGCGGCTGCTTCTGATGCTTTAAGCCCTGAAGCTTGGTTTTCTGCGAGCATGAGGAAGTTGCCGCCTGCTACGGCTTCTTGTGCGCCGAAGGTGTCTTCGACTATGAAGTTGCCTTCCATGACTGGGATTTTCCAGCATTTTCTGCCGCCAACAGTGGTTTTCTTTTGGAATCCGTCGCCGAAGTAGCGTAGGCTTCTGCCAACTTTTAGTTTTCTTTTGGTTTCTGGTAAACCATTAAAAGCTGCGGTTGTGGGGCAGGTCATTATGCATTGACCGATGCGTTCCATGAGTTGGTGTTTGAGTTCGAAGCGGTCGCGGTTGTAGATTTGGATGAGTACTCCGGGGCGATTGTCTGGTGTTTCAGTTGCAGGTACGGTGCGTTCGATGGCGGCTTCGGCTGGGGCCATGATGACGCTTGTGGCGAATCCTGTTGCCACGTTTGCTGCGGTTAGGGCCCATTTTTCGTTTTCTGCGGTGATGAGGGTACGTCCTGCCCAGAGGGGGAACATTTCCGCAAAGGTATCGTCGATTTTGCAGATGTGCCCTGTCTGTGGTGATTTCACGGTGAAAATTTTCTTTTTATCGTCGTAGTTTAGAATTGCGAGTTTGTTTTCGGTTGTGGTTGCCATTTTCTGTTTCATCCTTGTCTGGTTAATATACATTAAATCTTGATTCAGTTATTTCTCGCTCTCATTTAAGAGTTTTCGTGGCTAATCCGCCGTTTTTCGGTGTGCTGTTGTATTTGAGCATGGATTATTTTTTGTTGAGAAAAGCTCTAATACGGATAGACCCTCTACTGGTTTCTGCATTGAATCGCTATTAGGCTCCAAATATGCTGTTTTGGTGTTTACGGCTCTGAGGCTCCTACCCCCTCCCTTATATATACCTTGAACTTCAGTGTAGAACTAATGATTGACGTTTGGGAAGTTCGACCTTTTGGTGGACCGGGGGGGATTTGAACCCCCGACCTCCTGAGTGCAAGTCAGG
>Ga0315551_10001469_pt1 | contig 17734 bp, 19 predicted proteins | sample SalMarSW160290MG_FD_203678 | JGI IMG/M metagenome (GOLD analysis project Ga0315551, IMG submission 203678) | Salt marsh sediment microbial communities from the Plum Island Ecosystem LTER, Massachusetts, United States - Salt Marsh Sediment SW1602-90 ...
TTATGACGCAAAAAAACTTAGGGAAGAAGTAACGTTAGTTCTTGCTAGGGCATTTCAAAGTTTAATAGAATCAAAAGTCCTAATGGGTTCAGAAACTGTGGAGAATGTTGCTTTAGCTTTTTCGTCTAAAGCAAATTTTGTTCTTGATCATCGAAGCATCATGGGTGTACTCGTGCCTGTTGTTGATTTTCAAATGGAGAAGGATGTAAAACCTGATTATGGATTTGCTGACACAAGCATATCGCTTGACAAAGCCTTTAAGGATTTCTCCAATGTTTTGGAACCTATTGCACAATTGGCTGAACTTGAAGGGGCTGCCTTTAAGCTTGCAAATGATGTTCAAAAAACGCAGAAACGCGTAAATGCATTAAAACACGTGTTTATTCCAATGTACAGTGAAACCGTTAAGTATATTGAACTTGTACTGGAAGAGAAGGAAAGAGAAGAATTCATTCGTATGAAAACAGCTAAGAAAATGATTTCTAAAAAGAAAACTATAGGATGATTGTGGAAATGGAAAAAGTAAAAAATATTCTTATTCCGACAGATGGTTCTGACTGTTCTTTACGTGCCGCAGAGCTTGGAATAAGCTTAGCCAAAGTTTTAGGAGCTAAAATTTTTGTGATCTACACTATTGACACGGTAATTCTTGAGCAACTAACAAATGGCGTAGAAGAGAAAGGTGTTGAGAAAGAGTTGAAAGAAAAAGGTGAACGCTATCTCAATTATGTGGTTAGATTAGCTGAAACGGAAGATCTAAAAGCAGAGGCAATCCTTGCAAAAGGAGAACCTCACGACCAGATTGTTCAATACGCCAAATCCAAGAGAGTAGGTATGATAATTATGGGAACATATGGAAGAAGAGGAACGAAACGAATCCTTATAGGTAGCGTTGCTGAACGAGTAATTGAATATGCGCCTTGCCCTGTTCTCGTAGTCCGGTAGACAGAGTGGAAAAACATGCCGAAAAAAAACAAAATAGAAAGAGAATGTGAAAACTTCAAGAAAGATATCCATCTGATGGCGGAGAATGAGATAAAAAACATAGAGAAAGAAGTGGAGAAAATCAAGAAAGAAGCGGAAAAAGTTGGAGAAGAAGTAGAGAGTTCAACAACAAAAAAAAGAGTTAAAAGCATGAACTCCAATACAACTTAGCGTTTTGCATTCAAATGGAGGAAATAGTTTGAAAAAGAGAACAGCTATGTTATTATTTATAGTCCAATTAGCTTTATTACCCATAATTTCTGCAGCAGTAGTCTTGGCTCTTTCGCCCCCACTAGCCCAACAAACGACCCAAGCAAGCACAAACGGTCCATTTGACAGAGCGGCAATAGCCATAACCGCTGGTCTAGCTGTGGGACTTACTGGTTTAGGCGCTGCAAAGGCTATTGCTGCCTCTGGAACTGCAGCTATAAGCGCTTTAGCAGAGAAACCTGAAACATTTTTCAAAAGTTTCTTAGTGGTGGCACTTGCAGAAGCGATAGCGATCTATGGCTTAATAGTTGCGATATTATTATGGATAAAACTTTGAGATGATAGTTGAATGGAAACCGATCTCGTCTCAAACCTGTTAAATTTCTTAAGAGACGAGAGAATCAAGATGGAACTGCGAAAAACATCCGACTCGGATTTTTGGCTCGAAAGTCACGACGGTTTTATGACCATTAAATTCGTTATGGATGAGAGTAAACATGAGATACTGTACGATATTTTTTCACCAAAATACGATGTACATTTGAGGGAAGAAACTCTAAGAGATGCCGAAAGGTTAGACTTAATTGCAGAAGAAACAGGAAAATGGGAGTATGAAAAGCCAATTGAAGACTTCTGGTTGATTTTAGACTGTGTTAAGCTTTGGGCGCAAAAAAATGGGTTCCGCACCAAGGAAACACATTTAATCTAACCGGTGAAAGGATTTTATCTCGAAATGCCAAAAACGTTGATGCATTCGCTGAGGCGTTTGACATAATCAAAGGACTATGAATTTCATTTTTTTCCCTTCTCGGTCAAATATCGCTATGTTCTTTTCAGACTGATAAGGATAAGCAGTTATGAGCATTATCCTGCCATAAAACTTGTTCAAGTCTGTAACCGAAGGGTGTAGAGTGCCTGACGGGTGGGAATGGGCAATTCCCATAATGGAAAAATCGATTGGGAGCATATGCAAGGGAAATGTGGAAAAAGTGTTTCCGTGTGTTGCCAACGGCGGTATCTGCGTATCGTTGAATGATTTTGTGTTTTTCAACTTTTCTCGTCAAAAGAAGTATTGATTCTCTAGGATGTAGCATGCGTGAATAACTTAAAATGCTGTCCATGACTGATTGTTCAATAATGACTGCCGTATCCATTATGGACCCAACTTAGCTTTTCTTTGATTTATCATTAATTCTCTTAATTTTGGTATTAGCATGGGAACCTTTTGCTTATAACTTCCATACTTTGTGTCGAATTCGTTGATAAGCTCTTTCTTCTCTGCATGCATGCAACATTACTTAAAGCAATTACAGCTTTTCTTTGTGTTTTAATGAAAGAACTTTTCCGTCTTCCTTATTCAATTTTATTTTAAATAAAACTCGTCCCGAGCGTGAGTGTTCACGGGCAGATGTTTGCCATCCAGCCTTGAACTCAACCTCTACATATCCCTGCAAAATGTAGACCTGAATATCTCCATTCTTGCCGGAATCTGAAGATTCGATAACGGGCTCGCCGAATGAAACTATGTCATACCACTCTCTAAGTTTATCCACGACCAATTGGCATGCTTTATCTTTTGCCTCTTTTAACTCCATCTTCTATGCTGTTCCATGAACCTTTAACACATGAAAAACAATGATTAACTGACAAGAAATTTAAGCTTTGGTCAAAGCTCGTATTTTGTGTGCAGATCTTTTAAGCGCTAATAGCTCTTGGTCCAATAGAGGTTGAGTGTCTTGTTTCTGAGGCGGAAGAGGAAGTTAAAAGTGGATTTAGGTGAACTGAAGGATGAAAAAGATTCTTTGTTAGATTTCTTGAGTTCAAAACTCAAAAACGATGTCACCTCAAAGGGCAATAAAGTTTTTGTAGACTCCGAAAATTTATCCTCAAAAGAGCTAGAGAGGCTCGTAAACAAATTTGTTTACCATCGAAATTTGATGCATAAATATTGGGTTGGGCTGGAAAGAGGTGTCATTAAAATCAAAAAGTTTGAGCATTTCAAGAAAAAAGAAAAACGAAGGAAGGCACATGCTCGTGTTAGGCAAGGAGGCTGGAGAACCAGCAGAATTTATCTCGTAGCGCTGTGGATAATGATGCTAATTGTCTCGTTATCTCTTATTATAGCATTCAGTAGTATGTTTTTTCAGGGTTCTTCTGTTCGACGCTTGATAAGCCTAGACTGGGGAGGCTATGTTGTAGTTTCAAATCGCATTAACCCGCAACCAGTGGTGGTTGGTGTCGGCGGGTCTTGGACTGTACCCCGGATCAATGTTTCCCAAAAAGATACATTTTCCGGCGCGTGGATAGGCATAGGAGGGTACATAGACGAAACATTGATTCAGACTGGAACCACACATGATTCCATAAATGGTAGTGCTGTTTATTCCGCTTGGTATGAACTCTTGCCCCATTACTCAGCCACCATAATCACGATGGATGTATCGCCGGGAGATAAAATCACGGCTTCAATAACTCTTGTGGATACAACTAAAAATGAGTGGTCAGTAGAAATTGTTGATGTTACTAAAGAACAGGGGTTTAGGCAAAATTTCTTTTATGATTCTTCTAGACTTTCCGCTGAATGGATAGTTGAAAGACCAACAGAAAACAACAGTCTCAGTTCCTTAGCGGATTTTGGAAGCATAACATTCACAGACTCGAATGTAATGATGAACACCAACGCAGGAACGATTAGCGATTTTCCTTTCTCCCAATTCACCATATACGACCGTCAAAACAGAGAGTTAGTAACAGTTTCGTCTCTTATCTCCAACGGCTCAAGCTTCACAGTGAACTACTCAAGTAACGCAGCTTCATTGCAGAGCCAAAACGCACAGATTGAAACTCTGAGACCCATAGTGACCGAAAATATCCGACGTAAGTTCAACATTGAACAGTAATGCATGCATGCATGGAGACGCTAGCGAAGGGCTTTAGCTTTTTCGTATGCGGAGGCTACGCCTTCACTGGTTACAACGCCAATAACCTTGAGATGCTCTTCTCTGTTAACTACAGGTACAAGGTCAAGTTTTTCTTTAGACATTATCTTGTAGGCTTCAAGGATTGATTCATCCGAAAAAACCGAGATCTGTTTAAGTGGTAACTCTTTAACCCTTAACTCACTTCTTTGCTCTGGTTTAATCTTCATAATATCATTCCACGCAACAATTCCGTGAAAGGCTCCGTCTTTCTCAACTAAGGCGTCGTGGTATCGCGCTTTGAACATTACTTCTAAAGCATCTTTAAGGGTAGTTTCAGGGTTGACAGACGCAACATCGGGATACATAACGTCTTTAACACGAACCCTTGCCAAAGTTGTTGAAACAATAGTCGATTCCGCTTCCTCACTTGCTCCGATATAGATGAACACGCCTATTATGGTCAACCAAACATCGTAAAAAATTCCGAAAACGGCCAGTAGTATGCCAAGGAACCTGCCGACGAAAGCAGCATATTTGGTTGCATCGGAAAACTTCATTCGTTCGGCGAGAAAAGCTCTGAAAACTCTGCCCCCATCCATAGGGAATGCGGGAATCAAATTGAAGGCACCTAGAAACAGGTTGAGCATTGCTAAGTCAAGTATGAGAGTTCCAGCAGTGGCGAGAGTAGGGCCAAAAAATGTGATCGGCGTTCCTACAAATATAAGTTGATCTAAGGCAAAAAGAACCCCTCCTATGACAAAACTTGTGAGTGGACCAGCGATAGCCATTCGCCATTCAATGCTTGGTTTCTCTGGTATCTCCTCGATTTCTGAAACTCCACCAATCGGATAAAGTACGATTTTGCGCACTTTTATTTTGTAGTGTCTCGCAACCAGAGAATGTGACAATTCATGGAAGACAACAAAGATAAAGAGAAACAACATAAGAATGAAAAGGTACAATTGAGGGAATGAAAGAAAAAACACAGCAGCCATCAATAAAATGAAGGTTATGTGAAGTTCGATAGGAATACCCCACACAGAGCCTATTTTGAATGAATACTTCATAAGTTAAAATTAAATACAATCGCTTTTTAGACTTTCGACGACAAACGCTCATCAAATAGAACATCTTATTTATTCCGTGGATTCTTTAATTAGTGTTGGAAGGTGATGAGAGTTTATGATAAGTAATGCATGCATGCGCAAGCATTCTGGAACTTTGCCCAGTCTCGTCTGTTCTGGAAGAGTTCTACTGTGAATCTTTGACGAAGCAGACACCCGTCAGAAGCCATGCTGATACTTTTCGTTCTCTACAAGCTAAGACGGTACACAGGTTCCTAACGGAACTTTGGCGCCAATTGGATGACTAGATCGTTTAGCTGCTGGGCTTCAAACATAAAATAAGCTAAACCGTTTGGCACTGGCTCAACAAACGCGTAGGCCACAAAGGCTAGAAGCCCTGCATACCTCGCTCCTCAAAGCCATAAACCAAGCCCTCGCGCGCGCATCTGAAAATTGGCCGATCAAATAAATTTTCTACTTTTTTTGTTCTTTCTCTTCCGTCTGAGCTTGTCAACAATGTCAACTTGTTCAGTAGGGAAGTAGTACGGCACCGTAATATAGGAACTTGGAGAAATATACTTCGATTTCCTTTTTAATTTTCTTTTAACTCTCCTCATCGCAATACGTTCTTTAATTTTCGCTTTCCATGCGTTTGAAATCAAGTGATTCAATTTTTCCACGAGTTTCTCAGCATCTTCTTTGCATTCAAGCGGAATGACAATATTCCGATGATGAGGGAGACTTACATTGATTTTTCCGATCTCGTCCAACTGCACCGAATCTATATCACTTACACGAATGTGCAACGGAATAAATATGCCAAGTATCCTGCCGATCGTTTCTTTGAGAACTGGTTTATTTTCTAGTGCTTCTTCGATTTCATTCTTGAAACTTCCTTTCAAGTCTATTTTGAGTAGATCATTGTAGAGCCTAATTGTGAAATGGGGATTCTCAACTTCCAGAACTATGATTGTTCTAGGCATTCTAATCTTCCTCTTAAGGATGTTAACAGATGAGCAAGTATTCACTTTGGTATAATGCCTTCAGTATGTGTTGCTCATTTGTTTTGCCTATCGCTTTTGCTCGAAACTTTTTTCAAGCAAAACCTCTAACCGCTTCAATCCCTCAAATTCTTGATTAATTCGAAACTCCAAGGCATATTTTTTATGCAGGTCTTCTTTAAGTCTTTTCTGAAGCGAATCATGCTTTTTTTCCAGTATTAATTGTGGATTCGTTTTTTCCACTCCTATCCACTTTTCATACGAGAATTGCTAACTATTTAAGGATTTTTCAAAATTATACCCAATTATCGCGCGCACAGAAAAAGAGGCAGCATCGAATTCTTCGATTCAAATCTGAGGCATGACGTTTGCTCGGTCATCGTGAAATTGGACTAACATCTGCCGTTAGCGCTATCTATCAGTTTTGTCATTTCCTTCTCCAGTTCGTCGAGCCTTTCCTGATCTCTTGCTTCTATAGATAAGCGAAGCATCGGGGACGTGTTTGATGCTCTGACCAGTGCCCACGAATCTGGAAAGACGATTTTTACGCCGTCAATGGTGTTTGTGTTTTCGTATGTTTCTATTGCTTTTTCCTTTATCTTATTTATAAGCTGAAACTTCGTTTCGTCAGAGCACCCTATTTCGAATCTTTTAAAAAGCCTTGTCGGCAATTCTTTCACGACCTTTGACAATTTCTGTCCAAGCCTTGAGACTATTTCAGTCATGTATATGCTGTTTATTATTGCGTCGTCGAACCAGAAGAACTTTGGAACACATATATGCCCAGATTTTTCAACACCTAAAACAGCTTTGTGTTTCTTGGTCTCCTGCACCAAAAACGTGTGCCCAACCGGTATCCGAAACACTTTTTCCCCGTATTTCTTAACCTCGTCCTCTATGATGTCTGAGCATTCTATATTAGCGACGACAGAGCCTCTTTGAGTTTTCATTATATCCCTTAGGAGAAGAATTGCACTTTGCTCTGTCATGATGACTTTGCCTGTTTCATCAACGAAAATGGCTCTGTCGCCATCGCCGTCGAACGCTATTCCGAGGTCTGCCTTCTCTTTTACCACTTTCTTACAGAGAGCGGTCAAGGATTCAGGTTTAGGTTCAGGGTCTCTGTTAGAGAAACTTGGGTCAGGCCAATCAAACAGGAAAGTGGCTTCGACACCGATTTTTTTGAGTATCTTCGGAACCAAGAGGCATGCGGCTCCATTTCCGAAGTCAACCACAACGTTTATTCTCTCTGGTTTTATTCTTTCAGCCACGAAATTAGCGTATTCTGTTTCCATTCCCTCGAGCTTCTTCGTTGATCCCATGCCTGTTTTGAATTTTCCCGAGGAGCTGATTTCACCCAGTTTTTTGTTCTCATCTTCAAAGAACCCGACTCCGTCTTGATGGAAGAATTTGACGCCGTTCCACTCTGCCGGCAGATGAGACGCAGTTATGTACGCGGTTACATCATTTTTCATTTTCCAGTTTGCAAAGACGCAGAGACTCGCAGGACAAGTTCCGACCAGATTTGCGTTTGAGCCCGCCTTTTTCAATCCTGAAACGAACGCTTCCTCGAGTTGGGCTCCATGCTCTCTGAAGTCTCTTCCAATTGTGAAGGTACCTGGACAACAGGTTCCGGCTGCTCCACCGATTCGCGTCATAATCTCTTCGTTTAAGTCTTTACCGTAAACCCCTCGTATGTCGTAAGCTCTAAAAATGCTCATTCTTTGTCACACTGCTATCTTTTATTCATTGGTTTAGCATTTATTAAGGCCTGTTGTCTAATTAGTGCCTTTAAACTTATTTCTATATCAACAGTAAGTCTACAATTCAAACACGCGTCCGTTACATAACACTTCTTAGAGGGAGTGAAAGAAAAATTTTAAACCTGAGTGTCCGTAGCATAAATTGAAATATGTGATTTACCCATTTTTGGTTCGTTTAAACGCTACAGAATAAACGTGTGCACATCTCTTGCCACTGCGATATCTTCACACTCATAGTGGGAAAATGTGCTAATCTGCATGAAAGTTTAAAATAGGATGAATGATTGAAATGAAAGATTGCGAGATTATCATACAGAACGCATTGAAGGAAGAGCGACCTTTGCTTGCGAATGAAGCTCAACAAATATGTAATCTTCACCGTATCCCTACACCGAGATCCGACAGAGCCTTAAGTGTGCATGAAGCTGTTTTGAAGGCAAATGATATTGGATTTCCAGTTGTTCTAAAGGTCATATCGCCTCAAATCCTTCATAAATCCGACGTAGGTGGAGTAATCCTAAACATTAGAGATGAAAAAGAACTAGAGGTCCAGTATGAAAAGTTACTTGTAGAAATCGGCAAACGGGAACCTTCAGCGAAAATTCTTGGGGTATTGGTTGAAAAAATGATGCCGCCCTCAACAGAGTTGATCGTGGGAGGCATAAGAGACAGCCAATTTGGTCCATCGATCATGTTCGGAATAGGTGGCATATTTGCTGAGATATACGATGACGTTGCGTTCCGAGTGGCCCCCATAGACAAAATAGATGCCTCAAACCTCATTCATGAACTTAAAGGATATAAGATACTGGAAGGTGCTAGAGGAAAACCCCCAGCCGACCTCGATTCAATCATAAATATTTTGATTAACGTATCTGATTTAATGATGGAACATGAAGTCATAAACCAACTGGATCTTAACCCTGTAATTGCATATTCAGATAGTGTCTGCGCTGTTGACTCTCGAATTATCATAGGACAAACAGATGGAGGCATTTAGAATGGATTTAGAGTCCTTCTTCAAGCCTAGCTCTGTAGCCATAATAGGAGCCTCGAGAGAACCGAGAAAATTTGGTCATGTAATCTTCAAAAACTTCGTTGAATCTGAATTTAAAGGCAAAACTTACCCTATTAATCCTAAAGCAGAAACCATTCTAGGCTTAAAGGCGTACCCAAGCTTGGAGGACGTCCCAGACGAATTGGATTTAGCAGTAATCGCAGTTCCAGCGCCTATAGTGCCATCTGCGATTGATGAATGCTTGTCCAAGAAAGTTAAAGCAGCTGTGATAATATCAGGAGGTTTCAGAGAAGTTGGCGAGAAAGGAGAGAAGCTTGAGATTGAAATAAAGAAGAAAACTGAAGGGAGCAATCTCAGAATCATCGGCCCGAATTGCATCGGCGTGTATGACCCAGCAAGTCACGTGGACACTTTATTTTTGCCTACATATAGGTTAAGGCGCCCAAGGGCAGGTCCAATAGCATTCATATCGCAAAGTGGCGCCTTCGGTTCTGCAGTGTTAGATTGGGCTGCGTCTCAAAATATCGGTATTAGCAAATTCATCAGCATAGGAAACAAAATTGATGTAGATGAAGTTGATTTGCTAAACTATCTTGTCAACGATCCACTTACAAGCTGTATTACAGTTTATGTAGAGAGCATAAGACGAGGAAGAGAGTTCCTTAAGATTGCATCGAAAGTCACAGAGAGTAAACCGTTGATTGTGCTAAAAGGAGGCATAACGCCTGAAGGAGCTCATGCTGCTCTATCCCACACTGGATCACTGGCTGGGTCCGCAAAGATCTATAAAGGCGTTCTTGAGCAGGCCGGGGCAATGCAAGCACAGACTGTGGATGAGTTGTTTGATTACGCGAGGGTTCTCGCATATCAGCCCTTACCTAAAGAGCAAAAAGGAATAGCAATCGTTACCAACGGAGGAGGATTCGGAGTTATCAGTGCCGATGAGGTTTCAAAACTCGGTCTCAAACTGGCGAACTTTAGCCCCGAGACTCTCAAAAGGTTGCAGGAAAAACTGCCAGATTATGCTATTCCACACAATCCGTTGGACTTAGTTGGCGACGCAGACGTAGAGCGTTACCGATTCGCATTAAACGCTGTTTCCTCGGACCCCAACGTTGGAATAGTTCTGGTGATCGTGCTTCTCCAAACATCGTACATCGAGTCGGATGTGGTTGACGCAATAACCGAATCGCAAGCAACCTATGGTAAGCCCACGATCGTATGCACCATAGGAGGAGAGTTCACACAAATGCTGGTCAAAATGTTAGAGGAAGACCACATACCCTCATACGTAACCCCTGAGAGAGCAGTTAACGCGATAAACGCGCTTATCAAATACCGCAAAGCGTTAGAAGACAAAGAGAAGAGAAAAATCGAATAACGGGCACAGATTCCGAATTACGCAAATTAGAGTTAAAACCAAAATCCGGCATAGTTTATCAAACGAAAACCGTTTAAAGATCTTCAGCGCGCACTAGTCAGAAAATTCATTAAGAGAGTACTGCATAAATAATCTCAAATAAGCGAGTTATGGTGAGATGAGGATAAAAGTGACGATAAATGGATTTGGCAGATTTGGGTACCTCTTGTACCGAGCAACTACAGAAAGAAAAGTTGGGTTATTGAACCTGTCCCAAAAACACCTAAGACCCGCTTTTCCGTTCATTTCTATGAAGGCGTTAGAATGACGAAGTTTCTAACTCTAGACGATGTAGAAGTTAAGGATAAAGTTGTAATTGTTAGAGTTGACTTCAACTCACCAGTAGATCCCGAAACCAAGAAAATTATAGATGACTCGAGAATTCGAGCACATGGAGAATCAACAATAAAAGAGCTAGCTGAAAAAGGGGCAAAGGTTGTAATTTTGGCGCATCAGGGAAGGAAGGGTGATTCAGATTTTATACCCCTAAAACAGCATGCTGAAATCCTTGCTAATGTTCTGGGCAAACCAGTCAAATATGTGGATGACCTTTTCGGAGAAAAAGCAAAAGATGCAATTAAAGAATTGAAGAGCGGAGAAGTCCTAATTTTAGAAAATGTTAGAGTGTACGATGCTGAAACTGAAGAAGGAACACCTGAAGAACAAGCAAAAAAAGAACTTGTCGTTAATCTTGCCCCTCTAGCCGACTTATTCGTAATGGACGCCTTTTCAGCAGCCCACAGAGCGCACGTATCAATCATAGGCTTCACAGCCATGTTATCAAGTGTTGCAGGACGCGTAATGGAAAGAGAGCTTAGGTCCTTGAGGAAGATTTTGGAAAAGCCAGAGAAGCCGTGCGTGTTTGTTTTAGGCGGAGCAAAGGCAGATGACTCCCTTGAAATTTCAAGTTACGTATTGAACAACGGAATAGCAGATTTTGTACTCACGGGTGGAGTTGTTGGCCATGTTTTCATAGTGGCGAGGGGCTTTGACTTTGGCAAACAGAACATGGTTTTACTAACGAACAAAGATTTCACGGGCCTAGTGTCAGGCATAAAAGAACTTATACAAAAGTATCCAGACAAAATCAAAACCCCAAGAGATTTAGCCGTAAAAGTTAATGGAAAGAGAAAAGAGATTTCTGTTCATGAACTTCCAGCAGATTTTCCTATATTTGATATTGGACCAGAAACGGTTGAGAATTATGCCAAGATAATAAGGATCGCGAAGTCAATTGTCGTCAGCGGGCCAATGGGAGTTTTTGAAAACAGCGAATTTATCTTCGGAACGAAAAGAATTTTTGAAGAAATCGCGAATTCGAAAGCCTTTTCCATAGCCGGAGGTGGCCACACAACAGCAGCATTACATGAGCTCAAGTTAGCAGACAACATTTCCTATGTTAGCACTGCAGGCGGCGCGTTAACGGAGTTCCTGATGGGCAAAGAGTTGCCCGGTGTTACAGCATTAGAGAAGGCAGCTGCCAGAGAAACCTAGCAATACCATTTTTCGTTTTCTTCTCTGGTTACTCAATTGGACTTGTTTTCAAAGTTTTCTCCTAATCCGCGAACTCCGCCATCAAGATCTTGATCCGTTCAGCTATTTCTAAAGCCTTTTTGAAAGGTCGTTGCCAAAGATTTCTTCCAAATACCAGACCCGTTGCTCCAGCTTCTAAAGAGATTCTGACCTTTTCTAAGAGTTCGTCGTCTCCCATTTCTTCTCCCCCCGATATTAGCACCATCGTTTTTCCTGCGGACCTTATTACTTTTTCAAGGGCTTCCTTTTCGCTAAGCTGGAGCATGTCGTACGGCTTAGGATACAGTCGACTTCTCTCTTTGTCATATTCGGGAATGTTTATTTTAACCATGTCAGCACCCAGTTCGTTGGCCACTCGTGCTGCATAGTCAACAGCGTAAAGGCTATCCCTACCGCCCTTAGCTTCGATCGCCTCACCCCTTGGGTATGCCCAAACAATAAGGGGCATACCAAACCTTTGGCTGTCCTCTCTAATTTTGGCTAATTGAATGAAGTCTTTATGTTGGGCCGGTGAGCCCACAAACAAGGTATATCCAACGGCGTCAGCGCCCAGTCGGACTGCATCCTCTACTGAGGCGGTTTGAGGTGAAAAGGCATAAGTATCTGGAGGTATTGATGTTTTTCCATTCAGTTTAAGAATCAAGGGAATTTCGCCAGTGAATTCTTTCATATATTTTTCAGCTAGGCCAATGTGAAAGACTATTGCTGAGAAACCTCCCTCTTTTGCCAATCTCAACTGGTAAGCAGGATCAACGCTTTCTGGATTTGCAAAGAAATCTCTTGGGCCATGCTCCAATCCATGATCAATTGGTAGAATAAGCGCCATTCCGTTGCCCACCCCATGCTCATACAAGATTCGATTAAGCCTAGTCTTTTTACCAAGATTAAGGTTCAAATCTTTAAGCAGAGGTCTCTTAACTTGAACCATTGTTCGAACCGACTATATTGTATAGGTCTTAGTGTTATAAGTTTGACCTCCTAGCTTCACAAATCGAACTTGTGCAGAGGATATGCTCTTAAAGAAACCTCAATATCAAAGCCAAATTTTGAATTCCGAACATAGGAGATAATCTGAGATTGGCTAGCGTGTGCAAAGCGTCAAAAGGATAAAAGTAGCAAAATCACATTAATCTTGATGAAGTGGGATCATGTCTAAGATATTGAAGATCAGGTCGAGGGAAATCCTTGATTCGAGGGGCAATCCAACCGTTGAAGCGGACGTATTCACAAACGGAGGGTTGTCAAGGGCTTCTGTTCCTTCTGGTGCAAGCACAGGTAAATATGAGGCTTTTGAGCTCAGGGATTGCGGAAGGCGTTACTTGGGAAAGGGGGTTTTGAAAGCTGTTAGCAATGTTAACGATGTCATAGCAAAGAAGATTGTCGGACAAGATTGTACGAAGCAGAAAGAGGTGGATGAGTTGATGATTGGGTTGGATGGAACTCTTAACAAGTCCAACTTGGGGGCCAATGCTATTCTCGCAGTTAGTATGGCAGTTTGCAAAGCGGGGGCTTTGGAGTCGAACTTATCTCTTTATGAATACATCGCCAAGCTTGTTGGTTCAAGAGGTGTGACTTTGCCCATTCCACAGATGAACGTGATCAATAGTGGAATGCACGTTGGCATAAAAAATGATTTCCAAGAACACATGATAGTCCCTTTCGGAGCTAAAACTTTCTCTGACGCTCTTAGAATGTGCTCGGAAACTTATCATACTTTAAAGAAAAACCTGAAAGAAAAATTCGGGAACTCCGCGACACAAGTTGGGGATGAAGGCGGCTTCGTTCCTCCCTTGAAAAGCGTCGATGAAAGGCTCAAATTAATGTCAGAAGCGATAGAAGAACTTGGTTACACGAAAGAATTCGCTCTAGCAATAGATGCTGCAGCATCTCAATTCTATGGTAAGGGGCGTTATAGCATCATGGAAAAAGAGTACTCTTCTGCGGAATTAACGGATTTCTATTCTGAGCTGTGTGAAAAATTCAGGATAGTCTCAGTCGAAGATGGCTTGAGCGAAGACGATTGGGATGGCTGGATTAGGTTGAATTTTGAGCTGGGAAAAAAAACCCAGATTGTTGGAGATGATCTTCTGGTTACGAATTTTGAGAGAATTAGAAAAGCGATCAAATTAGATGCTTGCAATGCTTTGCTATTGAAACTTAATCAGATCGGAACCGTTACCGAAGCTCTAGATGCTTTTAAATTAGCCAGAGAAGCCAGGTGGAACGTTATCGTTTCTCATAGATCAGGAAGCACTGAAGAAACTTTTTTTGCGGATTTGGTTGTTGGTTTAGATGCGGGGCAATTCAAGTATGGCGCTCCCGCAAGAAGTGAGAGGACTTGTAACTATAACCAACTGCTTAGGATTGAAGAAGGATTAGGAGGAAAGGCGAAGTATCCAAAGATTTTTGGGTAGAACAGATTTTGGAGATGGCATTTGAGTGAAAGACACAGAATTTTCTTTTGGAGACGCAATGATCCCTCAACAGAGGATCCTCGAAACGGCAGAAAGGTTAAGACCTGAAATTAGAAATATGGCGAATGCTGTTTCTGAAGGCTACGAAGGTGATCTTGCTTCGTTATGCCTGCTTGATGACAGACTCATGTTAGGCCAAGTCAGACAAGTCATAGGCAAGAATCTGCAATTGAAGCCGGTTTATCTCGTTGTCGTGGGCATTGGCGGCAGCAATCTGGGGACGATAGCTGTTCAGGAAGCTGTTCTTGGAAAACTGTACAATCAATTGACGGCGTCTACAAGGGTGTTATATGCCGACACCGTTGACTCAGACGGCATTAACAATATAATCACGCTGGTCAAGCCTGTATTAGAAAGAGAAGGCAACATAGTACTGAATGTGATAAGCAAGTCGGGAACTACAACGGAAACGATAGCTAACGCCGAGGTGCTTATAGATTTATTACGAAGGCATAAGAAAGATTACAAGAATTGTATTAGTGTTACTTCAGATAAAGACTCAGAACTGTGGAACATTGCCGTCAGAGAAGGATTCAATGTTCTAGAAATACCGAAGAAAGTTGGTGGAAGATATTCTGTCTTTTCGCCTGTAAGTCTGTTTCCTCTTGGACTGTTGGGAATAAATATTGAACGATTATTGGATGGAGCAAAATCTATGAAAGAAGCCTGTATCGACACAAATATTGAAAAAAACCCTGCAGCAATAAGTGCAGCTATACGATACCTGCATTATGAGGGTGGTAAGAACATTTCTGATTTGTTTCTATTCGCGAATGACTTAGAATCTTTGGGTAAATGGTGCAGGCAATTAATGGCTGAAAGCTTGGGCAAAGAATTCAACAAGAAGGGGAAAACAGTGAACATAGGTATAACTCCAGTCATCTCAATAGGCTCAACTGATCTGCATTCAATGGCGCAACTTTATCTTGGAGGGCCATACGACAAATTTACGACGTTTCTAAGCGTCGAAAATAGTAATTCGCATATAAATGTGCCAACGCTAAAAGGATACTCTAAACTCGTCTATGGGATTCAAGGGAAGAGTTTGGAAAGTATAATGAGCGCAATAGTGGAAGGGACAAAGGCCGCTTTCAGGAAGGGTAGACGGCCATTTATGGATGTAAAGCTACCGTGCAAATCGGAATATTTCATAGGGCAGTTCTTGCAGTTCAAGATGATAGAGGCTATCTATTTGGGAAATCTGCTAGATGTAAATCCTTTCGACCAGCCAAACGTTGAAAGCTACAAGGAGGAAACCCGGAAGATATTGCATAAAAATGACACTATCTATGGTAAGAAACCTCTTGACCCGAGTCCTGAGAATAATTGAGTGATATCTGATCGCCAAAACAAACTTCAAGATGAAAAGTTCTGGATGTCGCATTTCTAGTTTCTTATTCTGAAACTGCGAGCGCTAACCTAAGATGTTGTGCGTCTCAAGTATTCGAAGAACCTCTGCAACACTCCATGCTTGGGAAGTGGTTCCTCCCGGCTCGTAAGGTGGATCGCCAGAAAACACTTCTGGAAGGGACATATACGGGCTTTCTACACAAAACCTTACAAGCGGACCGATGTTCCGGGCGATTTCATGACGAATAGATGTTGGGCTTTCCCCTTGAAGTGGTCGAACACTTGCCAGAGCATCACAAAAGGAACCAATTAGCCATGGCCAAGCAGTGCCTTGATGGTATGCCAGATCTTTTTCATTCATAGGCAGATATGTATCATAAATCCCTCTATAATGGGAATCCCTAGGAGAAAGTGTACGTAATCCTCCGGGCGTCAGCAGATCTTTGCGTGCTGATTCCACTACCCCGATCTGACGGTTCTCAGGAAGGAGGTCTCCACCGCGACTCACAGCGAGAACCATGTTTGGTCGGATTGCTCCTCCATGAGGGTCTCCTTCAATGACATCTAACAAAGCATTTTCAGACCAATTCCAAAATTTGCTATTAAAAGATTTTTTAATGTCGTCAGCAAGTGAATCATAATCTTTTGCTTTGAGTGAATTCTTTTCATACCTTTCTAACTTTGCCAAAAATCTTATATTATCGTACCACAGGGCATTGATTTCTACTGCCTTACCATTTCTTGGAGTCACGATTGTTTTGCCGGTACCTGAAGGGTCGGCATCCATCCATGTTGCTTGTGGTGGACTTACAATAAGGGCATCATTTTCATCCATCTTGATCGTTTGTTCATTTCCAAAACGTTCATAACTTGTGCCATTCTTGTACGCATCTATTATCCTTCTTAGAACGGGTAGCATTTCTCTCACAAAGTTCAAATCTCCTGTATATTGCCAGTATGACTTCGTTGCCTGAATAAACCATAATGGAGCATCCACACTATTGTATTCAATCTTACTCTTTTGTATCCTATTTGGAATCAACCCGTTTTTCTCATAAATAGCAAAATTCCTAACAATTTTTCTCGCTTCATCAAATCGTCTGGTGACAAGAAGGATTCCGGGTAAGGAAATGAAAGTGTCTCTCCCCCATTCTTCAAGAAACCAGTCTCGATTGGCCGCCCATATCTGGACGGTTCCACCTACATGTTTAACGAAAGCATCCGCAGCGTGCATAAAAGTTTCAAGAACTGGATCTTTCTCCCAAAAAGAATCGGCATCTTCATCATATACAAGTCTTGTAGGTTGATTTCCTAACATAGAAAAAGCTCTTGTTTCTGGTATATTTTTAATCGCATGGTCTAAAAAGTCTGCGCTACCTCGCCAATACTCTTGCCAGATCTAGGAGGTTCAAATCAATAGGTTTCTCTGTCTTGCAGGATTCCTCGAGCTCCATGGTCGTTATTTTGCCATTCTGTAATACAACCACCCTGCTTTTTTGTCGTTCAGATATTAGTTCAACCGCTTTGTCCGCGAATAGGCTGGCCAAAAGTCTACTTCTCGCCGATGGACTGCCGCCTCTCTGGGTGTAGCCCAAAACGGTAAGCCTCACTTCTGCTCCCGTAGCTTTCTCGATTTCTTTCGCAAGTTGACGGGTGTCTCCGATTCCTTCCGCTGCGACAATTATGGCTGATCTTTTTCCCCTTTCTTTTGTTTTTTTGATAGTTCTGAAGATTTTTTCATTTTCGTATTTTACCTCTGGAATAAGAATTATTTCGGCTCCAACGGTGACTCCGACAGCTAGTGCAAGGAATCCTCTTGTTCGTCCCATGACTTCAACTATGAAGATTCTTTCGAGGGAGACAGCTGTATCTCGAATCTTGTCAATTTCGGCTACTGCCGTATTTACTGCGGTGTCAAATCCTATGGTTTCGTCCGTTCCAAAAACGTCGTTGTCGATTGATGCTGGAACCCCTATGATCAATGTATCGCTTTTCT
>Ga0315551_10001479_pt1 | contig 17693 bp, 20 predicted proteins | sample SalMarSW160290MG_FD_203678 | JGI IMG/M metagenome (GOLD analysis project Ga0315551, IMG submission 203678) | Salt marsh sediment microbial communities from the Plum Island Ecosystem LTER, Massachusetts, United States - Salt Marsh Sediment SW1602-90 ...
CGAGAAAAGAAAAACGGAGGAAAAAATCATGACCTTGACGGAGGTTGTCGAAAAACTCGGACTCCACGTCCTGACGTCTAAAGGGGTTGGCGACGCTAAGGTGACCGGTGGTTACACCTGTGATCTTCTCAGCGACGTGATGGCCAACAGCAAGATGGGGAATCTCTGGATCACCATGCAGATGCACCAAAACGTCCTGGCGGTCACCAAACTCAAGGACCTGGCGGGAATAGTCATTGTGAACGGTCGCCGGCCCGACGGAGAGACCATTCGGAAAGCCGATGAGGAGTACGTTACGATCCTGGGCACGGACGAGTCGGCTTTCGGCATCTCTGGACGGCTTTATCAGTTGCTGGAAAAACCGTGATTCACGATGCTAAGAAACTTCAAGGCCGACCTTCACGTTCACACCTGTCTTTCTCCCTGCGCCGAAGTGAAAATGTCCCCCGCTGCGATCGTGAAGCGGGCCAAAGCTTGCGGCGTTCATATCCTGGGCATCTGTGATCACAACTCAGCGGAGAACGCTCAGGCCGCGCTGGAGGCGGCACGCAGGCACGGCGTGCACGTCCTTCCCGGCATGGAAGTAACCTCCTCGGAGGAGGTTCATCTCCTGGCCCTGTTCGATGCGCTGGATCCGGTCCAGAAGCTTCAAGAGATCGTGTACCGGCATCTGCCGGGTGAGAATGATGAGGAGACTTTCGGCATGCAGGTGATCGCTAACGCCGACGACGAGGTACTCGGTTTCAACCAGAGGCTTCTGATTGGAGCCACGACGCTCCCGGTGGGAGAGATTGTAAATAAAGTTCGTTCTTTGGGTGGACTTGCCATTGCAGCCCATATCGATCGGGAGAGCTTCAGCCTGATCGGCCAGCTTGGTTTCATCCCGGACGACTTGGCTCTCGACGCACTGGAGATATCCCCCGCTCTTTCCTATGAGGACGCCGTGCGCAGATACTCTCCTTCCTTGCCTCTGCTCCAGTCATCCGACGCTCACAAGGAGGAAGATATAGGCCAATGCTTCACCAGCTTTCTCATGGAGAGGGTTAGCATCGGGGAGATTAAGAAAGCCCTGAGGGGACAGGAGGGCAGGAGGATCCTGCGGTAGGAAGAAATGGAAGACCTGTCCCTGCATATACTCGACATCATGGAGAACTCCGTCGACGCACAGGCCCGGAGGATAGAGGTTAGCATCGACGAAGACCTGGACAGAGACCTGCTAACACTGGAGATCCTGGACGACGGGAAGGGGATGGATGCCCGGATGCTGCAAAAAGCGACGGATCCGTTTTTCACCACCCGCAAGACGAGACGCTTCGGCCTGGGGCTGTCTATGATTTCGGAGTCCGCGAAAGCGACCGGCGGGGAGCTGACCGTCGAGTCGGCGCCTGGAAAGGGCACCCGGGTAAAAGCGACCTTTCATAGAAGCCACATCGACATGAAGCCCCTCGGGGACATCCCGCAAACGCTGTTGACCCTGATTGCCGGGCATCCGGACATCGAGCTGAGCTATTGCCACACCATCGGCGGGGAGATGTTTTCCTTCGACACGAGGGAGTTCCGAGGCCTGCCTCTCGGCTCCCCGCAGGTGCTGCGGCGAATCGGTGAGCACATACGGGAGGGGTTAGACAGGCTAACAAGACGGGCGAAGAACTCCTAGTGCGCGCTGCTTCCGACTCCCTAGACGCCCTATGGCGATGTCATCTGTTTCAAGATAAAATTCGCCAGCGCCTCGAAGAACAGTTGGATTGTTGGAGCTTTAGCTGTTCATGGCAACCCGTACGAAGACCATAAGGCCACAAGAGGCGGACAAAGCGAGCATCTCACCGGGTGGCAGTATCGGGATGTGTAGTGCGACCGCGGTATCGCGGGGCGAAGGTGGAAGGGACAAACGACTAGAGGCTGTCTTTAAAGCAAGTTGCTCAAGGCAACGAAAGTCGTTATCCTGAGTGGAGTCAAAGGGTGTCGACCTTGTAGTGAGGACTTAGATTGTGGTTCGACTCTGCTCACGATGTTACAAAAACACCCGGGACGAATCCGGGGTTCGAGTTCTGACATAACTACGTTCAGTATGCAGACCGTGATGATCAGAGGCCAACTTATCAGCCAAAAACCCCGCTCTGTCAAATCAAGGAGAAGCTTTTCGTATCGAATCCCAACAAAAAGGTTCTTCGCCAAACCATAACCTATCGTCGAAACATAAAATACACCATCAAAACGGAGAGGCAGGGATTCGAACCCTGGATACGACTTTCGCCGCATAACGGATTAGCAATCCGCCGCCTTCAGCCTCTCGGCCACCTCTCCAACAATCCTTAAACTAATAATTATATTGGAAAACTAATAAGTTTTCAAGGGGATTCTACACCCGTAAAGGTATGACTTTTTCGGGACCTGTGTTCAGAAAAGATGACTTGGTTGCCTTCCCGGGTCAGCTTGCACTGATTTCTCGCCATTGTTATCTGTCGGTACACAGGCCCGAAATGCACTTCTACTCCAGGATATATTGTATCCTCGGCGATAATCACCGCATCTTTGAACCACCTTATTCTCTCTTCAATTTCAGCTTTGGTGTCGTTCAGCATTTCTAAAACCTCAGGAAGATTTTTTTGAAACTCCTCAAGTTTCTTGAGTGCGACCAGTTGGTTTGGTGCCAGCTTTCTATCTAACTGATGCCTGTACAAGCCGTACAAGGCTTCTTTGATCCTTATTTTATTAGTTTGAAGACGCTCTATTTCATGGATTGTTTCCTGATACTCCCGCATTAGATCGGCAGAAAAGGCAACGTTTAAAACTGTTGGGGTGCCGGCAGCCGAGCCGATAACCGGTGCCCTGATTTCCTTGCCGGCATTGATTTCTCCACCAATTATTTTTCCATTTTCCCCTCTGACCCATACGCGCTCTTTTGCGGTTATTTTACAGTTCAGCAGTTCATGACCAACGATAACCTGACAGCCCGACAAGATCTTATGTCCGTCAGCGTACTTGACTACTACATTCCCCTCAGCTTGAATAACCCCCTCTGATTTACCAAAACAGCCACCTCTCACCAAAATGTCTCCCGCACAAGTAATATGGCAGTCTTCAACATTTCCATCTACTTGAAGGTTTCCTCCAATGTTCAATTGAAACCCGGCGCGGATATTGCCGGTCACTCTCGCTGAGCCAGCACAATCGATATTCCCCACGCCGTAATCGACATCGCCTTTGATGACTACAACATCCTTGACTTCAATGATTCCCTTTCTAAAAATGACTGCCCCGGTGGTAGTGGCAATCAATTGCAAGCCGTCGACAGAGACTCTAGTGTTGGCGCCAGCCTTAAAGGGAAGATCCTTATCCCCGGCTGCTACAATCTCGCTCCCATCTACGCCTGTGCCGTTTATTCCCGGCTTAGGAGGAAATTTCAGGGCTAAGACGGAACCATTTTGAACGTTTTGTATTAAGTTAATGCTGCGATAATCTATTCTGCCATTTTTACCCTTCCGCGGGGCATAGGGGATATTTGTGTTGAAACAGTACTCAAATGCAGCCGGGGTTCCTTGTTGAGGGGGAGTGCCAGAAGCAATCTTGATTGGGGTATTATAGACTTCATCGCAGATGCTTTGAATTATGATGTCATACTCAATGCCATGCACAACACCAGCAGCTTCGACGGCAGTCATCACCTCATCCACAGCAATGGCAGGCTCTCTAGATTCCGGTCGTTTGATGGTCATTAGGGCAGATAGACGGTCCTTGGTTATAGTAATACGTACCCTCTTACGCGCAAGAGTACGCGCTAATGCCCCCTTTTTGTACATCATCTAAGTACCTATGGAATCGGATGGGAAGACTGGCTAGATGCAGACAGAATTCTCCAGTATGTCCTTTCTACCACTAAGGATATCTCATAGCTTTTAAAAGGTTTTGTAATGTACTCATTGGCTCCGAGCAAAAGAGCGTCTTTGACAGTGTAGGTGTCGCCGTAGGCGGTCATGATAATTACCCCGATTTGCGGACTTTCCTTTTTCACGATTTTCAACAGCTCGAGACCGTTCATACGGGGCATTTTCATGTCGGAAATGATCATGTCAATCTTTTCCGTTTTCAGCAGTTCGAGAGCCGCAACTCCATCTTCAGCAGTCTTAATTTGGTAGCCTTCTCTTGAAAGAATCCTTTTCAACAGATTTCTCATCATTTCTTCGTCATCGACGATCAGAATAGAAATGTTACTCTTCATTGGCCTTAGTCTTTATCGAATTCTGTGAAAGTGAAGACCCACACTGGCGTGCTCATCGTGCCTAATCAATTTCAGCGTACCAATGTTGAAGCTATTTCTGTGAGGAAGTCCTCCAACCTCACCGGCTTATACATCACTCTACAAGCTCCATTGACACCGGCTTCATTGACAAGTTTTTCTGTGGCATTGCCGGTGATAACCATGATCGGCACGTTGGGCGACTGCTTTTTAATAGCGGTCAGCACCTCCAGTCCCGACATTTCTGGCATAATGATGTCCAGCGTTATGAGGTCATACTTGCTGACCTTCACCTTTTCCAGAGCCTCGGCACCGCTTTTGGCCACCTCAACATCAAAAACCTTGGTCAGCTTGCAGAAATCTTGGAATACCTCGCGCACCCATTTTTCATCATCAACAATAAGAACTTTCAACAACCTTCCCCGCTGGCGCGCAAGCTGCTCCAACTCTCCTAACTCAACCCTCTGCATGGCACTTAAAAACTCGGATTCCAATGTTTAGGTTTCTTGCATTTCTGGAACCAACGTCTTCATCGGCGGCAACTTCACGTCACTGCCGTCACAGGCTAAGGCGACTGGTGCAAACCAAAGTGGGGCATTCTTATCACGACCCTCATCTGAGCAAACCGCTCGTACTCCGATGGACAGAGGTCCCAAACATATTTCGATTTTACTAAAACATCAGTATTATTATCGTCACCGGCTGCGTTTCCTCCAGTTGACTCTTTCCTTGTCGATGAAAGAGCAGAGGATCACGACGTGGTTATCCGTCACTCCAGAGAAACCGGTTATCCGCTTAGATTTCCGGCTCTCGACAAGGTGCTCATTATTCTATTGCACTGTTCCAGAATGGAGCGCAGTTTGACTTCAATCAGATCAGACTCCAGTTGATCTACTGGAACGTCATCGACACTCGGCTTTTGGTTGCGGGCTGCATTTATTATTAAGGCTAAATCCTGGACTACTTTTACCGTACCGTTAACCAGCCGAATAAAAGCCGGTTCGAGTTGAAGTAATTGCTTGGAGTCCTTTTTTGCTTTAGCCAGGAAGATAGCCAGGTTCAAAGCGAGAACTTTTACTTCTTCGTTCAAGGCATCGACCTGTTCGATGAGCTGAAGCTCCCTTTTACGGTCAATGTCGGTACTCATCGTGGTTCCAGCAGTTGTTCGATCTTCTGTTTGAGTGCTGCTATGTCTGAGGACTTGACGATGTATTCATCAGCCAGCCACGACTGGAAATCCGACTTGTAGGTGGTGTAGGCTGAATGGAGAATGATAGGAGTCTCGGGCACCGCTGTACGGAGTTTGTGAAGCACTTCCAGACCAGATATATCAGGCATTTCTATATCCAGAACGATGACTCCAAAGTCGCCCTGTGAGGCTTTTTCAACGGCTTCGGCACCATTACAGGCTGTATCGACCTCGTAGCCGTCCTGCCGCAGCTCCTTTTCACAAAGAAGCCTAATCAGCTCCTCGTCATCAACGATCAAGATGCGTTGGCTCACCTTCATCCTCCGTGGTAAGGGGAAGTTTTACATACAAGGACGGCAGGCCGTCATTGCCGAGCGCCACCCCGTATTCGCCACCATGTAACTTGATGGTCTCTGCAGCTACTAACACAGTGAGACGCTGGGAAGTCTTATTACTTGTTAAAGTTTGTCTGAGCGTTTTGATGGTTTTATCACGAGTAGAATCCGGGCAGGAAACTCTGACCCACAGACAGGCCTGGGCCTTTTCTCGTTCTGTGCGAACCTCGGCCGTACCGGGGGGGATCACATCTTCAGCGATCAGCTTCAAAAACTGATATATGGCGTGCGATAACTGGTCGCAGTTGCCGTAAACCATCAGCTTCTCATGGGCCAGAGAAAGGGAGATGCTGATATCAGTTTGTTGTCGCCGTCCTAGTAAGAGCTGGAGACTTCGTTCCGACAGTTGAGAAAAGTCAATCAATTGGTTCTCGTTTCGGCTGGCGAGAGAAAAGTCCAGCACGTGATTCAAAACTGATTCCGTCCGCTTGATTTCGCTGGAGATGATATTTAGATACTCCCGATGTTCATCGCTGAGAGGGGATTTTAGTAGTAAGTTGGCAAAACCGCCAATAATAGTCAGTGGATTACGCAATTCATGAGCCACCGCCGAAGTCAGTTCGCCGATGACGGACATTTTCTCAATTCTAATGATTTGATCTTGGGACTCGGCCAACAAGGCATTTGTCCGTTGGAGCTGTTGGGCGCGTTCACGCTCGTTGTCATACAGTTTTGCCCGTTCCATCGCCACAGCCGCCTGGTTAGCCAGTATCTGCAACAACCGGACAGCATCATCGGATATCGGCTGACCGGTTATGTAATTATCAGCAGCCAGAAGCCCCCTGAGACTCCCCTTACTCACCATCGGCACCAAAGCTATCCGACTTGTCTTCAATCTCTCGATAAAAGTGGTGGTGACGGGATCAATCTGTGGGACGTTTCCCAGATTGATCCAGCTCCCCCGTTGACAAGTACTTCTAATGACCGACTCCTCATTCAAATCAATACTCAGTCCGGTAATTAAACTGGTAACGGCATCGCTCTTGTTGTCAGCTTTGCCTTGGTGAGTATCAAGCAGTTCCCCCAATGTCATCCGCATTGAATCCAATTGTCTCCAAATATCTCCTGCTTCATCAGGCGAGGAAGGGCCAACAGCCATATGGCCTCTGAGCCGGTTTTTCTGTTCGTCATATAAGAACAAGAAGGCCCGGTTAAAACACAGCCCTTGTGAAGCAGTGGCACCGGTAAGGATGATCTTTAGAATCTGCGGGAGTTCAGAGGACGAGGAAAGAGCTGCGGCTACCTCCGAAAGTATACTTAGCTGCCGGCGAACATTGATCTCACTGGCAGCGTCTCGATGGCCGTTGATGCAATCCTCAACTATCCCCAGCACCTCCCGATCCTCTGGTTTGGTTGAAGAAATCGGGATACAGCAGAGATTCAAGACCATGAATCTGCCGTGGCTGTTAGTGCAACGCAAGTTCCTCCTGACAAATGCCGTGGAATCGTGCAAAATTGAATCGAGTTGATCAGCCAACCCGGACCCGAGGATATGGTCCACTTTAGAAATGTGCAATTTCTCACAGCCCTGGGTATCATCGATACCTAATATTCCCCTAGCAGCGTTATTAATCTGTATCAGACAGCCCTCATCGTTCAATCGAAATAACCCAATACCCATGAGATCAAGACCCTCCCAGACGGTGGCCTGGCACAACTCGACAACCTCCCCCGGAGGTGGCTCAAATGTCTTCATGCGTTACTTTCTTGGAGTTGGATTCTCTGGGACTCTCACATAAAGCCAAACTGTCTTGAACCAGAGAGCTTATTTCCAGGACCCTCCGGTTAAAGGGGACTATTTGAAGGGCGGCGTTTTCTATGCGCTTCAGTCTTGACAAGGATTTTTGGTTACGGGCAGCTTTTTCTGACAAAAGACACTCGACATTGCCGACTATTACCGAAAGAGCATTGTTGATGCCATGATTGATTGCTGCGGACACAGGAGCGACTTGGTATAGATGGGGTGTGGGAGGAATACTTCTCTGCCCTTGCTGGAGCTGTAGCTGAACCTTTTGAAGCTGAGTGCTGAAGGATTCTATCTTATCCCGATAATTTAACCTTTCTATGGTAAGCGCAAGCTGGTCGGCAATAATTGTCAGCAACTTGACATCGTTATCTGTTAATGCTCGCGCCTCAACACAACCGATGTTCAAAACCCCTATAACCTCCTCCTCGACGAGCAAGGGCAGCGATAGAAAAGTGGCATACTCATTATCCGGGTCAAAGCTACTGACAGTATTGCGCTCCGACAAAAGCATCGGTTTTCTATTATGTGCTGTCCAGCCGGATAACCCGTCCCCGGCCCCAACCGACAAGAAGCTGAGCAATTCCACTCTGCCGCCAAGGATGGCAACCTGTTCCAGTTTGCCTTTCTCCTCGTTCAATAGGTAGAGAGTCGCGGCATCAAAGAAGACTATATTTTTTATAAGCTCCAGTATCTCATCAAATCCCTCCTTGCCCCGGGGGTGAGCCCGGCAGAAGGCCGCTAAGTCAGCTATTTGACTTATCCTGTTCCAGGTAACGTCATGGTCATTGTTTTTTTTTGTTTGTACCATGGCAGTCTACTAGTTATCTCAACCGCATCACTTTCCGCACCCAGCCGGCTACATGTGAAGCGAGTTTCTCCTCCAAGCGGTCAAAAAACTTCGTCTTGCCAGGAGCGGTTAAGTGCAGATCGGGGTCATTGATGTTGTCGTCCATCGTCGCTTGAAAGACTTGCGGTCCCTTTTGTTCTACCTTAAATGGTTCTGCAGAGAGCAGTTTGCCTCTGGTGATGTCAATAAGGCGAAGTTCACCCTCAATGACTCCGACCGTTACATACTTGTGAAAAACAAGTGGGAAGTGATACAACTTCCTCTTTTCCAACCGTTCACTGTGAACTTCTACCGTTAAAAGGTAACGGCCGCCAACTTCCATCCCCCAATTGGTAAGGTTGTCTGTGTTATAGGCATCGTGCGGAAACTCCGGTCGGCCGGGGGAAGTGTCTGGCACTGTCACTATGATCAGGTCGCCGTCACGACTCAGTTGTCTTTTTAGTTTTGCCTCAAGTGCAGAACCACTCCAAGCAAGAGGCGGGACACTAACATGCACAATGACGCTCCGCTGGGCGCCTGACAAGTAGCCCCAGCCCATGACAAGAAGCAGAAGACCCGGCAGGGCAGAGCACCATTTGCAGAGGTTATTAGACATTGCGCATCACACGTTCACGGTAGATATACTTCTTCAGGACATCTTGAACGGTTGTCTCAAAGTCGGAAAGATTCTCAGAGATCATTTCCATCTCGGCCTGTGAAAGTTTGTCCAACAGGTAATTCCGATCGACGAACTCTATTCCGGCTAGATAACAGGTGTTGTCTTGGTCGGTTCGCTTCACCGTGCCCAGGACGTTTTCCAGGGTTACGACGCCCTGCAAGGTAAATCGCATCGAGACAATGTCGCCTTCGTTAAGCGGCTGATCGAGTTCGACCAGAATGCCGCCTTCCGAGATATTCAAGATGGTGCCGCTAATCGTGAATTCCTCTTTGTGCTGCCGGAAATTGCCGAAGACGTCCTTGACTTTTTTGAGCGACATAGGGGAAGAGATCTCCAACCGCACGAACCGGCGCTGATTATCCGTGTGGAGCTTGAACGGCGGGCGGACCTTAATCTCTTTTTCCTGCATGCTCACCTCAGAAATGAACTTTGTTTTGGTCGTATCAGTCATTGTTGACTCCTTGCTCCCAGCTTTGGGAAGTTTTTTGCATCCATGCTGCCAGATTGTTATTGAGTTTGTGTCTTTGTGCTTCATTGTATTCGAAAACCTCAGGCGGTAGGCGCTTCAGGGTTATCCGCGGGAAACGCCTCTGCCTCATCTCCCGAACGATGAACTCAATCCCGACGTGGAAATGACCGGTTTCTCCAGGGAGTGAATAAAGCACCTGCCCTAGTACAAGGGAAGGGAAAGAGAATTCCTTAAGAGAGATGTTCATAAACAAATAAGTCGGGCTTTCGAGACGACTTGTAAAATCTATGAGCGTTCCTCCCGGTGAAACATTGATGGTAACAGTTTCCAGCCAGCGAAGGCGGGCCAGTTTTTGAGGATTGAATGTGGCGACCGGTACCGCCGCAAGCTTCACGGGGCATGACATCGTCACCCGCGTAAACCTTCTGCGTCGCAGCGGTACTACCTTCTCACCCAGGATTATCTTGCAGGCGCCTGTAGCGTTCCGTCTTAGAGTGGCCGGTACAGCCACCTGCTGGCCTTTGTACTCAACTTGAATAGTAACCTTCTGATTGTTGACTAAGCTATCTATCAGGCCCGAACTGCCGCTGCGGTCGATTGTTATCTCCCGATCACTAACCAAGACGACCCTGCTTTTCAGTGATCTTCCGGGAAACTGCTTGGAAAACAACATCAGGTTATGTCCGACCAATTGTGAGAAGTCGAACTGAGTAGTGTCAAGGTGACTTTCTTCAGGACGGGTCTGTTGGGTAGACAAGGCCATAGTTACAGTAATCCCTTCTTTCTTAACTCGATTTGCTGGTTAAATACATATGCGGCCAGTCTGTTCTGGGCCGCCTGATCGAAGTCCTTGATGGACTGCGGGAGGCTCATCAGTTCCCCCTGATTGAAATAATGCGCAAGGCGGCTTGAGGTAATGAATTCGATACCGGCGAAGACTTCATTTCTCTTGGAGAAAACCCTTCGACAAGTACCTGCCGTTGTTTCCGGCAGTCCTATTTCTGCTAAGAAGGGCACCTTCAAAAGGAGAAGATCCTGCAGGTGCAAACCTTCATGGGCCTTCATCAACATTCCACCGCCGCTAATATCGATGACTTTGGCTCCCCACCACTTGAATTGACCGGCGTCGTTGGTGGCCGTTTGGTCGGCCGTCAGATTGACATATAAGGCCCGTGCGTTCAGACTTATTCTGACAAACTGTCGTCTTTGGATCCGTCGGATGTTCTTGGGAAGAGTTAGTTGATAACTTCTCTTTTGATGTCTCCTGATTTGCCTGATGTTTGAATCGAACAGGTAGACAGCATCCTCTCTGGTTATGACAACGGTAACTTCGCTATTCTCCCGGAGAAGAGTACTTCCGCGGACAAATTCAGGAGTACTAATCACGATTCCTCCTGCGACGAAGTCTTCGATCCGAGCCACATACTGTCCTGACTCTGCCCCTTCGTTAACATCTATCTCGATTCTTTCCCACAGCATTAGTGGTTCATGCAATTGTGGCAACAGGAACTGCACGTTTGTCGGTCCTCGTTTTCTAAGCTGTCTTCATAGCCGCTATATTCGACCTACCTTGCTCAATGGCCAACTCAAGTATTTTGCGCGCCAGGGCAATTTGGGTCGGTTCATGCCTGTTTTTGTGAATGAATTCCTGACCATGTCGAATAGTACTGTTGAAATACTGTCTGGCCTCGTCGTAGTCTCCAATGCGTCGGGAAAGCTCAGCAATAAGATAGGCAGCCTGGATCTGCTGGTTCCCCGGTAATATGTCATGTCCTTCGGTAAAGGCTTCTTTGTAGTAGCGCACCGCCTTTTCCAGTGCTTCGCGTTCGTTGGTAACGACAGCGTCCCAGTCCTTTTTTACCTCAAACAAAAACTCGTTGAACGAAGGGTAATTCCAAAACGCAGCCTGTTCGCCCGATCCGTCAGCCCCGAGAGTGATTGACTTATACTCACCCAACAAATGGTTGATTACGCCAAGCCTTTCCTCAAGCTGCTTGAGTGTCTCTCCTAAAGGTGTGAGGGCCGCCCCAAATTTGTCGCGATAAGGATACCTGAGCGATTTCAAATCGGCAGCGATAGTATCGGTGTCAAAATGGTTGTCAACATACCGTGAAAAGGCATCGACTTGATCTTGAAATACCCGGTGAGCGTTTTTCATCATTAGGTACTTGGTGTCAATTTCAAGCATAAGCCCTTTCAAAAAGGACACTTGCGGATTATCCCCTTTTTCTAAGTGCCTGAATATCCAGCCAATTCTCAAATAGAAACGGCCGATGTCGAGTTTGCTGTGATGTTCGCAGAGCTGTTCGTCAAAGATGGCCAAGAGAAGTTTCAGAATAGCCGACCTATTGGGATAGCGGCTGATATCGGTGGCTTCACCGATTTTTTTAACGAAGGAATCCGCAATAGCAAGCTGATCAAGGTGTTTTTCTTTGATGGTTTTGAGGCGGTAAGTACGGAAATTGTGATCGTTTTTCCAGTCTCTGAAGCTACCGTTCAGTTCCTTCGAGTAAAAGCAGTTGCTGCATGTGGCAACGAAAAACACAAGCGGGTTGTAACCCTGATACTTAGGGAAACGCCAGGTGATGTTTTGCGGGCAGAAATCACTGTCTCGCCCTTTTTCGACATAGGCTCCCATGCGGACCGTTTCATATTCATTGATGGTCTTGCAAAGCGGGCATTCAACCTTGGTAAGAAAAAATGGGCTGTTACTGGCCATGTTTATCTCCGATGTTTACTTAATGTGTGTTATAGGTCAACAAGGCGAGCTCAGCTTCAGATATCGGCAACACCGACTTCACCTTGTCAGCTGAAGCGCCCATCTCAATCATTTTGCGAGCCAGCCGGATAACCTCCACGCGATTACGCCGAGAGGAAGCCGTCATTGCGCCCGCATGGTCAGAGGATACGTTATTTGAATAATCGGCATCACGTGATGGATTCGCGAATTTGATAAACTCCACCCGGCGAACTTCCTCGGCCTGGTTGCCATTTCTGCCGGGACCATCACCGGGTATCTTCAGACTTGAACCGCTGTCGTGCAAAGAACCCTTCTTGCCCCCTCGAAAAGCAGAATACACTATCACTGATAGCCCCCCTGCCGCGAGGAAACCCACCGTGTTCAAGATCATGTCAATAACCATCTGCTGTGAAACTTCCATATTTGATACTTCCTTTCCTATGCTTTCAAGTCAATGTGTTCTCCATCGGATGCTTTGTCCTTGTGTTCTTCATCAGTTTTGTCTGAAACGGGAGTTGCTAGGTCGGCCTGTTGACTACCAGGCTGGTCTTGCTTTTGGTCTTTCTTGTCCTGTTTGATAACGACATCGTCGGCCTGGCGGTCATCCTCTTTTGGGCCTTCATCTTCTTGCATTGATTCCTTCAAGGCTTTTTTAAACTGCCGTCGCTGGTCCTCAGGAGATGATTTCTCCGCCTCGTTGACCCGATCATGCTGCGGCGGTTTGGGCAAATTGTCCACGGATTCTATAATTGTCGTCATCCCTCATGCTCCTTGGGATACGGTTTGGCTCCTTTCAACCGGTCAGGGCGAATCTTTCGCGGACCATTCCCCGAAGTTTCGCAACCGACCGCGTGTGGATCTGGGACACTCGAGACTCCGAGATCGACATCACTTCACCGATTTCCTTGAGGGTCAACTCTTCATAGTAATAGAGAGCGATAACGAGTTTTTCTTGTTCCATCAGGCGATCAATAGCCACTACTAAAAACGACCGCAGCTCACCTTTTTCAATTTCACCCAGAACGCTGTGAGTGGCTTTGTCGATCACCGTCTCTATGCGCGGCACCTGGCGGTTATCATCCTCACGGAAGATCACTTCATCAAGTGAAACTATACTCGTGCTGGAAACGTCATCGAGCGCTATATGAAGTTCGTCCTCGGAGATTTTCATGTGTTTGGCCAGCTCGCTTTTCTCTGGAGGGCGCCCCAATTTATTCTCCAGTTTGATCTGGGCTCGTTCAATTTCTCTTGATTTTGCTCGCGTAGATCGAGGCACCCAATCCAGCGCTCGCAGCTCATCAAGAATCGCCCCCCGTATTCGGGGAACAGCATACGTTTCAAATTTGACTCCTCGACTGGGATCAAAATTCCCAAACGCTTCAATCAAGCCGATGACGCCGGTATTGACCAAGTCAGACAGCTCTACCGAGCGGGGGAATCCCATAGCCATCCGTGAAGCCACATTTCGTACCAGCGGGATGTATTTGTTTAATAGTCTCTGTCTAATCTCAACGGTCCTGTATTTCCTATATTGGGCCCATTCTCGTCCAGACACCTCCCAGCGTTTGGTTCGCTTGATTTCCCCGGTAGCGGTCGAGTAGTTTGTGGTTTCCTTCTCGGGTTTCCTCTCCCGTTTCTTAGGTAAGGTTTTTACAGTGTTAACCATATGAATGCTATTTCCTTATATCGGCAACAGCCTGGTTTACTTTTATCCCTTTTCAGCTCGTGACTTAATCTCCATCTGTTCCGAGAGAATACTCTTGTGCAAATGGACTGACTTATGGACGGTCTCAAAGTGCCTCGTCCTTCTCATGGTTGCCTTTTTTAGTACCTATTATTGCTGTAGTCCACTCAAGACCTGCATCCATATTGAGCAAAGAGTGGGCAAAAGAATCAGGGTCTAGAGTTTTCACTTGACCGACTCCGCCTGGGGAATCCGTGATAAAGGTTATCTTTCCCCCAAGCACTTTTGCGGCTGCCACTGCAGACCCATGGTGAGCAGTTAAGTCGAGCATAGTCACCACAATGTGAGTAGGGAGCAGTGGCTTGAGTCGTTCAGCCAGCTCTTTGATATCGCTTGATCGAGTGAGAGCGGAAAAGACTGCCAATCGGTAGTTGGGATTGATCCTTTCAATCTTTTCCTTCAGGTTGTCTATGGTTTGCTGATCCGGTGACAAAGGAGGGGCGTCGATGAGGGTGATGGCATCGCCATCATCATTGTTGTCAGTGGCGTTCCCGAAGGGGTCGGTGACCTTCACCTGAAGGATTTCGGCGTAGCTTGATAGTTCCTCATGGGCCGCTATTTTGTGGTAATCAAGGCTGGCCAATTTGACCTTCTTTCTGTCCTGCACCACAAGTTGGGTGGCCAGCTTTCCCATTACCGAGGATTTACCCGCCCCGGGCGGACCTAAGAAGATAACCTTATCACCCGGCTTGAATCTCAAACCAGCCAACATCATGGAAGACAGATCGTTGGCCAGTTTCTTGTGGACGAAAGCCGCGGAGTCACGTCGGTCATCATATTCATCGAGAAGAGAAGACATGAAAGGATCCAGATGGGTGGATGGGAGGTCCGCCTCCTTCAACTGGCGGTAGATATGCTCCAAGATTCCATACCGATGCAGGTCCGACTGCGGCAGAAAGGCAAGGTGGGAAAGCTGATCGAGTTTGCGCTCAATTCTTTCAATCCTGTCATCAAGATTAAAAGCAGCTTCTTCAGGGCAGCTACTAACAGTCGATTCTAACGTAACCTCCGGATTTGAAACGGGCGGCTCTGCTTGTCCCGAAACGCGCACCGGAGCCACAGTTTCGTGGAGAATGGCTGTCGCTTGAACCGCGCTCGGTTTTTCGGTGCAGGCGGTTATTTCAATTTGTCCTCCACCTCTGCCGCCTTTTAACCTACGGGTTCTCAACACGGTGGCATCACTGCCCATTTCTTGGCGCACCTCCTTCAAGGCTGCAGCCACCGAATCGGCTGTAAATGACTTAATTCTCATTCCCCAACCTCACCATACCGGTGGAAACAACTTCCACCTCGGGAAGAATCTCATTGTATGAAATCACCGCCAGACTTGGATATCTTGGCTCCACGAGTCGTCTCAGAGCCAGCCGAATGTTAGGAGAGCAGAGGCAGACAGCCGTATTCCCGCTGGCCTGCATCAGCTCCACCTGCCGGCCGATTTTTTCCAGCACGGCTTCAGCCAGAGCAGGGTCCACTGTCAACATTAGTCCCTGTTTGGTGTTCTGAACGGAATCAGATAAGGTCTGCTCAACAGCGGGATCGATAGTGAAGACATTGATTTTGCCTTCTTTGTCTTTGTACATCTCGGTTATCTGGCGTTTGAGCGCCATCCGGACGTATTCGGCAAGGACATCACTCTCCTTGGTCGCTCCAATGTAGTCGGACACGGTCTCGACAACTGTGGCTAGATCCCGAATTGGAATCCGTTCTCTCAATAGTGACTGAAGAACTTTTTGTAGTGTACTCAGCGGGACCACGTCGGGGATTACTGAGTCCACCAGCGCCGGGTAGTCTTCCTTGAGGGTATTGACAAGATGCTGGACGTCCTGGCGGGTAAGTATCTCTACCGCAGAAACCCGAATAACTTCTGTCAGATGCGTAGCCAGCACTGCTGACGGTTCAACGACCGTAAAGTCCTTGGATTCCGCTGTCTCTTTCAAGTGAGGGAGAATCCAGGTTGCTGAAAGCGAAAAGGCCGGTTCGGTCGCCTCAAAGCCGTCAAGTTTTTCTTTTACAAAACCGGGATTAATAGCCAGAAGGTGATCCAGCATCAGTTCGTAGCCGGCGACTCTGATCCCTTTGACCTTGATTTGATATTCGTTTGGGCGGAGCTGTACATTGTCGCGGATTCGGATTGGAGGCACGACGATCCCCAGCTCTGTTGCCAGTTGCTTGCGGATAGTAGCAATACGATTCAATAAGTTCCCCCCCTGGTTAGGATCAACCAGGGGAATTAAACCATACCCGATTTCCAGACCTAAAGTGTCGACCTTTAACAGGTCTTCCGTTCGTTCTGGAGGCTGCTGCGCCTGCTGGGCTTTTCTTTGTTGTTCGTTTTCAGTTTCTTTTTTTTGCCTTTTCTTAACTTCCTGGGTCATAAATCCGACGCCTCCTACTGCCAATCCCAAAGCCATGAAAGTAACAGTCGGCATGCCGGGAAGTAAGCCGAAGATGAACAGCACCGCCGCCGTCACCATGATAGCGCGGGGCTGGCGGGTGAGCTGTTTGGTCAGATCAGTCCCCATGTTGGAAGTTGCTGCCGCCCGTGTAACAATGAGACCGGAAGAGGTTGACACCAGTAGCGCCGGAATCTGGGTCACCAGCCCATCTCCGATTGAGAGGAGCGAATAGGTGCGCATCGCCTGGGTAATGGTCATTCCGTTGATGGCCACACCGATAATAAACCCTCCGATAATGTTCACCAGAGTGATGAGAATACTGGCGATGGCATCGCCTCGCACAAATTTCGACGCCCCGTCCATGGCACCGTAGAAATCAGCCTCACGAGAAATATCTTCGCGTCGTGAACGCGCCTCCGCCTCCGTGATGAGGCCGGCATTGAGGTCGGCGTCAATGGCCATTTGTTTGCCCGGCATAGCGTCAAGAGTGAAGCGGGCGGCTACTTCGGAAATGCGGGTCGCCCCTTTTGTAATAACAACGAACTGGATAATGACGAGGATAACAAAAACGATAAACCCCACGACATAATTCCCCTGAACGACGAAGTAGCCGAATGAATTAATCACCTCGCCAGCGTACGCCTGGCCAAGGATCAGACGGGTGGAGGCGACATTCAAAGACAGTCGCATCAGGGTGACGATCAGCAGCATGCCCGGAAAGACCGACAGGTCCAACGGACGGGTGACGTACAGCGTAGTCAACAGTACCACCAGGGAGAAGGTGATGTTAAAGGCCAAGGCAAAGTCCATAAGGGCGGTCGGGATAGGAATAACCAGGACCGCGATTACGCCAATGACACCCACTGCCAGAATGATATCGGAACGAGAAGTAATCCTTTCGAACATTGTTTGCTGAGCCATCGCCATACTACTTTAGCACCTTGCCTTTCAGTCGATAGACATAAGCCAGCACCTCGGCGACGGCCCGGTAGAGATTGATCGGGATCATCTGCCCCACGTCACACATCTTGAACAACGCCCGGGCCAGAGGTTTGTCTTCAACAACCGGAATATCATGCTCCAATGCGATCTCTTTTATCTTCTGAGCAATCAGCCGCTCACCCTTGGCAACCACGTAGGGTGCATTCATTTCCTCCGAGTTATATTTCAACGCTACCGCTATTTCGGTCGGGTTGGTCAGCACTACGTCGGCCAGCGGTACCGCTTTCATCATTCTTCGGCGGGCCATTTCTCTCTGCAGTTGACGGATG
>Ga0315551_10001481_pt1 | contig 17691 bp, 16 predicted proteins | sample SalMarSW160290MG_FD_203678 | JGI IMG/M metagenome (GOLD analysis project Ga0315551, IMG submission 203678) | Salt marsh sediment microbial communities from the Plum Island Ecosystem LTER, Massachusetts, United States - Salt Marsh Sediment SW1602-90 ...
TGCTTAGTGTTTTAGTTCAAGTAGACGATGACCCCGACCCGGCCAACAAGCCCCGGATGAAGAATCTACCCAGGATGATGTAGATGAGCAGGGCGGCAAGCAAAGCCCCGGCCATCTGGACATACCGCTCCACGATCTGACTGCCTGCAAGATTCTGCAGGGCCACCGTAATCGGCTGCAGGTTGATCGGTATGCCGTAGATAACGTGAACAACGACCAACCCGGGGAGACGGCCGTAGAGGCCGATGCGGCTCAGGAATTGAACCAGGGGGATCAGTTTGACGGTAAATCCTCGTTCCTTATCACGGCTGCGGATCATTCCCTCACCCCTCCCACTCCTGGCGGAGTCAAGCCGGATATCGAAATCCCTCGGCACCGAAAAATACTGCCTGAAAAAGAACCGAAATCTAAAGCTTTCTTCGACAGCTTCCTTCGGCGCGCCGGCTATATCGCTAAAAATTCCGGGGTGAAAATCCTCGGGAAAGTGGCAAAATTTAACGTTTTTCTTTACAGTTTCCCGTTTACCCCCATTCATGCTCATACCCAATTGACGCGCGTGAGCACCGTCGGAGCGGGGTGAGCACCGGTCGGTACGGGGCGTTCCCGAATACCTTGACAAACGAGGTACAAATGGTAGATCTTACGGTGGTCGCAGAGGCAAACGAATCAGATTACGGGGATTAGGAATGAGAAAAAACGGAGCGCTGTTGGTATGTCTGGGGGTCTATTTGCTGGCGCTGCTGGCGGCAGTGCTTTCGGGTCGGTTCCTGCGGGGCGGTCATCCCCTGTTCGTCGTCTTCATCGCCGATCTGGTGGCCACTGTGGTGGTGTTTGCCTTCAGCATGATCTTCGACAACTCCAGCATCTACGATCCCTACTGGAGTGTCACTCCACCGCTGATCGCCATCTACTGGCTCACAGCCGGGGGGCTGCCGGATAGGCTCCCCGCCCGATCCCTCCTGGCGCTGGCCTTGATCGTGCTGTGGTCCGTGCGGCTGACCTTCAACTGGGTACGGAGGTGGAAGGGCATCCGGGACGAGGACTGGCGCTACCGCGAGCTCCGCGAGCGCTACAGATCCCTGTACTGGCCGGTGAGCTTCTTCGGCATTCATCTGTTCCCCACTCTGATCGTATTCCTGGGCTGTCTCTCCCTCTACCCCGTCATGAGCGTCGGCTCGGTCTCCCCGAGGTCTTTCGGGTTGCTCGATATCCTTGCCGCGGCTGTGACCCTGGCCGCGATTGCCGTCGAAACCACCGCGGATCGGCAGTTGCATGCCTACAAGCAGCGCGCGCCCAAGTCGGGGCAGATCTTCAGCCAGGGCTTGTGGTCGCGCTGCCGGCACCCCAACTACCTCGGGGAAGTACTTTTCTGGTGGGGTCTGTATTTGTTCTGTTTGGCTGCCAGTCCGAGCCACTGGTGGTTTATCATCGGGCCGGCGGCGATGACCGCCCTTTTCTTCAGGATCAGCGTGCCCATGATGGACCGGCATCTGCTCGCCCGCAAAAGCGGATACGCCGAGCACATACAGCGGGTTCCTGGGCTGCTCCCCCGCCCGTTCTGCAGGAAAAATGACGTAGTTCATCAAAAAAACTGAAAAACAGCTTGACAACCCGCAACCGGTGTTTTACATTCATAGTGTCTTAGTTTGATAGTACACTAAATAGGAGGAGCACTGTGACGGATTTAGGAACAGAAACAGGTATCGAAATCACGAACCTGTCCTTCGGGTACACGAAGGAACGTCTGTTCAGCGACCTGGATCTCACTCTTCGCGGAGGCAACATCTACGGCTTGCTGGGCAAAAACGGCGCGGGAAAAACATCCCTGCTCAAACTGATCTGCGGGTTGCGCTTTCCCGACGCCGGATCGTGCAGCGTGCTGGGCTGGGAGCCCCGGCACCGGCCTGCTGCTCTTCTGGAGGATATCTACTTCCTCCCCGAAGAGTTCTACACGCCGCCGATCAGCGCGGACCTGTATAGACAGATCTATGCCCCCTTCTACCCGCGATTTGACGCGGAAGCGTTCCGGGAGTACCTGGGGGAGTTCGACCTGCCGTCGGGAAAAAGGCTCTCCGAGCTGTCCTACGGGCAGAAGAAAAAGTTCTTGCTGGCCTTCGGACTGTCCACCCGCTGTCGACTGGTCCTGCTGGATGAGCCGACCAATGGGCTGGACATTCCCTCGAAGAGCCAGTTTCGGAAGCTGCTGGCCCGGGCCGGTGAGGAGGACAGGATCATTCTGATCTCTACCCACCAGGTGCGGGACATGGAGAATCTCATCGATCCGATCATCATCCTGGACGAGGGTAAAATCATCTTCCAACAGCCCATGTACCAAGTCACCCGCTGCCTTCAGGTGGAGGTGCAGATGGACCAACCCTCGGGGGACGGAGTGCTGTACTCTGAAAAAACCCTGGGCGGCTACGTCGTGGTGCGCAAAAACGAAAGCGGAGAGGAAACCCAACTCGACCTGGAGACCCTGTTCAACACGGTGATCGCCAACCGGGATCGAATCCAGGAGCTGTTTGTCCAAGAGCACATGAAGGTCCAAGAGGACATGAAGGTAGCAGACGACCGTAACTCCGCAAGCGGTGATTCTACAGGAGGTTTGGCATGAACAGTTTCAGCATTCGACGCCTGGCTATGCTGCTGCGCCGGGATTTCAGCGCAGGCTATAAATCGGTGTTCATCGCCATGGCCGCGGTAGGGGGATTCGTAATCATGGTCTCGGTCGTCTCAGCCTTCGGCCGGGGACTCGGGCCCATTCATGAGAAGATGTACTACCTCCTGCTGTTCATCGGCGGATACATCGTGACCAGCCTGACCTTCAAGGAGCTGCACCTCAACGGACAGAGCGTGTTCTACCTGACCCTGCCGGGTTCCAGTCTGGAAAAGTACCTGAGCAAACTGCTGGTAACCTCGGCCGGCTACGCCTTCGGAAGTCTGTTCTTCTACACAGCCGTTTCTTCGGCGGCGGAGGGAATCAACAGACTGATCTTCGGCTACGGGCACTCCTTCTTCAATCCCTTCGAGCGCGTCATGCTGAACTGGGTTGCCGTGTATCTGGTGACCCAGGCGGTGTTCCTGGCCGGCTCGGTGTACTTCCGCAAGCTGGCCTTCATCAAGACCAACCTGTTTCTCTGGTTGTTCGGAATCGTCGTTGTCATCCTTGTGGCCGTGACCGCCTGGCTCATCTTCCGGGACTATGCCGCAGGCACGCGCATCAATCTGGAACCTTACTTTCAGCGATTGGGAGAAAGCGGGGAGATGCAGGCGGTGCTTCAACCGATGGCCGAGAAGTTCGGCCAGGTCGCCAAGGTACTCTTCTGGGGCGTCACGGCTCCCGTATGCTGGCTGATCGGCTACCTGCGCCTGCGGGAAACCGAGGTATAGCCATGGAGTTCCGTCAGAATCAGGCCATCTACCTGCAGATCGCCGATCACATCAGCGAGCGGATTCTTTCGGGGACATGGACCGAGGGCGAACGGATTCCCTCAATCCGGGAGATGTCGGAGGAGATCGAGGTCAACCCCAACACGGTCATGCGCTCCTACGGCTACCTGCAGGATCTGGGAATCATCTACAATCAGCGGGGAATCGGCTACTTCGTGGCCGAGGATGCCTATAGGAAAACCCTGGAACTGAAGAAGAAGAATTTCATTCGCCGGGACCTTCCCCGCATCTTCCGGACGATGGATCTGCTCCATCTCACCTGTAAGGATCTTCGTGCTCTCCAGGAGGAGAACGGGCGATCCAAATCGCGTTCCAAGTAAGGAGGAACGTACAAATGAGAAACAGCAACAAGGTCTTGCTGATCACGGTTGCCGCCGTGCTGGCTTTCGTTTTAGCGTTTGTCTTAGTGATGGGATTGACGGCCAGAAATCTGTTCGAACAGCACGGGCGCACGGTTCGGTCACAAAGCTACCGGATCGACCCCTTCAAGACAGGCTACCGCCTTGCCGAAGCTTCCAGCACCATCGACCTGTCTTTCAGCAGCACGCCGCTGGCCGGCAGCTGCAGCAGGGCCTCTTCCAGCACGGCAAGAGCCTCATCGTAGAGCTCGTTTCGGACCAGGGTCACCACGGAGTTGTGAATATACACCTCATAACTCTTGGCCAGACCCCGGTCCGAACCCACCTTGTTCAACCCTTCCAGAATCAACCGGGCGGCCCCCCCGTAGTCCCCGGGGGCTAGTTTTTGTGCCCGCACCTGGTACAGGTACACCGTAAGTTCCTTCCACTCCCTCTCGATCAGCGGACCACCGCTTCGGTGGGTATCGAGCAGCCGCTCCGCCTCGACGAAGCTACCCTTTTGGATCAGGCTCAGAACCCAGTTGTGCATCAAGTCCCTTCGCAGGGCATCGAGCCGATCATCGCCGTATCGCTCCGCCGCCTGATCCAGGAACTCCAGGGCTTCCCCAAAACGGCCGCTCATGCCGCCCCATGATGCCAGATTGAGCAGTGAAGTGATCAGTCGCTCGCGACTTTCCTCATTCTCGAGCAGGGCATAGGCGTCCACGGCCGGCGGAACCGCTCCGAGGTAGTCCCTCCGTTCACTGGCGAAGGCGGTCCGGTTGAAGAGGATCAGTCCGAGAAGCTCCTTCTCGCCGATATCCCGGCGATCCCTGTAATTGGACGGGGGTACGTAGGAATAGCCGGTGACCCTCCCGAAGTTGTCGGTGAACTCCTTCCGGGTTCCCGGATCGAAGCCGAACGGGGAGGTCGTCTCCACGTCGAAGGCCTGATCCCCCGCCTGAACCCGGCAGAAGGCGTGGTCGGAGGTACGCACCCCCCACACCCTCAGGGCTAAAGACTTGAGGAGGGTCGCGTACACCACCCCCGAGGAGACGCAGTTGTAGCTTCCCCGGGCCAACAGCACATCCACACCTGTCTGCCTCTCATCGTAGCGGCTCAGCATCTCCTCGTGCATGTACGCCAGAGCAGCCTCGGCCTGCTCCCGCGGGTCCGTCACCTCCCTCAGCTGCTCGCGCAGCTCCTTTATGTGAGTCTGAATTTGTGCTTCCGATTCGGCCAGCTGCTCCTCGGAAACTCCGGAAAAAACCAAGGCGGTGCGAATGAAGGTTGCCGGATCCAGAGGCTCTTGGGCGCCGGCCAGCTCCAGGACCGCTGCGCTCGGATCGAGCCGGACGGCAGCGGGGGCGGTCTGCGGGAACACGGGCACGGTAAGGATAGACAGGAGAAGAACAAGCAGGTGCCGTTTCATGTTTCTCGAATTCTTGTTATTCTGGTATCTTGTAATCTAAAATAACCGCTGTCAGATGCGAACGGCAAGTAGCCTTGAGAGAGAGGGATGCACATGAGAGCAGACAGAGACGTAATCATCATTGGAGCAGGAGCCGCCGGTTTGACTGCGGCGCAATACGCCGCGCGGTCCAATCTCAACGCCCTGCTTCTGGAGGAGCTGGCTCCGGGCGGTCAGTGTTTGATCATAGACAACCTGGAGAACTATCCCGGATTTCCCGATCCTCTTCCGGGGATCGAATTGTCCCAGAAGTTCGAAGAACAGGCCCATCATTTCGGTGCGGAGATCCAGACCTACAGCGTTCATGCTGTTTCGAAAAAGGGGAAGCTGTTCACCGTGGACACGGACAACGGTGCGCTCACCAGTTCCACGGTGATCGTCGCCACCGGAGCAAAACACAAGAAACTGGGAATTCCCGGGGAGGAGGATTTCTCCGGCCGCGGTGTATCCTACTGCGCCACCTGCGACGGCCCGTTTTTCAAGGGCAAACGCATGCTGGTGGCCGGCGGCGGGGACGCGGCCTGCGACGAAGCCATGTTCCTGGCCAAGCTGACCGATCAGGTGATCATGATCCATCGGCGGGATCGCTTCCGGGCTCAGCGGGCTCTGGCCGAACGAACCTTGAAAAATCCCAACATCGAGGTGCGCTGGAACACCGAGGCCAAGGTGATCAGGGGAGACGGCAAGGTCCAGGAAGTTGTTCTCTGGCGAAACGACAAGGATGAAACCTATACGGAGAAGGTCGAGGTTGTTTTCGTGTTCGTCGGTTCCATTCCCCAAACGCAGGTCGTGAAAGACCTGGATGTCCAGAAGGATGAGGGCGGGTACATCGTGACCACCCAGCGCATGGAAACCAGTGTACCCGGACTCTACGCGGTAGGCGACGTACGGGCCACGCCGTTTCGCCAGCTGGTGGTCGCGGCCGGAGAGGGGGCGATCGCCGCGCACGCGGCAAGCCAGTATATCGACGAGCTCAAGGGAGAAGCCTACAATTGACAGTCGCCCCCGGAACCCGCTTTCGTCTGATTCTGGATGATCCAGGGGACGGACAGCTGAACATGGCTGTAGACGAAGCCCTGATGGAGTCTGCGGGAAACCAAGAAAGCCCTGCCACCGTTCGGCTGTACGGGTTCGCACCGCCTACCCTGAGCTTCGGCCGCTTTCAGAAAATCAGGGACAGGATCCGGTGGGAAGCGGTTCGAGAAGATGGGATCACACTGGTGCGCCGGCCAACAGGGGGCCAGGCGGTTCTCCACGATCAGGAACTGACCTACTCGGTTGTCCTGCACAAGGATCAACTCCAGCCCTTTCATAAGCGGGAGATCTACGGATTTGTCGCCGAACTGCTATTGGAGGGATTGGTGCGCCTGGGCGTTCAGGGACAGTCGAACAGGAAACGAAGCGGGGATCTGCACAACCCCGACTGCTTCCGTTCTACCGGCGAGTACGAGATTGCCTCTTCCTCGGCGAAGAAACTGATCGGCAGCGCCCAGGTCGTGAACCGAAAAGCCTCCCTGCAGCACGGCGCCATTCCCCTGGATATGTCGTACAGGCGGATCGACAGGTACCTCGTCCTGACCCCTGAAAAAGAGCTGGAGGAACCGAGCTGCCTGTCCGCCGAGCTGGGAGCAGCTGTAACCTTCGCCCAGGCGTTAAGGGCCTTTGCCGGGGGTTTTGACAGCGGGCTGCACCGCCGGGGAGTACAGATGCAGACCGGAACGCTGACCGACGGGGAATCCCGGCGAGCGGGACAGCTTCTGCGGCACAAGTACTCGGGGGATGAATGGAATCTATTGTATTGAAACGATTGCTACCGGTGATCCTGCTCTGCCTGCTGTGCTTATTCGGCACGACCGGGGTGCTGTACGGGGAGAACACCGCAACCCTACCCTCTTTCTGGGATGACCGCCCCGACGAGGAACTGATCGAAGCCATCCTCTCCCAGATGACCGAAGAGGAGCTCCTGGGACAGGTTTTCATGCTCGGCTACATCGGCAAACGGCCATCCGAGGAAATACTCAACTGGATCCGTTCCCGCAATTTGGGTGGGGTAAAGATCTTCACCCGGAACGTGGACACCCTGGCCGGACTATCGGCGAGTATCGAGGAGATGCAGGAAGTTGCCGGCGACGGACGGTTCCAGATTCCGCTGTTCATATCCACGGATCAAGAGGGGGGATGGGTTCGCCATATCAAGCTGGAAACCTCCCAGACACCGGGAAACATCGCCCTGGGCGCTTCGGGACTGCCCCAGGACGCTCTGCTGACCGGCTACTACATTGGACAGGAGCTCAGGAGCCTGGGCATCAACATGAACTTCGCTCCGACCGCCGACGTGTACTCCAATCCCTCGGCCAGCGTGATCGGCCCGCGGGCCTTCTCTTCCGATCCGCTCACCACCTCCACTCTCGCTCTGGCGTACTACCGGGGCATGGCCAAAAGCGGGATTATCTGTACGGCCAAGCACTATCCCGGCCATGGAAACGCGGACAAAGACTCCCACGGTACCCTGCCGGTGGTGCGGATCTCCTTCGAGCAGATGTGGCAGCGGGAGCTGGTTCCCTACAGGGTCCTCATCCCGGAGGGTATTCCCGCCATCATGAGCGCCCACATCGCCTACCCTGAAATACTGGGAAACCTGCTGCCCGCTTCCCGCTCCGCGTATTTTATCGAGGAGGTGCTGCGGGACAAGCTCGCCTTCCAAGGCGTGCTGATCACCGATGATATGGAGATGAACGGTGCGATCAGCGGCGGTGTGGACACGGCCCAGGCCAGCCTGGAAGCCCTGCAGGCGGGTAACGACATGATCCTGGTATCCCACACCCCGAGCGCTCAGGAGCGCACCTGGCAGAAGCTCCTGGACCACGTCACCGAACAGCCGGAGTTCAAAGAACGACTCAAGCGCTCGGTTCGGCGAATCCTAAGGGTGAAGCTCACCTACCTCAAGTCCGGCGAGTCAGCCGCGCCGCACCTGAATGCCGATTCGGGAGATCTCATCCCGAGCGCAGCTGCCTGGGAGTTCTTTCAGCAAAGCGCTCTGCGAAGCGTGACCCTGCTTCGCGGGGGAGAGATTCCCCTGGAGCAGGGGGCGGACAGGCGGATGCTGCTGGTGGGGCAGTTTGAAGAGTTCCTAGAGGAGGGCCGGCTGCGCTATCCCGAGGCCGACGTGCTGCTGTTCCCCTACAGCCCCTTCTACTTCGCTCGCCCGGAAGACCTGGAGCGGGTGCCCCGCATCGCCTCGCGCTATGACGTGATTGTGTTCTGCCTGGCCAACTACAACAGCCTGGAGGTCCTGGAAACACTGCGCAGCTTCCCCGGCACGCTGGTTGTGCTTTCCGCCTTATCACCCGTCTATCTGCGGGAAACTCCCTGGATACAAACCGCCCTGGCGGTCTACGGCACGGGTAAGGAATCCTTCCGGGCGGGCTTTGCCGCTCTGGCCGGAGACTTCGAGCCGGAGGGACGAATCCCGGTCGATTTCATAGACGGCTACACCGTCGACGGCGCCGCTCCATGAAATGGCGGCGGGCCGGCAAGCGGGATCTTCCTCAGCTTCTCGCCTTTCTCCTTCCCAACGAGTGGCGGGCCGTGCCCTACACCTCCCGCCTGCGCAGGCAGGGTAACAAAGCCTTCCCGACATCCCTCGAGGCGTCGGTTTTGATTTGCCGGGAGGGTCCGGAGATTCGGGGAACAATGATGCTCACCTCCGCGGGACTGCTTCTGCCGGCGTTCTGCCCGCCCGCGGATGACTCCCAAATCCTCCCCTCGCCCCCCTTCCCCGGCTGGAACGATCTCAAGTTCCGGCTGTATTCGGTGATGGGACCGGTCCGGGAAGTCACCTGGCTCACGAACCAACTGTCCCTCTCCCCTATTGTCACGGTCGACTACCATCTGATGGTGCAGAGCCGCGAGTCCTTTGCCAGCCCATCCCGGGAGTCCGTCCCCTGCCCGCCGGGGTTAATGGTAAGAACCGCTTATCCCCGGGATGTCAACGCCCTCCTGCCGCTGCAGATCCGCTACGAGCTGGAGGAGGTCGTGATCAACAGGCAGCGCCATAGTGAACAGATATGCAGGCAGAATCTGAAGCGTTCGCTGCGTCAACAGCTGGTGCTGATGGCCGAGCAAAACGGACAGGTGGTAGCCAAGGCGGGTACCAATGCCCGGGGGTTCACGACGGATCAGATAGGCGGGGTATTCACGGTGGAGAAGGTGCGCAACAGCGGAATCGCCTTTCGCGTGATGGAGGAGCTGCTGCGGAGGATCTTTGCCGAAAAACTCACCGCCTGCCTGTTCGTCAAGAAGAACAACCTCCCCGCTCTGTGCCTGTACAGAAAACTCGGGTTCCGAGTCGCCGACGGATACCAGATCAGCTACTTCAAGACTTAGACACTCGCCGCCCGAGCTTTTTCATCAGGCGCCGACGGCGGTGGTTCAGCTCAACTCGAATACGCCGGTCCAGGGGAAGCCTCCAGGACAGGATGGTCTGGACCCACTCCAGGGCAAGCGCGGCGTTCCTCTCCCGGTGCTCGAAGTATTTGGCGAGCTCCACGGCTGCAAACAGACTCCTGCGCTTCAGGGCCATCCGCTTCCATAGATCAACCGCCTCTTCCCAGGCCCCCGCCCGCTTGTAGTACAGACTCAAAGCCCTTCCGGCTCCGTCATCGCCGGCGGAGAAGGATTCCTTCAACAAATCGATCCCCCAGCGCTCATCCCTGCTCAGGAAGAAGCTGCCCAGGGCCGTTCGGTCCGCCCGGTGAGACGGTGCTGCTGCTCCCGCCTCAGTTGCTCCCGCCTCAGCGGCCGGGATCGTGTTGCCGGCGGACAGGATCGAGTTGACAACGATCAACAACTCCGCCAGGGTGCGGACATCCTGAAGGTTATGCTCCAGCACCGCATCCAGCCGGCCTGGGCTGCCGCTGCGCAGGTACTCAAGGTAGATCCCCGGCACTTCGAAACCGGCCACATCCAGTTCGCGGCGGATCCCCAGAATCTCCCGTTCAATCGTAGCAAGGGAGCAGTCGGGAAGAACTCGCCGCCACAATCTGCGGGACCAGTACAAAAGGTCCGTCTGGTGCTCCAAATCGAAGCTCATTCGATTGAGAACAAAGCGGGTACGAAGCACGTGCGCGTCGAAGGCCCTGCCGTTGTAGGATACGAACACCCGGTGCCGATTGAGCCGCTCAGCCAGACGCGAAAGGAACTCCACCTCTCCCGGGAAGTCCTGCAGAAAAACCTGCTCCACGTTCAGCCCGTCCCCCTCGATCCAGGCCATGCCCATGAGGAAGATCGAGTTTCCCGCTCCCCCGGACAGGCCAGTGGTCTCGGTGTCGAAAAACAGGAGATCCTCCGAAGTGTATCCGCTCGGCAGGAGGAACTCGGAAATACCGGTCTTCGCCAGAGAGCTGGGGAATTGCAGCTGTCTGCGCAGCGTATACCGGCCGACCTGCTCCCACCCCTGCTGCGGAGCAAACAGATGCTCGCTCCGAGGCACCGTGTCCCGCCGTGCATCCCTCCCCTCCGGTTGCCCCTGCTGCTGCTCCAGTCTCTGCTGCCAGGCCCTTTCCAGATAGCGCAGACGTTTTTCTAACGACATGGCGCCTTCACTCGGTTTTCCCCAGCCAGCTGGCCAGGAACGCCCGGATCGACTCCTTGGGATTGCCGAGCCGGTTGCGGGCGGCTTCCTCCGAGCCGGCCGCCGCGGCTCCCATCGTTTCCGCTCCCACCGGACCGATGCAGGAGGGACAGCCCTGGGCGCAGGAACACTCGGTCACCAGCTCCAGAGCGCCCCGAAGGATAGCGACGGCGTTTTCCAGAAAACCCTCGGAGAGCCCCGTGCCTCCGGGATAGTTGTCGTAGACGTATAGGGCAGGACAGTGAAACACGGTGTCCTTGAGCCGTTCGGACACACCCAGGTCCCTGGGATCGCAGAGCAGGAACACCGGGGCGATGTTGCGGATCAGCGTACCCAGTCGCTGCATGATGATCGGCTGTTCCAGCTCGGACTGCCGGGCGAAGGCTCGCCCCGCATCGCTTCCGGCAACGAACAGCAGCACCACCGAACGGGTGTGCATCTCCTCGGGGGGCAGATCGATCTCCCCGTAGCCGATATTCTCGTGGGTCCCGAACTTGAGCTTCTTGAACTTGGTGGCCTGGGTCCGTACCAGGATATCCCCGATAACCGCATCCATACCCGAGAGGGTCTCACGGCTGTCCTGCTCCAGCACCTTGATATCGGTCTTCACAATGGAGTCGGTGTAGTAGTTGTCTGCCGTATCCTCCACGTAGCAGCGCTGGTTCTCCAGATCGAGCTTCTTCACGATGTACTGATCTCCCTGGTGGATGTAGATCGCCTCATCGTAGAGCAGCAGCTTGGCCGAAGGTTTGTCCATCTCGCCGATCACCGTCTGCCGGCCCTGGGTCGTGTCCACGATAACGATATTGCCGGGAGCGGAGCTGCGCAGAGACACCTTCTCCGCCGGATAGGAACGATCCGACCAGAACCACTTGCCCTCGGTGTAGCGGATCACCCCGTGCTCCTCCAGGTAGTCCAGCACCTCCCGGTAGCTCTGTGCCAGCTCTTCGGCCTCATCGAAGGGAAGCTCGAATACGGCGCACTTCAACTGGTCGCTGAGGATGTAGATGTTGTCCGGGTCCACCCAACCGGACTCCGGAGAGCTTCCGAAGAAGTACTCGGGATGGCGGAGGATGTACTGATCGATCGGCGAGGCAGAGGCCACCAGGATGGACAGGGAAACGCTGGCCCGTCGTCCGGCCCGGCCGGCCTGCTGCCAGGTAGAGGCGATCGTCCCGGGGAAGCCGGCCAGGATCGAGGCATCCAGCCCCCCGATGTCGATTCCCAGCTCCAGGGCGTTGGTGGAAACCACCCCCTGGATCTCTCCGCTGCGCAGGCCCCGCTCGATCTTCCGTCGCTCGTTGGGCAGATAGCCGCCACGGTAGGAGGCTACGGTGATGCGGCTGTCGTCGGTGTAGAGATTCTTGAGGGACTCCCGGATGTAGCCGGCAATCAGCTCGGAGCGCAGCCGGGAGCGGGCAAAGACGATCGTCTTGACTTTGGCCTTCAGAAGATTCGTGGCCAGTCTCTGCGACTCCTTTACCACGCCGCGGCGAATGCCCTGCACCGCATCGACCAGCGGCGGATTGTAGAAGACGAAGTGCCGCTCCCCCGCCGGCGCGCCGTTCTCGGCGATCAGGGTCACCGGTTCCTCCACGATCTTCTCGGCCAACCCCTGGGGATTTCCGATGGTGGCGGAGCAACAGATGAACTGGGGTTTGGCGCCGTAAAACGCGCAGATGCGTTTCAGGCGGCGGATCAGGTTGGTCATGTGGGAGCCGAACACCCCCCGGTAGGTGTGGATCTCATCGATCACAATGAAACGGAGGGACTGGAAGAACTTGATCCACTTGGTATGGTTGGGCAGCACCCCGGTGTGCAGCATGTCGGGGTTGGTGATGACCACCCTCCCCTCTTCCCGCACAGAGATGCGGATCGAGCGGGGGGTGTCCCCGTCGTAGGTGAAGATGCGCACGGGGATCTCCCCGCCAAGCAGGATCTCGTTCAACTCCGACTGCTGATCCTGGGAAAGGGCTTTGGTCGGAAACATGTACATGGCCTTGGCCTGGGGCTGCTCGATCAGGGTCTGCAGCACAGGGAGGTTGTAGGCCAGGGTCTTGCCGGAGGCGGTGGGGGTGACAACCACGATGTTATTTCCCCTACGCACCTCGGCGTAGGCTTGCCCCTGGTGGCTGAACAGCCGCTCGATCCCCTTGGCCCGAACCGCGGCCAGAATCCTCCCGTCGATTTCCGCCGGAAAATCCTCATACCGCCCCTTGCGAGGCGGGATCACCTCCCAATGGGCTACCGAGGACATGAAGCGACGGTCCGTGCGCAGGGACTGGATGACCTCTTCGAGCATTTCCCCTCCTTATGAATCGATCTATTACCCTAACATATTCTTGACTGTTTTATTAGCCAATGAATAGAATAGTAGTATGGGACGGGTGCTTTGTTTGATCTTGGGCGGCGGCCGGGGAGAGCGCCTCTACCCCCTAACCATGGAAAGGGCCAAACCGGCGGTTCCCTTCGGCGGCAAATACCGCCTGGTGGATATCCCCATCTCCAGCTGTATCCATTCGGGGTTTCGCCAGATCTACATCCTGACCCAGTTCAACTCCGCCTCCCTGCACAACCACATTGCCAACACCTACATCTTCGACAGCTTCTCTCAGGGGTTCATCGAGATCCTGGCCGCGGAGCAGACCTATGAGCATTCAAGCTGGTACATGGGAACCGCCGATGCCGTGCGGAAGAACTTCATCCACTTCCGTACCCAGAATCCGGACCACTACATGATCCTCTCCGGGGACCAGCTGTACCGCATGGATCTGGAGGATTTTTATAAAAACCATCTGAAGAGCGGTGCGGAGATCAGCGTGGCCGTAACTCCGGTCAGTGCGGAGAAATGCCGGCACTTCGGTATCCTGGAGGTCGATCCGAAGGGAAGAATCGCCCGCTTCGTGGAAAAACCGCAAGACCCTGTGGAGATAGCCGATCTGAAGATCCCCGACACCCTCCGGGGCAAGCTGGCCGGGATCAGCCCGGATCGCGAGTACCTGGCTTCCATGGGCATCTACATATTCAATCAGGGAATCCTGAAAAAAGCCCTGGACAACGAATATACCGATTTCGGCAAAGAGATCATCCCCAAAAGCATCGAATCCTTCAAGGTTCAGTCCTACATCTTCACCGGTTTCTGGGAGGACATCGGGACGATTCGCTCATTTTACGAAACCACGATCAACCTCACCAGGATCACTCCGGATTTCGACTTCTACAAGGAGAGCCAGCCGATCTACACGCGCCGCCGGGACCTGCCCGCTTCGAAGATCAACTCCTGCACCATCACCCAATGCCTGACCGCCGACGGCTGCATCATCACCAACGGCAACATCATGCATTCGGTCATCGGAATCCGCACCATCATCGAGTCGGGAGCGACCCTGGACGGCGTGGTCTGCATGGGAGCGGATTGGTACGAATCGGTGGAAGAGAAAAAACAGAACCGGGAGCGGGGCGTTCCGGACATCGGCATCGGCAAGGGAACCCTGGTCCGAGGGGCCATCATCGACAAGAATGCCAGGATCGGGGAGGTCTGCCGCATCGGCATCGATCACCTGGAGCGGAAAGACGGGGACTACGGTCACTACCATATCCGCGACGGGATCATCGTCATCCCGAAGAACGCCGTGGTCCCTTCGGGAACGGTGATTTAGGAGACAGATCAGCCGCACCAGCTCGCCGGATAACACGTTCCGACGCACCCCCAAACAGGTTCACCGCGACCGAAGACCATACTACCAAAGCGTTTGCCGCCGGCCCCCAAAATAGCTATTTTATGATTGTTACGAAGGATATCGCGCAGCGATACGAAAGGCGCATCTAGTGCGGCTCAAGGATGAGAACGCGCAGCGTTCTCACGCAGGACATCGCGAAGCGATTTAGAGCAAGGCCGGACTCGCCGAGGTTCGGTAAAAAATTGAAAAAACGAGTTGAACGCGATATGAAATGGTTAACGATCGAGGAGGACATCATGCAGAATCGACGTACGTGGATAGTTGTATTCTCTCTAATGATACTATTTCTGTTTCTCGTCTCCTGTAACCAGGCCTACAGCGGCGGACAACGGGAGTCGGAAGCCGAGAGTCCGCTTCCGAACCAGCCGGTCAAATCCGAGCCCCTGGTTCCAACTCTCGAGCAGATTCAATACTCCTTTCAGAAGGTGGCGCAGGAAGCGCTTCCCGTGGTGGTGGAGATCAACACGATAGAGGTGATTACCCAGAGGATTCCCCGCACCCAATCACCGTGGGATTTCTTCTTCGGGCCGTCTCCCAGCCCCGGGGATTCCGAGGAACGGGAGTTCCGGCAGCCCGGGCTCGGCTCCGGGGTGATCGTGGCCCGGACGGACGGCAAGGTTTACGTGCTGACCAACAATCACGTGGCCGGCGAAGCCGAGGAGATCAGCGTCAGCCTCCACGACGGCCGGGAGTTCAAGGGTAAGCTGGTGGGCGCGGACCCTCGCAGGGATCTGGCCGTTATCATGTTCGAAACCCGCGAGGAGATCCCCGTGGCCAGGCTCGGCGACTCGGACTCAATGCAGGTCGGTGACCTGGTTCTGGCCGTCGGCAACCCCTTCGGATTCGAATCAACAATCACCATGGGAATCGTAAGTGCGCTGGGCCGCCAGGCCGACACTGGGACGAGCATTGCCAGCCTTACCGACTACATCCAGACCGATGCGTCGATCAATCCGGGTAACTCCGGTGGTGCGCTGGTCAATCTGAGAGGAGAGGTCATAGGCATCAATACCTGGATCGCTTCCCGTACCGGCTCCAGTGCGGGATTGGGATTTGCCGTGCCGATCAATACGGCGAAGAAGACGGTGGATGAGATCTTAACCAAAGGACGTGTGGAGTACGGCTGGTTGGGAGTCCAGATCGTGGATGTGGATCCCCAGAGATTTCCCGACTATCGGGAGGATTTCAAGCTCGGCGATGCCAAAGGATCCTTCGTCGTGAACATCTTCAAGGGTTCCCCCGCCTACAAGGCGGGCATCCTGCCCGGGGATTACATCACCGCTATCGGCGGACGAAACGTCAAGAACACCGGCGATCTCACCCGAATCGTCGGCAACTTGCCGCCGGGTAACCGCTACGATGTTTCGGTGATCCGGGAGGGCAAAGAGCAGACCTTCGACATCCGCCTGGCCATCCGGGAGGAGGATAAAGAAATCGCCGCCCAGAGCAAGAACCTCTGGCCCGGGATGTACATCGCCTCTCTAAGCCCCGAGCTGAGGGAACAACTCACTATTCCGGAACAGCTGCAGGGCGTCCTGGTCACTGTCGTCCAGGAGGGCTCGCCTGCGGCGACTGCGGGATTCCGCCAGGGAGATGTGGTTCAGGAGGTGGACGGCCGCACCATTCGAAGTTCCTTCGACTTCTATCAAGCTCTGAATAATGCAAGCGGGCGAAATATGGCCACCAAGGTATTCCGGCAAAACGAAGAGATCGAGCTCGCGCTGGAAACCAAGTAAACGGGACGCAGCCTCTATTCTTCGCCGGCCGCTGCCTGATGGAGGATCGGTTCCTTGACGTGCAGATCCACCTGCGGAAAGGGAATCACGATACCGGCTGACTTGAAGGCTCGCCAGATTTCCAGATTGTTCCAGGCCACGGCGGCCAACTTCTTGGTAGGTTCTTCGATCCAGGTCCAGAGGACCAATTCGATTCCGGAATCCTGGAAGGCGGAGACGCGAGCCCCCGGCGCAGGTTCCGCCAGGCTGTAGGGATTCTTCGAAGCTACACCGAGCACTACTTTCAGAGCCTGATCTAAATCGGTGCTGTAGGAAACCTGCACCTCGTTCACGATCACGATGCGCCTATCGTCGAAGGAGTAGTTGTGGATGCTGTTTCCCAGCAGCTGGCCGTTGGGTACGATGATCGTCTCATTGGTCAGGGTGTTGATTACCGTTGACCGCAGCTTGATTTGAATTACATCCCCTTCCAAACCGTTGACCAGGATGCGGTCTCCCTCCTTGATCGGCCGCTCGAAAAAGATCACCAGTCCGGCGACGTAGTTGGCAACCACGTTTTGAAGACCGAAGCCGATACCGATACCAAGGGCACCGATCACCACGGCCAGGGAGGATAGATTGAGCCCGATGATCGAAAGGCCAATCAGGATAGCCAGTACCAGTACACCGTAGCGCACCAGACTGGAGATGGTGAAACGGCTGGCGTCGCTAATGGTCAGCTGCTTGAGAACCGTGGCATCGAGGAATCGCCGGGCTAGCTTGCTGACCCAGGAGGCCAGATACACGATTGGTATGGCCAGCAGGATGGTGATCACCGAGATCCGGGAAGAACCGGCGGTGGTGAAGGGGGTGGTCAGGACCGACCATAGTCGGCCGAGGAAGTTACCGATCTCCGCCCCGAAGAAACTGAAGAGAATGAACAGCAGGACAATCAGGACCAAGATACGCAGGATCAACCGGACATAGCGGAAGATCTTCTGTTTGTTTTCCTCCGGGATCTTCAACCGTTTGAGGATAACCCGTCGCAAGACTGCAAGCAGCACCCTGGCCAATACGAACAACAGCACCAGGGGCAGAATGAACCGGAGCAGCGCCTCCAAGGGTGAGAAGAAGAAGGAAAACCTCCCGATCTCAAGCGGGGCCAGTATAAATGATTTGAGGGATGCGATCACATTATTCTTTTCGGCAGCTGGCCAACCGCCGATTAAAGGCTTTTCACGGCTGTTCCCACTCCAAAATATCTTGACATGGTGCAGCCATCTCCTAAACTTGTACTTCGGATGACCGAATTCGAGATCCCGCAACTAACGCAGAGTCGAATCCA
>Ga0315551_10001482_pt1 | contig 17678 bp, 19 predicted proteins | sample SalMarSW160290MG_FD_203678 | JGI IMG/M metagenome (GOLD analysis project Ga0315551, IMG submission 203678) | Salt marsh sediment microbial communities from the Plum Island Ecosystem LTER, Massachusetts, United States - Salt Marsh Sediment SW1602-90 ...
CAGACCGGCCTTTTGTATGGCTTCTATAGTTTGTTTCATGGAATCAAAGGCCAGCGTCAGGAATCCGCTTAAGCCAACAACGGGGGCACCGGTTTCCTTTATCTTATCGACAAACTTCTGCACCGGTACATCCACGCCCAGGTCTATGACCTCGAAGCCGTTGACATCGAGCATGAAGGCGACGATGTCCTTACCGATATCGTGTATATCACCGGCCACCGTGCCGAAGACAACCTTGCCCAGCTTCTTGCTCTCCGCTGCCTTGGTCATCTTGGGCTTGACCAGCTCGGTTACCGCCTTTAGTATCTCGCCGGAGTAGACCAGGTCGGGTATGAAATACTCGCTATCGGCAAAGCGCTTGCCCACGATTTCCATGCCCTTTCTGGCATCTTCCAGGATTTTGAGCGGCTCTTCACCGGCATTCAGCCTATCTTTAACAATCTTAAGAGCCTCATCTTCCTTTAAGTCAGCTAGTGTGTTAACCAGATCTCCTGCCATATTCCTTTACCTCCTTAACCTATTATTGGGCTCTTTAATTAGCTAATGTTTAGCATAGGGATTCCTTTTATTGACCTCTCCGGCACCTCCTCTGGTTTAGTTCCCCCGGTCTGCTTGACCCGGAATTGAGAACTTTAAGGATACGCCATAACCAGAAAAAGGGAAACTTTGAAAGCACACCCTCACTTCTGGTTGAGTTTGAGTGCTACCCATTTTGAACTCTTTGGGGTTGAATGTCAATACCTGTGGCGATGTTTGTCTAGCGGCTAGCGGGGCGACCAGAGCACCATCCTGGGTTTCTGGCCCATCTCTTTAGCCAGCTCTTCTACCCTGCCGTATTTCATGCAGGCGGCCATGCAGTGCTTGACGCAGGCCGGCTCCAGCCCCTTTTTGGTACGCCCCGCGCACAGGGTGCACAGTTCGGTGGGAAAGGGCAGGCTACATCCCTTGAGTGTTGTTATAGCCGTGGGGGGGCAGGTCAAGGTTCCACCACGCCTCAGGGTCCTTGCCGTATCCGGGGTCGGCGTCCAGCTTGCGGAACATGCCGTTAAAGGCCGGTGTGGTAGATATTATTTGCCTGACGAAATCGTGTATATGTATAAACGACTTATCCTGCTTGGAGAAGGGGCAGGTGGCCAGGCAGATTCCGCAGTCGTGCCCGCCCAGACTCAGCCATCCCGAGAAACAGTTGGGTGCTTTCTCGTAGTATGTCTTGACGCCGGGGTTGTTCCAGGGTCCCTGTACCTCCCATGAGGGCTCTGTTTCCATGCTGAGGGCATTAGTGGGGCAGAACTCGGCGCATTTCTTGCAGGTGCGGCAGAAGCGGAAGATACCGGCATCTATCGGCTTGGTGGGAGCCAGCGGCAGGTTGGTAATTACCTTGAATACCCGCACCATGGGCCCCCACCTTGGCGAAATCATCCGGTTCAAACGGCTGAGCTCGCCCAGCCCGGCCAGTACGCCGAAGCCGGGGCTGTTACCCGAGGTGCCCATGCTGCCGTCAGCCAGACACTGGTAGCCCAGCCTAGTTATGAACTGCTGGAGGCGGAGCTGGACTGAGGTGCCCTCGGAATAGCCCATGGAGGTGGCGGCTTCTTCTAATGCGCTTGGTGCCAGAGCCATGGATGGCTGAGACATCCGGACGGTATAGACAATAACCCATTGCGCCTTGTAGGGTATCACCTTCTTCTTTTTATTCTCGTAGGCCTTGTCTACATCTTCAAACTCCCAGTCCCTGCCATCCCAACCATCATGTGAATAGATTAGTTTGCGGGTGTTTTCGTCAAGCTCAACCACACCTACCGAGGCGGCCCCGTAGATTTTGGCCGCCGCCCGAACCATCTGGGTGTTTTCCTCGGGTGTGCCTTCGTAGCGGGGATAGCTAAAGTCTTCGGGTATGGCACAGAATTCTGCTGGAACATTGAACCCGGGGCCGAGGAAGGCACGCTCTGCTGTCAGGAGTGATGTTATCCATCCGCCGGCACCCAGTGCCTTGTCCCTCAGGGTGAACCCCGGTTCTTGGTTAAGTATACTTTGTTTACTCTTCTCGGTGGCATGTCCCCCCAGCTTCATGGCGTTATCAGGGCCCAACGCCTGGGCAAAGCCATCGTTAAACATGATGTTGCTGCAGTTGAAGCGCTTCATCAGGCTCCAGTCGATCTCCACGGTGGGTTTATCCACTTCCTTTATCCAGCGGGGCATTTTCCTCCCCGCCGCCGGCGAGGACTTTACCTCGTCGAGGTCGTGATAAGGCGTGGCAGCTTTGCCGGAGTCACCGGTGCTTGCCAGTCCCAATAGCTTCATAAAGCTTTTCTGGCTCAGGGTGGTGTGATAGTTCATAGTTGCTATCCCCTTTCTTAAGCAAATATTTTTGACAATGGTAGCTCAGATGCGCGCCCAGAGGGATTCGAACCCACGACACTCGGTTCCGAAGACCGATGCTCTGTCCGCTGAGCTATGGGCGCCGATAGCATTCTAGTGCTACCGCTTATTCTTGTCAATTGAATTCGGTTATTCTTGAAGCTATTGCTTTGGTGGGTGGGTTGTGCCTATACTTGTTTTTGGGAATCATTATATTAACGAGGGGGTTACTATGGATTACGATGGTTTTCTGGAACTGGCCAAAAACAGGCGAAGTATCCGCCGGTTTAAGCCGGATCCTATACCTGATGAATATGTGGACAAGATTATTGAAGCCGCCCGCTGGGCCCCTTCCGGCTTTAACTCGCAGCCGTGGGAGTTTGTCGTCATCAAGGATAAGCAATTAAAAGATGATGTTATGCGAATTGCCAGGCGGCCACGTCATGCCGGAGACTCGGGATTCTCCAGAATAGAAGACATGTGTGAGCCTTGGATGAGGCAGAAACGGCAGCCCTGGCTTGACCCGGAGATGGAGTACCAGAATGCCCCGGTTCTTATATTGCTGTTTGGCGATACCAGAACTCAGGTGGGATTGCCCATGGTTGTAAGATATGACTCGCATTTAAGGCAGTCAATCTACACCTCAAGCCTGGCCAATGCTTTTTTGTATATGCATCTGGCGGCTACGACGCTGGGCCTGGCCAGCCAGTGGGTATCTTTGGTGGCATCACCTTATAACCATTGCTTGTTAAAGAACCTTTTACACATACCCACCGAGATGGAGGTCTACGATATGGTCGCGTTGGGCTATCCCGCTTATAAATCGAGGCCCAAGCTCATGAGGCCAGTGGGCAGGATGGTTCATCGTGACTACTTCGGTGAAGAAGATTTTCGAACCGATGAGGAGGTCAGAGACTTTATCAAGAGAACCCGGGCCTGGGTTTTTGCCAACCACCGGCGAGGGGCGGATAAGAATATGGTGGGGTGAGTGGAGGGATTCGAACCCTCGTTCTCCAGGGCCACAACCTGGCGCCTTAGACCACTCGGCTACACTCACCACAGGTAGCATAGCTATTATAGTCAAAAAGGGCTCAGCTTTCAATGACTACCTGTGGCTTAGCTCGACTACGGTGACACCGGCGCCGCCTTCCCCGTAGACGGCGGGCCGGTAGGAGTCTACCAGCGGGTGCTTGTCCAGTATCTTCCTGACCGCCTGGCGCAGGGTGCCCGTCCCCTTGCCGTGGATTATTTTTACCTGATAGAAGCCGGCCATGAAGGCGTCGTTGAGGTACTGGTCGAGCTTGGGCAGTGCCTCGTCCAGGGTGAGGTGGCGCAGGTGCAGTTCGTCTGAGATTGTCATATCTCTAGCGATTGTAGCACAAGTCGGGGGGTGACAAAAACAACGCTAAAAAAATTGGGGAAACAATTCGAAGCTAATTAGCTTCGGGGATTTGTTTTTAGCGTTATGGTAAGTTGAGAGGGAATGGTCTGGTTTTTAGCGTGCGTTTTATTTCCCACCCTCCCGCCCGAAAGAGGTTTCACCTCTCTTTACTTGCCTTTATGGGGGTGGGGAAAGGGCTTTAGCCCTTTTACATTAAGGGTTGGCGGGTGGGAAAAGATATAAAACGGGGGTGGGTATAACTTCTAGGGTTTGCGGTAGAAGATGTCCAGGCTTTTGACCTTTTTCACCCCTTTAAGCGACGAGGCCAGAGCCAGCAGGATATTGGCGATAATCTGTTTGGGGAAGGTAGTCAGAACTATGGGGGCGTGGTTGACGTAGAGGGAGAGCCGCTCCCGCTGCGGCTGGATAAAGCCCTTCTCCAGAAGGTCGGCCAGGCCTTTGGCATCATCTAAAGAGAACTGCCTGATCCTGGTATCCAGCGGCTCGTCGGTGGCGATGGCGATGAGCTTCCTGACCCTGGCCAGGGGCGGGCCGGCCTTTTTGCGGTGCACTTCTATCTTGGGGGCATCGCTTACCTTGAAGCCCTCGGCCAGGATAATGTCGTAGTCTTCGCCCAGCAGGTGGGCTATCTGCTCAAAGCTGGCTTCATGCTCGAGCGGCTTGATTAAAACCAGCTTATCCGGGGTGCTGACTACCGCCGCCTGGCTGCCGGCCTGGACGTGGCGCCAGCTGTCCTTGCCCGGCTCGTCGAAGGACGACTCCCGGGGGGCGTGCTTTACCGTGGCCACTCTATAGCTTCTGGATTTAAGCTCCTTAATCAGCTTTTCCAGCAGGGTGGTCTTGCCCGAGCTTGATTTACCGACAATTGATACTATTGGCGGCACTATTTCTTTTCCTTTAACGCCTTTATAATCTTCTCCGGCGTTACCGGCAGCTCCTTGAACCAGATGCCGGTGGCATCGTGGATGGCGCTGACCACCGCCGGCGGGGCGCTGACAATGCTGCCCTCGCTGGTCTCCTTGGCGCCGAAGGGGCCGAAGGGGTCGTCGGTTACGATATCGATTAATTTCATATCGGGGACGTCGAGGGCGTGGGGCATCTTGTAGTCCAGAAAAGTGGGGTTGAGGGTCCTGCCCCTGTCCATGATAAAGTCCTCGTACAGGGCCTGCCCCAGCCCCTGAATGGCACCTCCCTCAATCTGGCCTTCGGCCGGTATCGGGCTGAGCAGCCGGCCGCAGTCGGAGGCGATGGTAAAGTCGGTGGTGGTTATCTGCCCCGTCTCCATGTCCACCCCGACCCGGGCGGTGTGGGCGGTAAAGCTGTAGGAGCAGCCGCCGTTGCCGATGCCATTGGTCAGGTCCAAGGGCTCGATGCCGTAGCTGGAGTAGCCGGTGCCCATTATAACCGCCCCGGTGCCCGAGTAGCAGGCGATGCGGGCCAGCTTGCCGAAGGGCATCTTCTTGGAGGGGTCCGATTTGAGGGAAACCTCGCCCAGCCTGATTTCTACATCCTCCGGTTTGGCCTGCCAGTTCTGGGCGGCGACCTCCAGGAGCTGTTTTTTGACCTGGCGGGCGGCTTTCTGGGTGGCCTGTCCGGCCAGTATGGTCACCCGGCTGCCGTAGCTGCCGGGGTCGACCGGGGTGTAGGCGGTATCCACCCGCTTGATGGCAACGTCGTCCAGCCTGATGCCCAGCTCCTCGGCGGCAATCATGCAGAGCACCGTGTCCGAGCCCTGCCCGCAGTCGGTGGCCCCGGTAATTAGATTGACCGTGCCGTCTTCGCAGAGCCTGATGATAGCGGCGCAGGCCTGGTGCCCCATCTGCCTGGCCCCGCCGGAATACGAGGTCCCGGAGATACCGGTACCCCAGGAGATGGCGCCCTCTTTCTTGGGCATCCTGTCCTTATCGCGCCAGAGCGGGTCCCGGGCGGCTTCCTTGATAGCCTGCTTCAGGCCGCAGGTCTTGAGGGTTACTTTATTTATCGTTTCATAGGTTTCCCCCGGTTTGGGGTTATCGATGGCGTTGCGCATCCTCATTTCTACCGGGTCTATGCCCAGCTCTTCGGCGATCATCTCCATCTGAATCTCGGCGGCAAAACGGGTGTGGGTAACGCCGTGGCCGCGCATGGCCGCCCCGATGGGGTTGTTGGTGAACACCCGGTAGGCATCAAACTTGAAGTGGGGCAGCTTGTAGGGCAGGGTGGTCATAAAGCCGTTGAGGTACATGGAGAGGGGGCCGATAGCGGTATAGCCGCCGCCGTCGGCGATGACGCGGTGCTGTATCGCCTTTAAAAGCCCCTCTTTATCCACGCCCATCTTGCTGTAAACAATCACGCTGTGGCGGCGCCGGCTGGTGGCCAGCTCTTCCTCCATGCTCTCTATGTACTTGACCGGCCTGCCGGTTATCTTGGAGAGCAGCACCGAGCAGAAATCACCGGCCAGGGAGTCGTTCTTGGTGCCGCCGAAGCCGCCGCCGATGAAGGGCTGGATAACCCTCACCCGGCTCAAAGGAACCTTAAAGCAGGCGGCCAGGTGGCGGTAGTGGAAGTAGGGGCTCTGCTTGGACGCCCAGACGGTGATGTAGCCGGTGGGGTCGTAGTAGGCCAGTATGGCCGGCGGCTCCAGATAGCCGTGGGTGGCCCTGGCCGTCCGGAACCTGTCTTCACGGACTATGTGAGATTCGGCGAAGGCTTTATCCACATCGCCGAAGTTCCAGTGGTATTCCACGCTGATATTATTCTTGACATAATCATGGATGGCGGGGGCGCCGTCCTTCATCGCCTCCTCGGGTTCAAAGACGCCGGGGAGCTCCTCGTATTCAACCTTGATAAGCCCGACGGCCTGCTCGGCGGTGTCCTCGTCGACGGCGGCCAGTCCGGCCACCGCCTCGGCCATATAGCGCACCCTGTCCACCGCCATGGGCGGCTCGTCCCTGGTGGCCGGCATCCAGCCCCATGTCCAGCCGCCGAAGTCCTTGCCGGTAACTATCCCCTTGACGCCGGGCAGTTTTTCCGCTTTGGAGGTGTCGATATTGAGGATGCGGGCGTGGGGATAAGGGCTCCTGAGCAGCTTGCACCAGAGCATATCGGGCAGGGAATAGTCGGCGGCGTACCTGGCCTTGCCGGTGACCTTCTCCCTGGCGTCCACCCGGGGCAGGCGCTCGCCGATAACGGAAAACTCGGCCATGCTATTTTGCCTCCATATTCTTCGCCGCCGCCTTGATTGACTCGATAATCTTGGCGTAGCCGGTGCAGCGGCACAGGTTACCGGCGATGCCCTGCTTTATCTCCTCTTCGGTGGGGTGGGGGTTTTCATCGAGCAGCGCCTTGGCCGACATTATCATCCCCGGCGTGCAGAAGCCGCACTGCAGGCCGCCGTGGTCGACGAATGCCTGCTGGATGGGGTGCAATTTATCGCCGTCGGCCAGCCCCTCTATGGTGGTGATTTCTCTGCCGTCAGCCTCGGTGGCCAGCACCAGGCAGGAGTTGACCGCCCGCCCGTCGATGAGAACGGTGCAGGCGCCGCACTCGCCGAGGCCGCAGCCCTCTTTGGTGCCGGTAAGCCCCAGGTCTTCCCTGATGACCTCCAGCAGGGTGCGCCAGGGCGGTACGATAAGCCGGTAGGGCTGGTTGTTTACCGTTAAGTGTATCTCTTTCAACGCCGGCTCCCTATAGCCTGCTTTATGGCCCGTTTGACCAGGACTTCGACCATATCCCGGCGGTACTCCGCCGAGGCGCGGTGGTCGTCGATGGGTCTGGCTTCTCCGGCGGCGGTCCGGGCGGCTTTTTCGATGAGATTATCGTCAAACTTTTGCCTCTTGAGGACGGCCTCCGCCTTTTTAGCCCGGATGGGGGCGGGGGCGACCGCCCCCAGGGCGATGCGGATGTCTTTACAGACGCCGTCCTGGGCGGTAACGACTGCGGCTACCCCGACGATGGCCAGGTCCATGGCCCGGCGGGGGGTGAGCTTAAGGTATATCCCCTGGCTGTTGGGGGGTGGGTGGGGTATATGAATTTCCTCTAAAATTTCGTCGTTGCTAAGGGTGGTCTGGTTGGGGCCGGTGAAAAAGTCCTCAATGCCGACAATTCTTTCGCCCTTCTGGCTGATGAGCTTTAACTTGGCCCCCAGGGTGAGCAGCGGCGGTGCCGAGTCCGCCGAGGGGACGGCGTTGCAGATATTGCCGGCGATAGTGCCCCGGTTGCGCACCTGGGGGGAAGCCATGCTACGGGCCGCCTGGGCTAATACACCGAACTTTTCCCCGATTATGGCCGCGGTCTCCACCGCCCCGATGGTCACCAGGGCGCCGAGACTTAATCCGGCGGCATCATATTCGATATTGTCCAGACCGGGTACGGATTTGAGGTCGATGACATGCTCCGGTGCCCCGATTTCCCGCCTCTTTAGCTTGGGCACTAAATCGGTGCCGCCGGCGATTACCCTAGCCTTGCCCTTATACCGGGCCAGCAGTGAGAGGGCTTCATCAAGGGTGGCAGGGGCCAGATAGTTGAATTTGGGCAGACGCCGGTAGAATGTCGTCATTTCGGGAACTCCGGGTATATAATCGCTTATTTGAGCTTGCTTTGTCAAATTTCGCCCTTCTTAATACTAGAAGATATTGACTCTTTTTGTGACGTGTGCTATCATGATAATGAGCATATGCTCATTATTCGTGAGGGAAGTGTACCGATATGCCCAGACCGCTAAAGTGCCGCCGGGTTGCCTTTCTGCCGGAAGCGACCTACTTCAAGCCGGCCGGTGTGCCGCTGCGAGTGCTTGACGAGGTGCTCCTTTCCGTGGAGGAGGCCGAGGCGATACGCCTTAAAGACCTGGAGGGGCTGGCCCAGGCGCCGGGCGCCGAGAAGATGAATGTCTCCCGCCCCACCTTCCAGAGGGTGCTGGCTTCGGCGCGGCAGAAAATAGCCGACGCCCTGCTTAACGGCAAGGCGGTGAGAATCGAGGGCGGCAATTTTGAGGTGGCGCCGGGCGTCAGCCCGCTGCCGATGGTCCGGGGTATGGGCCACCGCGGGCGCGGCCGGGGCCGGCGGGGAATATCATGAAGATTATCGATGATTTGCTGTCTGAATTGAACTATGAAGCGCCGCTGAGGGATATACGCCAGGGGCCCTTCCAGACGGCGGTGCTGACGCGCCGCTGCGGTCTGGCCTCCACCCTGCACGACGGGACTCACCGCCACCGGAAGCCGCCGGTGGGGGAGGCTGGTTTCCTGCTGGAGAAGGATGCTCTGTCCCTGGCCAGGATGGTCTATTCGGAGAGCTCTATGGAGGCGGCCATCGGCATGGCCACCATAAATTCGCTGCTGGAGGTGGATGAGAGCCGCTGTAAGGAGCTTAACGCCGACGCCCTGCTGGCCGAGAAGGGCCAGGGCAAAAAGGTGGCTATAGTCGGCCATTTCCCCTTCGTCCCCGGGCTGGCTAAAATTGCCGGAGAGCTATGGGTGATCGAGCGAAACCCCTGGCAGGGCGACCTCACCGAGGCCGAAGCGGAAAAACTTATTCCGCAGGCCGATGTTGTCGGCATCACCGGCACCGCCTTCACCAATCACACCATCGGGCCGCTGCTTGATATGTGTAAGCCCGGCGCCTATGTGGTCATGCTGGGGGATACCGCTCCATTATCACCGGTGCTGTTCGACTACGGTATTGACGCCGTTTCCGGCACCATGGTGGTTGAGCCGGAGACGGTGCTCGGCTGCGTCAGCCAGGGTGCCACCTTCCGGCAGATCAGGGGAATTAAACTGCTGACCATGGAGAAGTAAAAGATGTTTTATGTTGATTATACACAATCTGTTAAAGGAGGTAATACCATGATGAGAGGAAGAAGCTGGTATGGCGGCCAGGGCCGAGGCGGTGGCAGCGGCTTTGGCTTCAGAGGTAGTTCTCCTCCCTGGCCTTATGTCGGCCGGGGCAGAGGGGGACTTCCCCGCTGTTACTATCCCGGGTTATACGGCGGCTCCCCGGCCTGGGGAGCGGCGCCCTACAGCCCTCCAGCGGCGGGGCAGGAGGTGGATTTTCTCAGGGAAGAGGCCGGAGCCTTGAAAAAGCACCTTGAGGAAATAGAAGCTCGAATCAAAGAGCTGGAAACTGAATAGGGGTAATACCCCAGATTTACCCGGCCGGCTAACCCCGGTCGGGGGAGAGGTGTAAACTATGAAGATTGCAATTACAGCTACCGGCCCTACTCTTGATGCCGAGGTAGACCCTCGCTTCGGGCGCTGCCCGTATTTCATCATTATTGACCCGGAGACGATGGAGTTTGAGGCTGTGGACAACGCCAGCGCCATGGCGGCGGGCGGAGCCGGCATAGCCACCGCCCAGATGGTGGTGGGTAAAGGCGTGGAGGCGGTGCTCACCGGCAGCTGCGGGCCTAACGCCCATCAGGTGCTATCCGGCGCCGGCGTTAACATCATAACCGGGGTTTCCGGTAAGGTGAAGGACGCTGTCCAGAGCTACAAGGCGGGTAAGTTCGAGACGAGCTCCCAACCCAATGTGCCTGACCACTTTGGTATGAGCGCTGACCCCGGCATGGGTGGAGGCATGGGTGGTGGCATGGGTGGAGGCATGGGCCGAGGCGGTGGCATGGGCCGAGGCATGGGTGGAGGTATGGGCCGAGGTATGGGTAAAGGCATGGGCCGAGGTATGGGAATGGGTATGGGTGGCGGCATGATGCCGCCCGCCGACCCGTCATTCCAGGTCTCGAGCCCGGAGATTGAAGCTCTGAGAGAGCAACTGAGCGCAATTGAACAGCGTCTTAAAAAGTTGGAAAATAAGGGTAAATAGTCTATCATTCTGGAGGTGATATCATGCCCAGAGGAGATGGTACCGGGCCGCCCCGTGGTGGCCAGAGAGGTGGCCGGATGGGGGGAACCCGTCCCGGGACGGGGCCGAGCGGGAATTGCGTTTGCCCTAGTTGCGGCAAGAAGGTCCCGCACCAGAGGGCTACTCCCTGCTATAAGCTGAATTGTCCCCAGTGCGGCGCCAAGATGGTGAAAGAATAAGCCAGAAATGATAATAAAATGATAATATCCGTGGCCAGCGGCAAGGGGGGAACCGGCAAGACGCTGGTGGCTACCAGCCTGGCCTTCTCCCTTAAAAGTAAGCAGCCGGTGCAGCTGCTCGACTGCGACGTGGAAGAGCCCAATGACCATATCTTCCTGAAACCGGTAATTACCCAAAAAGAAGCGGTCTGCATCCAGGTTCCGAAAATAGATGAGGAGAAGTGCACCCACTGCGGCCAGTGCGCCGAGGTCTGCGCCTATAACGCCATCGCCGTTCTGCCCGACCGGGTGATGGTTTTCCCCGAACTCTGCCACGGTTGCGGCGCCTGCAGCTACCTCTGCCCGGAGAAGGCTATATCGGAGGAGGGGAGGGAGATGGGGGTAGTCGAGCAGGGGCAGGCCAACGGCATAGATTTTGTTCAGGGAAGGCTTAACGTGGGCGAAGCCATGGCCACCCCGGTTATCAGGCAGGTGAAGGAGCGGGCCAACTCCGACGGCCTGGTTATTATTGATGTGCCGCCGGGGACATCCTGCCCGGTGGTGGAAGCGGTCAAGGGCAGCCATTTCTGCCTGCTGGTGACCGAGCCGACCCCTTTCGGGTTTAACGACCTGGTCCTGGCAGTGGAGACGGTGAGGGAGCTGAATATACCCCTGGCGGTGGTGCTCAACCGGGCGGGGGGCGAATATAATAAAGTAGAAGAATATTGCCGTAAAGAGAATATACCCGTCCTGCTTACCATCCCTCTGGATACCAAGATTGCCCGCCTATATTCCCGGGGGATAACCCTGGCCGAGGGCATGCCCGAGACGCGGGAGATATTTAGACGCCTTTGGGACGAAATAAGGAAGAAGGTAGATGAAGGTAGATGAAGGAACTGGTAGTATTAAGCGGTAAAGGGGGCACCGGCAAGACCAGCATCGTCGGTTCTCTGGCGGCTCTGGCCGAAGACAAAATACTGGCCGACTGCGATGTGGATGCCGCCGACCTCCACCTGCTGCTGGAGCCGGTTGTCCGCCAGAAAAACGAATTCTGGAGCGGGCAGGTGGCGGTTATTGATGAGGAAAAGTGTACCCAGTGCGGGCTTTGCGAGGAGCTGTGCCGCTTTGAGGCGATAGAGGATTTTAGTGTGGACCCGGTCTCCTGCGAGGGCTGCGGCTTCTGCTACCATATCTGCCCGGCTGAGGCCATCACCATGAAGGAAAATTTGTCCGGCCACTGGTTTATCTCTGATACCAGATACGGGCCGCTGGTCCATGCCCGGCTGGGCATTGCCCAGGAGAACTCGGGGAAGCTGGTAGCCCTGGTAAGGCAGCAGGCCAGGGAGATGGCGGGAAGGCAGGGGGCGGCCTTTATTATCAGCGACGGGCCGCCGGGAATCGGCTGCCCGGTTATATCTTCCCTTTCCGGCGCTAGTCTGGCCCTGCTGGTGACCGAGCCCACGCTATCGGGAATACACGACCTGGAGCGGGTGCTCGGCGTCTGCCGCCACTTTGGCGTCCCGGCGCTGGTTTGCATCAATAAACACGATATCAATGAGGAGAACAGCCGCCGCATCGAAGACTACTGCCTGAAGCAGAAAGTTGAGGTGGCCGCCCGGATTCCGTTTGACAATGTAGTCACCGAGGCTATGGTAAAAGGGCTGCCGGTGGTACAATATGATAGCGATAGCCCGGTCAGCCGCCAGATTAAGTTACTCTGGCAGAATATCGCCGGGCGTTTAGCCAGAAATTAGAGGGTATAGAAGCCGAAGGCTGCCCAGCGCTTTTTGCCGTTTGATGTCAAACGGAAGGAAATGTGGTAATTTAATAACACTGGAGGTGTTTAATGAGATTCGCAATACCAGTAGCCGGTGGTACGATGTCTCTCCATTTTGGTCATTGTGAACATTTTGCTCTGATCGATGTCGATGAGCAAAGTAAAAAGATTTTGCGAAAAGAGCTTGTCCCATCACCGGGTCACCAGCCCGGTCTGCTTCCTAAATGGCTGGCTGAACAGGGGGTCTCCATTGTTATTGCCGGCGGCATGGGCTCCCGTGCCCAGAGCATCTTCCAGCAAAACAACATCGTGGTTATCATCGGCACAATGGAAAACGAGCCGGAAAAGGCGGTTCTGAATTACCTTAACGGCCAGCTGGCTACAGGGGATAACATTTGCGACCACTAGGTCATTAGAAGGAGGAGATTCCGTGCCCACGAAAGAGCAGGTAATGGAGAGTCTGGAGAAGATACTGGTGCCTGATGTCAGGCGCAGTCTGGTAAGCATGAATTTAGCCCGGGAGGTCAGCGTGGCCGAGGGCAAGGTTGAGGTGGCTCTAGCCTCAACGGCCCTGGCACCGGCTACCCAGGAGTTGATTAAGGCCAAGGTTGAAGAGGTCGTCGGTAAGATTAGCGGGGTCAAGGCGGTAAAGGTCAGCTTTGCCGAGGGCAAGCCCAAGGATATTAACCAGATAGGCAATATTATCGCCGTGATGAGCGGCAAGGGTGGGGTGGGCAAGTCACTGGTGGCCGGACTGGCGGCGGTAGCCCTGCAGCGGCAGGGCTATGAGGTCGGCATTCTGGATGCCGACATTACCGGCGCCAGCATCCCCAAGATGTTCGGCATCGAGGCCCGGCCGACCGGCAGCGATTCCGGCATTATGCCGGTGCTTTCCCGTTCCGGAATCGAGATAATGTCCATCAACCTGCTCCTGCCCAGCGAGGATGACGCCGTTATCTGGCGGGGACCGCTCATCGGGCGGGCCATTACCCAGTTCTGGGAGGAGGTGCTGTGGGGCAGGCTGGACTATTTAATCGTTGATCTGCCGCCGGGCACCGCCGACGCTCCCCTGACCGTGATGCAGACCCTGCCGGTATCGGGGGTGGTCATCGTCTTTACCCCTCAGGACCTGACCGCCATGATTGTCCGTAAGGCGGTCAAGATGGCTCAGAAGATGAATAAAAAGGTGGTGGGGGTGGTGGAGAACATGAGCTACCTCTACCTGCCCGAGTTGGACAAGAAAATGGAGGTCTTCGGCAAGAGCCGGGGTGATGAGATGGCTCAAGCGGCCAATGCCCCGCTGCTGGGGCAGATACCCATTGACCCGGCGCTGGCCAAGCTCTGTGACGAGGGCAACGTCGAGCGCTACGACGCTGAGGTGGTGGGGAGTATGGGGGAAGCTCTGGCCAAGGCAGTACCGGTTGAGAAAGAGGAGAAGGCGGGCTAGATTATCCCCGCTTTTTTGAGTTCATCCAGTTTGGACTGGTTGAAGCCCATATATTTACTGTAGATCGACCGGTTATCGTGGCCCACCGGCTGGCAGACCCATTTGGTTCTTATCGGCGTTTCCGTCATCTTGTGCTGTGCCTGGGCCACCACCAGCTCTCCGTAGAGCGGGTCCTTGACCGGGGTGAACATCCCCCGCTCCAGCCAGTTGGCGTCCTGCATCGGCTCATCGGGGGAACAGACCGGCGCCACCACCGGTGTAATGGGAGCCAGGCGTCCCTTCTTGGAATATTCTATCGACATGTCCACCAGTTCCTGATTGGTGTATTTGCGGGTTTCGGCAAAGACCAGCGGCGCCCACTTCAACTGCTCGTCCTGGCGCATAAAGACCTGCAGGGTCGTCCAGCTGGCGGTGTCCCACTCGTCCCATTTGCCCAGCATGTCGGCGAAGGCCTGCCACATCTCCAGCCTCAAACCGCCCAGAAAGACGGCGCCGTCTTTGGTCGGGGCAAAGCAGTACAGCCAGCCGGCGGTATCCAGACTGCCGAAGCGCTCACAGATAATTCCCGTTTCCTGATACCACAAGGCGGCGTAGTCATCAAAGCGGGCGTAAGACTCGGCGGTGGCTACGTCCAGCGCCTGCCCCCGGCCGGTTATTTTCCTCCAGTGCAGCGCCGCCAGAATGCCCACCGCCATAAACGTTCCCGGCTGGCACCAGCCTATCCAGGGGCCGGCCTTGGTGGGCACCGCCCAGGGACACTGGTCGTAGTTCTTGCCCTCGGGCATGACCTCTCCCGTGGCCGACTGCACCCCCGACCTGGCCTGGGCGATATTATCGTAGTCCGGCATCCGGCTGCGGCTCATCGGGCCGAACTGCCCGAAGGCGGTTATCGAAGCCAGTACCAGTTTTGGGTTAATCTTTTTCAGCTGCTCGTAGCCGATACCCCACCCGTCCATGACGCCGGGGCTGTAGGTTTCTATGAGTACGTCGGCCTGTTTTACCAGAGATTTTAAAATCTCCCTGCCCTCCGGCTTTTCCAGGTTGAGGGTGATATGGTGCTTGTTCCTGCCCTCGGTCAGGTAGTTGAGCCCCTCGCCCTTATGGAGAATACCGTAGGGGGTGCAGGTCCTGATGTAATCGCCCTCCGGCGGCTCTATCCTAAGGACGGTAGCGCCCAGTTCGGCCAGCATCGAGGAGCAGTAGCACCCGGCGAAGCTCTTGTAGCTCAGGTCGAGAACGGTTATATCGTCAAGAGCTTCGGGGCGGGTAGGGGCGATGGCGGGGTCATCCCTCTCCTTTGCCCAGTCTGTCCAGGCGGTCAGCTCCTCCCTGGTTAGTCTCTCTTTCTTCCCCTGATTTGAGTTGGCAGAAGCCGGTTTGGCTCCTTTTGGTGACAGGTCCAGCGGCGTTCTCAGCCCGGATCTGCCGTCCCAGTCCGACGGCGGCCGGCGCGTGGGCACGTCGGCCCATTTGCCCAGAGCGCCGCAGTCATAGAGCCGCTTGATTTCGGCTTCGGTCTTGCCCAGAACTTTGGTCATGATATATTCGTTGTCAAAGCCGACCGGCCTGACCCCCCACTCCACCCTGGGCGGGCTCTGGGACATCATCACCGGGAACTCGTGGTCAAGGTATTTGCCGAGGATGGCATCATCGACCTCGGTCATAAAGCCCCGCGCCCGGAAGTGCTCGTCCTCCACCACTTCTTTGGTGTTATAGACATGGGAGGCGGCGAAGCCGTGCTTTTCCGCCAGCTTTTCAATCTCTTCGGGAGTCTTGTTTCTGGCCCAGCCGGCGATGACCTTTAGAATCTCGGCAGCGTTATCCTCTTTAAGGCGGGTGAGGTGGTCTTTAAAGCGGGGGTCGCCCGCCAGCTCCGGCCTGCCCAGAGCCGTGCACAAGCCCTTGAACTCCTCCGGGGCGGGGGCGGCTATGGCCACGAAGCTGTCACCGGCGCAGCGAAAGGTATCGGCGGGACAGATGGAAACGTCCCGGTTGCCGGCGGGCATGGCTGTTTTCCCCGTAATCTGCTGGTAGGGCCAGACCCAGGTCATCGCCCGCATAATGGCCTCGCTCTGGGAAAGTTCAATGAACTGCCCCTTGCCCGTCCTCTCCCGGTAGTGGAGGGCGGCCAGCACCGCCAGCTCCCCCATCAGGGCCCCGTAGTTATCGCAGATATAGAGGCGGCTCTTGAGGGGCGGCTGGTCGGGGAAACTGGAGAGCCAGGCGTAGCCGGAGAACGCCTGCGAGGCGCCATCATTTGAAGGGCGGTTTTCTTCGGCGTATTGCCCCCATTGACCGAAGCCGTTCTTGGCCAGATAGATAATGCTCGGGTTGATTTTCTTGATTTGCTGGTAGCCGATATTCCAGCTTTCCATCACTCCCGGCCGGAGGTTATTTTCGATGACGTCGGACTTGGCGGCCAGTTCGTGAAAGACCTCCTGGGCTTCGGCTTTGTGCAGGTCCAGCCCCAGCCAGTATTTATTGGTGTTCATGTGGGCGAAGGCCGGCCCCTGCTCCCTGAAGTGATAGCCGAAGGGAGTCAGGTCACGGCAGGTATCGCCCATAGGGGGGAACTCGCACTTGATGACTTCCGCCCCCATCTCGGCCAGAAAGCCCGGCCCCGCTGGACCCAGCAGGAGAGTGCAGACCTCTAGTACCCGGATGCCCTCAAGCGGCGACGGCCTGGAGTGTTTTCTCTCTTTATAGTTCCGCCAGGTCTCTTCGGCCATAATCAGGTGAAGTCCTTTCCTTATGTCAGCTGGGTGTATAAATCGGCTGCGGGGTGTTTATCATTTTTACATCTTGCCGCAGCCCTGTCAAGGCTATTTGAGCTTTATTCGATTATATAACGCTGGCCCGCTTAATCATTTCATGCTATCAATAATGAGCCCTGCGGCCAGCCTGACGGCTGTCCCCGGAACCAGGCCGCACTTCTCGAAACCCTTTTCCTTGGCGAAGGTCATCATGGCCTCTTCGCTTTCCCCGGGATTCAGCTTATATCCAATTGTCACTGTCTCTATTATTTTGGCGCAATGCGTATGACCTATCGCCTCTTCAAAGAGGGCGATAAACTTCTGGGAATTCATTATGGTCAGACCCTTGGCATCGTAATCCAGCGGGTTGTCACTGCCGAAATAGAGCCCAAAGTTAATCAAGCTCCCGCTTATGCCCCCGCATACCTCGCCGGTACTGCCTATGCCGGGAAACGGGGACAGGGCCTTAATGATCTCCATATTGCCCTGGCCGAATTCTTCCATCAGGGTAAGCGCTGTGGCCTGGGCGCAGTTCTTGAGGATAAAGTTATATTCCTCGGCCCGCAGTTGAAGGCGGTCGAGGATTTGCTGCTTGTTGGCCAACATCTCTTTCGGGTCCAGTTTCTTCCTGGGAATCCCATCCTTGGCCAGCTTTTTAATTCTGGCCTCGAGGGCTGGTGTATCCCACTCTCTTGCCGCCAGTTCGTCCACCTTTCTCTTTAAGGCCGCATAGTCTGGCATTATCTGATTACCTCCTGTTAGGCTATTCTAAAAACTAAATATATCACGATTCGGGCTGGTTTTAAACAGGTGAGGTTAAAGTGCTACTATGGCCGCTGATACCACTATTTAGCATGCCTACCGGGAGAGACGAAGGCTCAGACCTTATAGATCCGGCAGGGAATGCTTCTGAGGTTTGTTGACCCCATAATGGGGTCAACAATATTAT
>Ga0315551_10001485_pt1 | contig 17667 bp, 12 predicted proteins | sample SalMarSW160290MG_FD_203678 | JGI IMG/M metagenome (GOLD analysis project Ga0315551, IMG submission 203678) | Salt marsh sediment microbial communities from the Plum Island Ecosystem LTER, Massachusetts, United States - Salt Marsh Sediment SW1602-90 ...
TTTTCTGCAAGTTTTGTCCCTCTGGCTCCCTTTTCGCAGCCATACCTTTCCGTCTGCTTTATCCAGAAGCGGTAGAGTTCGGCTTGTTTTTTTATATTCACATGTTTACCCTTGCGTTAACAATTGTTTTGGCTTTGCTGATTAGTCGTTTCTGGTGTCGCTACTTATGTCCGTTAGGAGCAATCGCCGGCGCATTCAACAAGGTAAGCATAGTGAACATAAGACTAGATGAAAAGAGATGCAAGAAATGCTTTTTATGTCTTGAAGCTTGCGGAATGAAAATAACCAAACTAGAAGACATTGGAAATTCAACGGACTGCATATTATGTGGTCGATGTGTTGAGGCTTGTCCTGAAAAAGCCTTAAGCTTCCAAATGAAAGGGTCAAAGTGTAAAGGGTGCTGAATATTGACGGAAAAGGAGAGCTACGTTTTATAGAAGTTGTAGAAAAACTGGGGAACGAGAAGCTAAAGTACGTGTTTTTCCGCAGTTCCGCCTAGGACTTAACGGCATACAGAATTTTTTTATATAATTATCCTTTATTGGGCAGTGAAGGGGCTTGGCGCCTTCGAAGGCTCACCTATAATCAGCGTTAAACCATATATCCTAAGGGCTGATTCAATGCCAAATGCGTGTGTTCCAGATTTGACTTGGCGGGAGTCCTCGACATGAAAGAAGTAAAGTCTGTTAGAATAACAACAATTGTTGACAACGATGTGTGGATGAAAAAGTTAATGTCCTCTTGGGGGCTTTCGTTGTTTGTGGAAACAGGCGCGGAAGAGAAACGATACGCTGTTTTGATGGATACAAGTGGTTCCTTTGAAACCTTATTTAAAAACGCGTCATTGCTTGACGTAAACTTTTCTTCCATCAAAGCCATTTTTGTTTCTCATTGGCATGGAGACCATTGTGGCTCTTTAAGCCACGTTCTGCCTCTGTCGCAACGACCGATCCTCGTATATGTTCCATCTGTGAACCCTTCTAAGATCAGGACAATAAAGGAGGCGCAGGGAATTCCATTAATTTGTTCCAGACCTATTGAGTTCAAGGATGGTTTGATGTCAACTGGAGAAATGTCTGTTGGAATAAGCGAGCACTCTTTGCTAATTAATTCAAAAAATAAAGGCTTAGTTGTTTTGGTTGGTTGCAGTCATCCAGGAATCATTAACATTCTTAAACGTGCACAAGAAGTTTCAGGTGTAAACAAGATATTTGCGGTTATTGGAGGCTTCCACATTTCAAGTGTGACTGAGGGAATAGCTGTTGGAAAGTTCTTACGAGAAATAGACGTTGAACTTGTTTCTCCATGTCACTGTACATCAATTGACGCAAAACATGGAATCGCAAAAATCATGGGTGAAAGATACGTTAAGAATGGCTCTGGAAAAATAATATCAATTGGTTAACTATCCTACATTAACGCTTGATTAATGCGCTAACAAATATTTAGGCTATTTTTGTCTGCTTCTTCTTTCAACCATAACGCAAACTCCGTGAACTACATCTATGCTGTTTTCTTCACAGAATTTAATGGCTGTTTCAGACTCTGAGCCAGGCTGCATCCACACTTTTGTGATTCCAAGCTTCTTACAAGTCTTGACCAGCTGCTCTGTTATTTTGGGCGGAACCACAACATCGACAACATCAGGTTTTACTGGCAAGACTTCAAGGCTTGGGTAGCATTTATTCCCTAAAACTTCATCTGCATTTGGGTTCACGCAATAAACCCTATAGCCAGCATTACGCAAATCCCTATAAACTTGATGACCATACTTCTCAGGGTCTCTGCTAGCGCCCGCAACTGCAAAAATGTTTTCCCTGTACAGAAACGCCTTTATCAATTTTTCATCCATTTTTACCTAGCCTTTTCTTTTTCTACGCGCAAATTAAAGATGGCGTGTTATTTGCGCCTCTAGAATTTGCCTAGGCGACGCACCGATTATCTTATCCACAAGTTTTCCATGGTTAAACACTAACAGCGTGGGTATGCTCATTATCTGATATTGCAGGGCAGTTGCTGGATTTTTGTCCACATTCAGTTTTCCAAATAGCACTTTTCCAGCATAATCCCGCGCGAGTTCCTCTATAATCGGAGCAACCATCTGACATGGACCGCACCAAGTAGCCCAACAATCGACTACCACCAGTGGATGATTCTGAACCGTTTCCTCAAAAGTTGCATCAGTCACCTCAATAGGTTTATTTAATACTTTTTCTTCTTTTTCACAGGTTTTGCTTTTCTTCATCATTTCCTGCAACTTTGCTCGCCTAATTCTTTCTAATTCCTTGTCTTCTTCGTTCTCCAATTACATGCCTCACATACTTTTACAAAGGGAAATCCCTAATATTTTATCTTTTCCAAGCATGATTTTAGCAGCTTAAGTGATCCAGCTCATTCATGAAATGTCGTAGGTCAATTTATTCCAACATTATTGAGGAAATAAACGTGTATCAAATATGCAGATAAGTCATTCTTTCTCAGCAGATAGAGCATGCGCTTAGCCAACTTGATTTAAAGCTAATATGCCTCACTCCGTGAATTTTTCCACGTTCACGGATAAGACGTTCTCTGACTGCGGGATTTAGTGGGATAAGCACGTATCCCGTCGAATACCGTTTCAATTCGAATTCTGAGCATGCATGATTAGTTGTAATTACTCCGCCTTCACAGAAGTTAAATATGATAATTGCAGAACCACTTCTTAACGCAAGTACAACAAAGAAACGGCTGAACAATGATGTTGCTGGAGTTACTGATAGGGGGTTTTTGGCTTACTTTAGCAGTTTACTGCTTTTGGTACTTCTTCTTAGCGAAAACGGTTCAACCATTAACCTTGGACGATCTCGCCTTAACTTGGCAACTGCACAAACAACAGACAGGATGTACAGCATCACAAATTCACAGCTTACTTGAAAGAAACAACAAGGTTGTAGGATTCAAATGTGAATGTGGCTACGAGTTACAGCAAAAACGTTTGATAACTCAAAGGGTTAACAAAGTGCATATTTCTCGTGGATACTTCGAGACCTCTCACTCTTTAAAAAGCTCTGCGAGGAAGTTGGAGAAAGAACGTTGATCATAGCTTTGCACTCCTACAAAGGTGGAACAGGAAAGACATTGTTCTCAGTGAATCTGGCAATCCTATTTGCCAAAATGGGTAAAAAAGTCTGTCTACTAGATCTGGATCTTCGTGCTCCAAGCATTCACTCAATTTTTAAAAACGGAACGGAGTATTGGGTGAACGACTATCTAAACAAAGCTTGCAAAATAGAAAAAGTTCTAGCAGACTGCACTAGCAAGGACATGGCGAAGGGAAAACTGTTTGTTGGTTTGGCAAACCCTTCAACCGAAGCCATTCGTGAGATGGAATCCAAAGATAGGAAATGGGAAATGGAGGCTTTGTGTCGGCTCTTTTCACTTAAGACCTTTCTCCTTAACGATATGCACCTCGATTACGTGTTCTTTGATACCAGCCCTGGTTTACAGTATTCTTCTATAAATGCCATCGTTAGCGCCGACATTGTGTTGGTGGTGATGTCTACAGACAAATCTGATGTTGAAGGAACTCAGCGGATGATACATGACCTCTACGAACTTTTCGACAAGAAAACAGGAATTATAATGAACAAAGTACCCTTTGAATATCTTTCATTAAAACCCCTGGAAAATAATTCAATGAAGCTTGCAATTCACCAGCTGCCTATAGTCGGAGTCGTACCCTGTTCCTGCGACGTACTTGACGCTGGAGGAAACTGCTTATTCGCCTCCGAAAAACCAAACCATCCATTCACTAAAACACTGCAAGAAATAGCTACAAACTTGGCGGTTATTATGAGCTACTCTGCGCACCCTACGTCAAAGCCTTTGAAGCTTAAGTGCCCTAGTGACTATGCGGCCTCCTTTTTCCATGCCTGATGTGGAAAAATTGTGGTGGGAGCATACACCGACATTTCTCAAGCATAACCTAATGTGTAATTAAAAAAATGGGGGATATTAAACGTACTTCCTCGGAGGCTAAGCACCAGACCGCAACACAGCTTGAACACTTTCCAACTTGTACCGCGTTTTTGATCACTTTAGTTACTTTTTCCTAGCGCGCACTAACACAACTGCAACTGCAACAACGGCTACAGCGGCAGCAACGCCGACCGCTATGAAAATCAACGGTAGTTCAGTAGGTGGCGTTGTTGGTGGTTCAGTAGGTGGTTCTGGTGTCGGTTCAGTAGGCGGTGTTGTTGGCGGCTCAGTAGGCGGCTCTGTTGGCGGTTCGCTGGGCGACTCTGTTGGCGACTCTGTTGGTGATTCTGTAGAGTCCTCCGTGGGCAGTTGCTCCTGAACGGCTATACCTTTGCTCACTAGGAGCGACACTTCAGGATCGTTGTAAATCTCGTATCCGTCCCAGTGTGGAAAGCCTTGCGTCAGGAAGTACATCGAAGATGATATGTCGAAGCCTGTTGAGGATTTTCCTGACTCTGACTGGTAGCTGGCTTCGAAGGTTTCAATCGGTGAAGTCTGGCTTGTGACGTTAAGCGTCCTTATCGTGTCGGTTGACGTAGTTGGCTTACCCCAATCGTACGTGCTTCCTAACTTCACAGATGCGAAGTTGACATCTGCCAATTCTGATGCGAGATCGAAGCATGACGATTCAGTGACATTGTTATTGTCAACGCTGGCGCCTTTCTCATCCATGACATCCCAAACCAGTGAACTTGAGGCGGTTACATAATAGTTTATGGCCATGCTTCTGTTGGCAAGCACATCGTTCCCCCTTAACGGGACCATAACGCCGCTGCTGTTTTGTACTCTACCATCTGTTACGTCGGGGTCTAAATTCCAGTTCCCAACTAGTTGATCGATTTTCATGGAAGCCGTGTTGTACAAGGCTGAGCCTGAAGTTTGATTCCCTGCAAAGTGAACTATAAACTCAAGTTGATCAACCGCCGAAGCAGTAGGCTTGTTCATGAAGTTAGGCGCATCGAAGTCTGCACCGAAAATCGGGCGATCCCACCATCCCCACATAGACCTCTGGTCACTATAGGGGAACAGTGTCCCGCTTACGTTATCATATGCAACTCCAAAGTCTATCGTGGCGTTCAATGGAACTATTATGTTACCCGTAGCGTTCGTGTTTCCAAAAGCTGCTCCAGGAGTTACAAAGCTTATGTCACCGACGCTCTTAGGCATGAAGAAATGCGTCTGCTGAGTGCCGTTGAAGAGGCTTAAGCCGGCGAACTCATATCGCAACCCAATTCCAACATTTTGTACAGTATCGCCTGAAACCAAATCAACCATGTAATCTTGCTGCATTCCAAACCACAGCCATTCCCACTCGTTGGTGTTGTCAGTTATCCAGTCCCAGTTTTCTTCCTCCGCTTTTGCTATTACGTCAGCCCACGTTTGGTTCTGCACCATGTACGCTATATCCCAGTAACCTGGCTTCGGCTTTCCAGTTGCGTTGTCTATAACTGTGGATATTATTTTCTCCATCTCTAAGTCGCTTACGTTAGTCATGTTGGAAGCGTAGTACCATATGTACGACTCGTTCCACTCTGAAGTCCAAGTCACGTGCAGTTTGCCCATCCACGCGCCTACGTGAACCTCGTCACCTATTCTTGAAGAATTGGGGTTCCATACGATTTCGACCCACATGCGGTCAACGGTTTCGTTTCGAACGTTGGTTCCAGTGTGTATTCTACGCACAAAGTATTGGTCTTCTGTGGTTGCGAGGTCGCCATCTAGGTCAATTGCACCTGTGTCTTCAACCACTTTGAAGACTTGGACTCCCCACATTCCATTCTTTGGCGTACCAACTATTACGTCATTGACTTGCCGCGAAGTTGAAATGCTAAGGTCTGTTAGCATCCAAGTGTACATGTCACCCCAAATTTTATGGCTCTTGTAAATGCTCATAGTGTCCAATTGAACGTCAAGAGTTTCTTCGTCTATTGTGACTTGGTATGATGGTTTCCACTGATGCTGTTCTTCAACTTCGTATGTTGCCCCATCCACTATGATTGTTTCAATTCGTCTAACTCTGAGGTCAGGTCTCCAGTAGCCACCTTCTTGGAATAAAGTGATGTTGTAAGGTGTGCCTTCAAGAACGACATTGATTGAGTTTGGGTATCTGTACAACGCTTGCTCTACAGTCCATTCTCCGTCCCATCGGCCCACAACTGGGCTCGGGTCGAGAACAAAGAATTGCGTTCCGTTAATACTCACGCTGAATCTCGGATAGTAATCGCTTAACTGGTCTTTGAAAATTTGGTTTCTTATTGTAGCAGAAAGATTCCACCAGTTGTCGACAAGTTCCAAGTCTAGTCTGCTCAGGTCTGAAGCATTTATCAGGTAATATCCTGTGCCATCACGAAGTATCGAACCAGTTGTGGCGTTCATCCACAACCATGTACCGCTGTCAGTAAAGATTGTTGGCGTTTGGTAAACCGAAGGCGTCAAAATTTGGCGGTAATCGAATTGGAATGGATCTGCTATGTTGTAGACTGTTCCTGAATCAGTGAAGTTGTAGTAGGTCACTACTCCTCTGAAGAAGTATTCTTGGTCTCCTATTATGGTGGAGTATTGGTTTACAGGCGAATCAATCCAATGCACGTTAAGATATGTTCCATTAGTCATAATCAAGTATTGATCAGGCATTCCACCATACGGCTGAGGTGTTGTTACATCAATTTTGGTGGTGTCGTTTAGGTAGATGCAGTAGCCGCCTTCTACAACGGTGGCTGTTTTGTTTCCAGCAACAGAATCACCGTTTAGGTATTCCCATTGTTTAGTGCTGTCCCAGTCGTTGCCATTCCAACCAAAAGATTGGAAGCTGTAGATTCGTGTTCCATCCAGAGTTGTAAAGTAGTTAACTGTCAGGCTATTGTTCCAAGGCGCATTAGTTCCAGATACGTAGGCGCCCCAAGCAACCCACACATCATTGTCCCAGCCGTAGTTGTAACGTGTGCCTGGTCCATAAGAAGTTCCGTATACCTTGAAGTTTGTTCCTACGGAAACTTCGCTGCCGTTTTCATAATAAACGCCAGTGTGGGTTGGATTGTCTGTCAATTCTGGAATTGTGGTATTGTAGATGTATATTGTGTCGAAGACTTGTTGTGGCTGCCAACTGAATGGAATTAGTCTAGTGTAGTTTGTGCCAGGTATTGGGATGTGAATTTCTTCAAGCCAACTAGCTGGGTTGTCATTCCAGTCGAAATAAACTGTCTCATTGTCTAACGTTATGAAATAATTCCTGTACATAATTTGACCTGTGCTGTTATCAGTGATGCTTTCCATGCGGTCATATGGGTCGGTTGTGTAGAAGGTTTGATCGCCCACTTTGACCTTCCAAACAATCAGGTACATTCCTGAGTTGAGGTCAATTCGCGTTCCATTCGGCAATGTGATATAGAGCGTAGCGTTTTCGCGGTCGTAGCCATAGCGGTTATTGTCAGACCACATACGTCCAAGCGGATCATATCCTGTTGTTGTCACCAAACTGCCTGCAGAGCTAAACTGATTAGATTTGTCTGCGTAGGTACCGTATTTTAGAATCCACCCATTTTGAATAACAGTCCAGCATTCTTCTCCATTAATCTTTGAATAATAGTAGTCAATGTCCCTCATCGGATATGTCACTGTTTCCCGCACGCCGTCAATAACAACGTAGTATGATTTGATTGTCTCATCGAAATTCAGAATGTATTCGGTGCCGTTGATAGTCATTGACTTGAAAGTTCTTAACCTGCGGCCTTCAGATTCGATGCCTTCCAAGTCCCACCAAGAGGTTGCCATTGCACCCGGATACGGCAACTCGTATCTAGTTCCACCTTCAACACCCAAATTCGTATAGTAGAAATTGCGCACGTAGCCATCCCATCCGCCGCCACGTATCAACAGTGTTTCGCCTTCATATGTTCCCGTGTAATACTGGTTTGGCCACCCAATCGTATAGTTCAACCCGTTAATGGTGACTATGCGTTGATCATCTGGAACTCCCCACGGGTCTTTGATTGTTATGCGGGTTCCATTTTTCATTACTAAGTAGTATCCAGTGCCATCTGGAAGTGTTTGCCACCAACCTGGTTCCCTGAGCAACACAACGGTCTTGTTAAGCATGACGCCTGAACCAACTGGTTCCACAAGTAACGTTGTGACGCTTTCGGTGTAATCGGGATCAGTTATATCCCAGTGATTTGTGGTTGAATTGTAGATTGCTGTTTCAAATTGGGCGTTTCGGTATATTCTAGTGCCGTTGATAAGTTCATAGTGATACGGGACTATGTCACCGTAAACTGGGTCCCAGAAACGTTCCGAGAAGTCTTGCCAAGCACGGTTCATGTACGTGCTGAATGTTGTACCGTTTGGCAATGGAATCTTTGCGCCGTCAACCATTAGGTATGTGTCGTTGCAGTTTAACCGTAAAGAGCGAATAATGGCTTGATAGGCTTCTTGAACATATATTTTGGTTCCGTTTAACAATTCATAGTATCTAGGTTCCATGCCGAGACTTGGGTTATAGGGGTCGCGGAGTAAGTATTCGGTCCATTCTTGTTGCTGCCACTGGTCATATTGAGTTCGCACTTTAATAGGCAGGTTAACACCGCCTATTGTTATGTAGGGTATCTGGTTCAGCTGATATTTGGCGCCATTGTACGTTGTGTAAAGCGGAGTTGATGGCTTACTAACATACCATGCTTGACCGCCTGTAACCGTGCCATTGACATAATAAACTGGCTCAGAAGTCCATTCAGTAATAACGTGTTCTCCCCAGCCTTGGCTCCAGTCTACGCCGTAGGTCATGTTTTGGAAGATCATGTCCCACCAGTAATTACCTTCTGGAGCAGTGGGCGCAAAAGTTACACTCATATTAACCATGACTACTCCATCGATCAAGGCTACATTTGCAGAGTTCAAGTTAGCGTAGCTTGAAGCCATTCGGAAAGCGGGGTCCATGTCGTTGACCCAGCTTGTAGTTGTGTCAATCCATATGTTAGGCGAATTCGGGTCTCGCGTGTATTCTGTTTGGTTTAGACGGGAATATTCCCAATGCCAATCTGTAAGTGTGGTCTCATTCCACACTAAGTGTGGAGAATTAACCCATTCCCATGTTCCCGTGGTTACATTGTATTCCGTATGCCAGTCTGTGACGTTTACGTAAGCCCAACCCTTATGGGACCCGTAAACGAACCTGTTTATGTTGGTACGGTTGTAGGTAATAGAACTCAGGGCACCTGTTGTCAAATCTTTGATCAGCCGAATCTCAATGTCTGAGTTGTAACTTTCGTTGGCAGACCATGTTCCAAAACTTGAACGGAAAGAAACTCCAACGCCGTCGAGGTCTTGGTATAAATCAGAGGTTCCATACACTTTGCTCTGAACCATGAAAGATTTATCGCGGTCTGTTTGGAACATCGAACCTTTCACTGGGCGTCCCTGCGAATCCAGTATAGTTGAAAGCGCCACAGGTTTGTCAACGGCGATTTGGAAGTCGCTTGGGCTAGTGTTTTCCCAGTTGGTCCAAATTGGATTGTTTTCGCCATTGACGGATATTTGAAGCCAGTATTCGTCTCTGTCGGAGTAGGTGGTGTTAGAAAATGAGCCTACAAACTCTATGACATACTGGTTTGGTCCAGTTTGATACCAGTTGGAATCAGTTAACGAAAGGTTGTAGAACTGAGTTGTAGGATCTGAAGTGTTTACTGGATATAAAACTTGAAATTCTCGGTCCATGAGAAGATCTTCGTCGTACGCCCAATAGGAATAACCTTGTTTAACATCGAAGCTGTGAGTTGCGTGATTATAAATTAAGAATAGTCTATCTTGGACCCATTGTTGTTCTGTCACAAGTTGGGGTTCGTTGGTTTCAGGGTCCCAGTATTGTCTTGTAACGTTAATTTGGTGATCATGGTTCACATTAATCCATCTTTCTTCGAGGTGTGGTCCAAAAACCTGTTCAGTTCGGGTGACAGGCACAGTGCTGTTCCAGTAGTATGTGCCTGAAGTTTCGTTGTACATCCATCCTCCTTGTTCTGTCACAATCTGTTGATACCAGCCCGTCACGTTCACAAATTTTTTCACGTTCCAAGCTAAATCAAGGCCTACTGTGATGTTTGCCAATTCAGAGCTTGTCACGTTGAATCGCATTTTCCATTTAGCGCCTTTAGACACAGAAAGAACTGTGTTGTTTTCCATGTCTAATTTATCGAGAGTCCATGCGTCTTGAAAACCACCGTAAATGAAACCGGGCTTGCCCACAGCAACCATGCGGTTGGGCGATCTGTTACCTTGCCATGCGCGATAGCCGAAATCAATCCAACTATCAGATTGGTCAGTTACTTCTAGGTTAACCCAATACGGACCCATGGGTGTGGAAGTAGTGTTGAAGAAACCGACAATTTCAATCCGCCAGAATTCACTAGTTTCGATGACTCGACTTAATTCATTGTCAAACTCGTAGAAACTGTTTTGTTGCATCTCTGGTAGTGGAGGTTGTTCGATAGGCGTCTTTTCGCTTTGGTTGTAAACAAAACTTTCAATATGCCAAGTGTTGGTTTCGTTCCAGTATTTTGTTTCCATCTTGTTGATGTAGACCATTCTGCAATTGGCGTTGCCGCTTATTGTTCCATTTTGTGTTCGCAGTTCAGTGTTCCATTGAAGCCCTGCTCGCCCAAGGGTGGTGTTCCCCACGAATATGTTTTTCTGGATGTTTATTACAATTGTGAACGGTTCGCCCAGCGGGATGAAATTGAAGTCTGTTACTTCTGTATCGTTTTCCAAGTATATAGCGAAGTTAGGATATGGACCGAATTCCCATGCTTGGTTTGTCCAACTCCATATGTCTTGAGTTGTGTTTTGTTGACTGGACCAAGAAACGTAGGTTCCATCGAATTGGTCTTGAGGTGGTGGAGGCAGTTCTTGTGCTTTAACTGGGTTTAGTATGCTTATTGAGAAGATAATTGTTAGAATCAGCATAGCTGATTGTAAACTTCGTTTTCGTTTTTTCAATTATTTTCGCCAAACATACCTTTATTACTCTTAGCAATAAAAATATGCTTCAGAGCATACGGGTTGTATAACACGCTCATTAATAAACGGTTTTGTCAGGTCTAAATCGGATTCAGATTCATGCAAAGATTCGTCGTTTCTTATTTCGTTTTCAAAATATCAGCAATTTGTAGTATCGCGACCAGCGCACGCTTCTAATCCCATCAAACTTATCCTAAGACATGCAAGAAACTCCAGCGGCATAACATATCATACCTGACCAAAAGCGTCGAGCTCTCGAGTAAATAGCGAAAACACGAGTAAAACCTAACCGTTTCAATCGCAATTCAGCTAGTTTTCACTCGTAAATTGATAGTATACATGAAAAGTTTAAACTTCAGTTTGAAGTTATCCTAAGCTACTAACGTTTTATGCGCAGTCACACTGTGTCTTTTTTCCGTTCTGGAACAGGTACACGTCGCCTATGAACGAGGTGGCACCGTTATCGCAAACAAGCGCTGAACTTTCAGGTATAGCGTATATTGTCTCTTCTTTTGACAGCCGCTTCAGTTCGCTGTCTTTGGAGGGTTTGTAGTGAACTTTGATGGTGAGGTCCACTAGCCCAAGTCCTGTGATTATTTTGATCGCACGTTTGTTCCTGTAGGTAACTAGGCATTTTTTGCAAAGCGCCAGCGCGCCTGCACTTCTTCCAACAAGAACCTTATCATATCTGCGCAGTAAACTGTCAACACTCTTATTTTTCAGGCGTTCAACCAAAACGCTTGTAAGCCCGCCTGGCAAGTATACCAAATCGGAACACGCTACTTTCGCCGCAATCGCTTCAAATGAGTCAGAATACTCTGCAAAATCAATGGTGCTTGCGCCGAGACTTCTGAAATAGTCAAACAGGCGCTTCCTGCGTTTATACGCTTTGTCGAATGATGCCCTTGCCCAAGGAACGACCACAACACGAGGTGCTCCTCCTGCGTCGCGGAAGGCAATTTCATTGATTTCTCTCGCATCTCTTTTAACTATGTTTTCTCCGCCCAGAAAGTACATTTTTTCCATATACATGATGTAGGCGCCGGAATACTTTAAGGCACCTGTCTCTTCATGCTTTTTCTTCTATAAGAGTCAAGTATTTTTTCAGCATCGGCAGTGAAGCCTCGTCCAGTGAGTAAATCGTCCTTAATCCTTCGTTTGCCTGCAGTACGAATTCCGTCTTTTTCAAGGATTTCATTTGCCACGTCAACGCCTGCGACGTTATCGAAACCTCGTAAGCCAATTCGCCGTGCGACACCTGCTTCTTGTTCAACAACGCTTCCAAGATTTTTTTTACTGTCTTGTGCCGCATCAAAGAAATCATCATCATTTCCTTCTTCGAGAACTTCTTAGATAGGAAATACCTCTTGTAGCGGCCGTCACGAACAAACGACACCAGCCCTGCTTTGACGAGAACTCCCAAGTGATACTGCGCTAGGCCCACTGGAAGACTTAAGCTGGTGCATATTCCCCTGAACTGGAGTCCAGGGTTATCCTTGACAAAATTGTAGATTTGCGTGCGAGTGCAGTTGTTAAAAGGCGACTGGCCCGCAGCGCTAACATCAACGCTGAAGGATGTGGGCAAAGCCAGCAAAAAGTATTGGTCGGTTGAGATTGCCCGCAAGCTGGGAATGCCCGAGTAAACTTGGAGTAGGCAAGGCGACGTTGTTGTAACGCTAAAGGTGAAGCTCTTCTGCTGGTGCAGCAACGCCGCGAAAGAAACTATAATTATTGAGGCCAGGACAAACGCGATGATAGCCCTCTTCAGCGTCAACTGCATCATTCTTCGCCTTGACAGTGTTAGCGTTTCTAGTTTTTAACAGTATTTGTAAACGATTGTACTAGTAGAAAGCGAGTTTGACGGGAAACAAATAACGCTTATTAACTTTGGACGAAGAGTAGCCACATGAAAATGGTTCCAACTCTTCGAAATAAAACAAAAGCCAGAAGCGCGCCCAAGAAATACACGCACACAAACAAGCCAGATATGCCTAGTGATTGTGCTTTTTGAAGTAGACCAGAAGACCTATGCCAATAACAGCTAGGGAGGCTACAGTTGCGGCGACTGATGTTGTTGGGAAAGGCTCTGGCTCTGGTTCTTCGGCTATGTTGAAGTAAATTGTTTCTGAAGCACCAACGTTTCCAACAGTATCTTGAGCATAGACTGTAACGTTATACTCTCCGGGAGACAAGTCAGTTAGCGTTGTGTTCCCATCAACGGTCACGTTATCCTGTCCATCAAGACTGTAAGCGATATGCGAAACCGGCTCGTTCACAGTGAAATTCAACGGCACATCAAACGATTCGTAGGTTATGTTTTCAGGAGATGTAATCGAAACGTTTGGGGCTGTCGTGTCTATGGTGAATGTGACGCAGGCAGCACCCGCACCGAATGCGTTAGCTATTATGGTGTGGGAACCGTCAGACAGGTTAAATGATACGGGGCTATCCTTTAGCGTAAGGAAAGCCCAAGCAGCCGCACCATCCACGATAGGGCGCCATAGTAAGTTATGTTCGCTGGTAACTGAAAGCGTGATGATGTTTGTTCGGTAGGTCTTGTTTTCCGGCGACTCGATTCGGATATAAATGTTAGAACTATGCCAAGCAGTATGCTCGGGATTCGCCTCTGCCTGATTAGCTAATTTTGCTTCAGGCAACGCTGAGACCAAAAGTACCAAGAGAAGTGTTAGTGCTAAAGCAGTTCTTTTCATAACATCACTTAAAGTTACATTTCTTGAAGCATACTAGAAGACCAACACTAATGACAGCCACTGAACTTACCACGGCAACAGTTACCCACGCTATTGGGAAATGCTCGGGTTCTGGTTGATTTATAGTAAATAGGATTGTTTGGGAAACTCCATTATTGCCGAATGTATCATTGGCATAAACTGTTACATTGTGCAAACCGTTTGATAGCCCAGCTATGGTGGTGTTGCCGGTGATTGTCACGTTTTCTTGTCCGTCAAGGCTGTAGCTCATCCACACAGCTGGCTTGTTCACCGTAAAAGCTAAAGAAACATCGCTCGAAGTGTAAGTTTTGTTTTCTGGCGAAACAACAGAAACAGCAGGCGGAACAGTGCCGTACCCGAAGGGCGTGTACTGCTCGTTCACTGCGCTAAATATGTATGACGGATTTAAGGTGAACCTGTCAGTGGGGAATTCAAGGGTGAAACCTCCAATCACATACAACAAGTCATCTACGACAGCCACGCGTACACTAAAGCGTCCTGTCGGCATGGAAGCGCAAACCGTCCAGCTATTGGTTTTCGGATCATAACCCTGAGCCGTGAAGTTTCGCGTGGTTAACTGCCAAAATGGCAGGTCAGCGTCAGCGCCGAAAACGTAAATTCGCTCGGGAGCGTTCACGCCTGTTGTTGCGCCAGCAGACGCTAAGACCGCAGGCGAGGGCGTGGGCGCTCCTAGGCTCCAACTGTCGTTTTCAGCATCATAGATTTGATTCAGGTTTGAGGTTATCACGTATATTTTGTTGTCAACAACTGCAGAGGCATAAGAGGAAACAGCCGTGGGTACTGATGCTTTAGTAAGCCATGTATCATTGGCTGGATCATAGACCTCGTTAAGTGTTCCGTTGGAATTTCCGCCTATCAGGTAGATTTTGCCGTTTACAACGTTTGCTTGCAGGTTCAATCTGGGTGTAGGCATAGGCGCCTTGGCCTCCCAAGCGTCAGTTGCAGGGTCATAGACCTCGTTAACTCCAGTAGCATCTTCTGGGATGTATCCACCTATGCAGTAGATCTTGTTTTGGTAAACGACTATGCCAAAATCGGCTCTTGAAGTCGGCATGGGTGCCTTAGAAGTCCACGTGTCCGTTGCTGGATCATATTCTTCGTTGAAGGAACAAAAGCCACCTTTGCCAGCGCCTCCAATGGCGTAGATTTTGCCGTTCACAACAGCGACGCCTACGCCGCTTCTTGCCTCATGCATCGGCGCCTTCGACACCCAAGAATTCTCAGCAGCGTACACAGATAGTGTTCCAGCTACCGCTGAAAATAACAGTGCCAAGATGATAATCGTTAAAGCTATTCTTCTAGCCACAGCTATCACCCAAAGCTACTACCACATAATCTCTTAATCAGAAGTGCCTATTAACTCTCCCAGAAGAACACTTTGTTCTCCCAGAAGAACAACGCTTCAAAAACCGCAACTTTCTATGATCTTTTCTATTCTCCCGAAATTTGCAAATGTCACTAAATACTGCGATTCTCTCAGAGCCTTATCCAAAAGACCATTCTGGTTCAGGTTAATACAGCCAGCCCTGTGGGAGCTCAGGAACCAACGTGTCTTTTGGGCAAAACTAATACGCATCAATTACCAAACTAGTTACCGCGCTTGCGAGGCCTAAATGTGCCGAATACAAACAACAAGGAACTCGAAGGAATCACACTAAGCGTGTACTTATACGTCGTTAGGAAAGGCAAACCAGTCGGTCCGCGAGATGCCATGAAGGGCGCGAACCTCAGCAGTCCCAGCGTGGCTTACAGGCACTTGCAGAAGCTCGAAGACTTGGGCTATTTGCAGAAAAACGTGTACGGTGAATACGTAACCAAAGACAAAGCCCGCGTGAGAGGGTACATCTGGATCGGTCGGCGCATGATGCCGAAAATGCTGGTTTACTCCCTTATTTTCATGAGCATTCTAATAGTTGAACTTGTTGTTCTCGCCATGCACTATGCTGTTGAGGACTACGAATTCAAAGTTTTCTTTCTGCTACTAACATTGATAACTGGATTCGCCATGGGAGTGTTTGCCATTGAAGGAATACTACACCACAGGCGAACTAAGCGGCGTATCCAAACTGAACAAGTGCATCATTAAGCCTTGGCAAGAGTTACCTGCTATCTTCAAACACCCGCATAACCTTGGCGTCTTCTAAAGTAGAGCACTACACCTGTGCCAGCAACAGCCACCGACGTTACGACAACGGCTCCTATTAAGAGCAACAAAGGAGATGAAAAACAACATCAAACGTCAGCTTAGCTCTGAAGTTCACTCCGCGTTTCAGTCTTTATATAAGGGAGGGGGTAGTCTCTCCGAGCACAACAGATCGCTAAAGAAATTCAAAGCTTAAATGATGTGAACGCATCTTATTTTTTTCGCAGGAGAAAGGCCCTTTGGCAAACGAGAAAATAGGCGAAGGCGACTACGTGCTTCTCTGGTTGGACTTGCGGAGAACGTACATGGTGAAAGTGGAAGCTGGAAAAAGCTTTCACACGCATAAAGGCTTCATAAAACTTGACGACCTCATAGGCAAGGAATTTGGCGAGACTGTTCAAAGCAGTTTAGGCATAGAGTTCACAGCGTTAAAGCCTTCGCTGACGGATTATATTATGAAATCGTCCCGCAAAACCCAGATAACTTACCCGAAAGACGCTGCGTTAATCGTCATGTTCAGCGGAATCGGCTCAGGCAGCCGTGTTGTGGAATCGGGTACGGGAACAGGCGCATTAACAACGGCTCTTGCGCATTATGTGAAGCCAGAGGGCAGAGTTTACTCTTACGAGTTGCGTGAGGAATTTCAGAAGAATGCAGAGAAGAACCTGAAACGGGCAAACTTGTTGGATTTTGTGGAGTTAAAAAGTGGAGACGTCACGGCTGGCATTGAGGAGCGAGACTTGGATGCGGTGGTGTTGGACTTGGCGGTTCCGTGGTTAGTTGTTCCGCACGCTTACGAAGCGTTAAAGCCGTCTGGAATAATAGTTTCTTTCAGCCCGACCATAGACCAAGTTGTGAAAACCACCGAAGCCTTGAAAGAAAACAATTTCGTTTTCATCGAAACTGTGGAGTGTATGATGCGAGGCATGCAGGTGGAGCGCGGAAAAACTCGTCCTCACACAATGATGACTGGGCACACAGGTTACATCACTCACGCGCGCAAAACCCTAAAGCCTCAGCAGGAAACCCGTAGCAACACGGTTTGAAATGGTCTGTTAAGGCAACTTATCATTCAGTCTTCGCTGTGGCTTGAGGCATGCCAAGCGTCCAGAAAGCCTGCTTCAATTGTTCCCCGCGTGTCCAGCCATAGTAAAAGCCTGCTACTGCAGCGAAGCATGGGATGAATACGTGGTTTATGAATTTGAAGACTAAAGGATTGCTTATTCTGTTTTCAAGAAAAGTAGGCTTCCAAATTTTGATGTTGTATTCCCAGCAACGGATGAAGAAGTCCCATCGTGCTCTTGACAGCGAATCAAGTTCTGCGCCTTTCTTATTCATCAATACGCAGTTTTCGAGCGGTACGAAGAAGAGCGGTACGTAAAACGCGTTGTAGCCTTTCAATTTATCCATGAGTTCAAGCGTGTCCAACACGTCTTCCTCTTTCTCGTCTGGAAGTCCCACGATCAGTGTAGCCAGTGGATACCAGTCGTTGTCGTTCAGTATTCCGAACGCGCTGGTAACTATTTCTTGCCATTGTTCTGGCTTGTAGGGCAACATTTTGCCACCCATGTACTTTTTCATCAATCGAGCGCTGCCTGTCTCGATGCCTGTCTCAGCTGTGATTATGGCTTTTTTGCCAAGCGAATACCAGCTGCGCTCGATTAGAATCTCAGCCAATTCCTTTATCATTTGGGGGTTATAGAATATTGGTGCCAGAGACATATGTGAAGCTTGGATGCTTTTGACGCC
>Ga0315551_10001488_pt1 | contig 17652 bp, 22 predicted proteins | sample SalMarSW160290MG_FD_203678 | JGI IMG/M metagenome (GOLD analysis project Ga0315551, IMG submission 203678) | Salt marsh sediment microbial communities from the Plum Island Ecosystem LTER, Massachusetts, United States - Salt Marsh Sediment SW1602-90 ...
AAGTGGTAGGCAAAATGTTGACAGAGGTTACTGAACAGAATTTCGATGACGAGGTGCTAAACTCTCATCTCCCGGTTTTTGCTTGTTTCACAACTCCATGGTGTAGCTCTTGTTTTCCGACATGTTTTGTAGCCGATGAGTTAGCTAACTGGTATGAGGGGCGAATAAAGTTTGTCAGGATGGACCAAGAAAAAGTCCCCAGAATGTCGGTTGAATACAATATTACAGCTGTCCCTTCCATAATTCTTTTTCAAGATTCTAAGATGGTAAAGAAGCTGCTGGGTTATCAGGAAGAAAGGGCACTGAGAGAACTACTAGATGCCCTATCAGCAGGAGGGGAGGCACCGATAAACATTTCGGAAGGATACACTAAGGAAGCATGAGGTTGATCGAAGTGACTCATCATGAAGTGGAGCAAGGAAAGACAGTTCGCCAGCGAATGGCTGAAAGGGAAACGATTCCAGGGAAAGTAGACAAAGGAGGGAATAGGTGGGCCAAGGTCTGCTTTGGCGGTGGAGCCCAGTAAGCCGAGCCGGGGATGTCATCAATAAATTAAGGAGGAGGAAAATATGTCTGGAGATTTGGTAAACCTGTTAGCCGATTTGAAAGATAAGGAAGTACTGGAACTGGTCAAGCAAAGGCTAGACGCCGGTGAAGACCCTCTAAAAATACTGGAGGATAGCCGGAAGGGTATGGAAATCGTGGGTAAACGCTTTGCCGACGATGAATACTTTCTGCCGGAACTGGTCTTTTCCGGCGAACTTCTCAAGCAGGTAACCGAACTGGTTAAACCCCACCTGAAACAAGCGGTTGAGACCAAGAAACTTGGCAAGGTAGTCATCGGAACGATAGCCGGGGATATTCATGATATCGGTCTGAATATTGTTATTTTCATGCTCGATGTAAACGGTTTTGAAGTATATAATCTGGGCGTCGATGTTCCCGCCGAAGCTTTTGTCAACAAGGTGAAAGAGACCGGAGCTCCCATCCTGGGATTGAGCGGGTTTCTTACGCCCGCCTTCGAAGCCATGAAAGAAACAGTGGAAGCTATTGAGGCCGCTGGTATGAGAGATAAAGTAAAGATTATGATAGGCGGCGGCCAGCTGGACGAAGATATCAGGAAATATGCCAAAGCGGACGCCTACGGTAAGAATGCCATGGCGGCGGTAGCTCTGGCGAAAGGATGGGTCGGTACAAAATGAATATGGAAAAGAAATGGGCGGATTTATCCTGGGAAGAAAAACGTGAGGAGCGATTCAAACGTTGGTTATCTCCAGCGGGTGTAAAATTCTCCAGCCCGGAAGCCGAAAAGCTCTACAAGGAAAGAGTAAACAGGTTTATCAAGGCTATCAAGCTTGAGGAGCCGGACCGTGTGCCGGTCATTCTGCCGGCGGGGAATATCCCGGCTTATCTCGCGGGGGGCAATCTCAAGACGGCCATGTATGATTACGATATGCTCCGGCGTGCTTGGCTCAAGTTTATTGATGAATTTGAAATGGATACGTTTATTGGTCCCGGCCTTGTCTTCCCGGGCAAGGTACTGGAAATAATTGACTTCAAGCTGGAGAAGTGGCCCGGTCACGGTCTGGCCGACCATATTGAATCTTACCAGTTCATTGAAAATGAATATGTAAAGGCAGAGGAATATGACAAGCTCATTAACGACCCCTCCGATTTCTGGTTGAGGACCTTCATGCCCCGCGCTATGGGCGCCTGTAAGGCTTTTGAAAAGTTACCTCAACTGACGGCTTTTATCGGTTTACCGGTCTTTTATTTAGCATACTTCGCTGACCCGGAGATACAGGCGGCCTATAAGAAACTCATGGAGGCCGGCGTGGAGACTATGAAATGGATGCAAGTTGTTAATGACGTCAGTCAGAAGTCGCTTGAAGCAGGTTTACCCTCTTTCTGGGGTAGCATGTCCGGGGCCCCCTTCGATATGATAGGCGATATGCTTAGAGGGACCCAAGGGATAATGATGGATATGTTCCAGCGGCCGGAAAAGCTCCATGAAGCGATGGAAAGGATGGTACCAATCGCAATTGATGAAGCTGTAACTGGAGCTAATACTTCAGGATGTCCAATAGTAGTAATGCCTCTCCATAAAGGGACAGGTGGTTTTATGTCCAACAAGCAGTACGAGGAATTCTACTGGCCTACTTTTAAGAAGATCCTGCTGGGTTTGATTAACGAGGGGCTTGTGCCGATGCCGTTTGCTGAAGGAAACTATGAATCCCGCCTTGAGATTATCAAAAATATGCCACGGGGCTCAATGATATGGTGGTTTGAACATATGGACATGGCCAAAGCTAAAGAAGTGCTCGGTGACACCGCCTGTATCGCCGGCAATGTCCCCGTCACCGCGCTGTGTACGGGTACGCCCCAGAAGATCAAAGAGCTCTGCCGCCAGCTTATCGAAGTCTGCGCTCCGGGCGGAGGTTATATATTAACCGGCGGGGCAACTATGGACAAGGGGAACCCGGATAATCTGCGCGCCGTAATGGAAGCTGCCAAAGAATACGGCGTGTATAAGAGATAGATGGCTCTGCACGTGGAGCAGTTGTTCAGCAGGTAAATCATCACGGGAATATCAGGCGTAGTGCTTCATAAATCGCTAAATAGGGGCAGGCTCACGTAGTAATCCAACGTGCCGAAATGATAAAGGAGGCTGATAAATGGCGTATAAAATTACTGATGACTGTATAAGCTGTGCAGCGTGTGAAGCCGAGTGCAAGAACGATGCTATCTCGGAGGGAGATACAACCTATGTAATTAACCCTGATAAATGTACGGAGTGTGTCGGCAATTTTGAATTGCCAAAGTGTGTAGATATCTGCCCGGTAGATGCCTGCGTACATGACCCTGACCGTAAAGAAAGCACCGAGCAACTGCTGGAGAAATGGCACAGGTTACACCCGGGTGAAACCCCGGCATAAGAGCCGTAGGGGTATAAAGTGAGCGAAGACAAAGTAAGAGAGATTGAGGACAAAATAGCTGACCTCAAAGCTAGGTGGCCGGCTCACTCCGTGCCGCCGTCAATGTGGCAGCAACTGGAAGAACTGGAGGCTCAACTGGAGGAAGCGAAAAGGGACTAAAAATAGGCTTTCGGCAGGATGCTGTCTCCCAGCCCGAGGTGGTGATATACATGACGATGTGGGAGTTAAAAAAATGCCCGCGGTGTGGCGGCGATATGTTCATTGATAGAGATATCTATGGATGGTACGAGAAATGCTTACAGTGCTCTTACTGCTGTGAGTTGAGGGGCTTAGAAGAGATCCAACAGAGCTTGGCACGAAAGGGCAAGAGATCTGTTGGAACGCCAGGACATTAACCGGGGGGAAGGTGAGACAAGAGAAAGAAATGGCTACAGATTTTAACCTACTTCGTCGCCGTTTGGAGACTGAACGGGAAAGCTTGTTGGAGGTACTAAAGACTACTGCTCTTGTAACTGAGAGACGGGAGCGAGAACCCTATGGTGAATATGGAGAGTTGGCTGCAGAGATTGTCGAGGTGGAAAAAGGGCTGATCTTAGAAAAGCGCGTACGAGACCAGCTAGCAGAAGTAGAACATGCTTTGCACAAGTTTGACCAGGGAAGCTATGGCTTATGTGAGATTTGTGGTCAACCTATAGAGCCAGCCCGACTAGAAGCCCTTCCCCAGGCGAGCCTGTGCTTAAGCTGTAAAGCTCGTCGGGCAAAGAATGTGATGTGAACGGTGCAAGTTGAACCAGTGATAATCAAAATGCCGAGAAAGAGAAACTTATGCCGAGCAAGATGGCGCTAGTAAATTATAATAAATGCCATCCAGAGAAGCGGGACAGCGGCATTTGTGCGGCAGCCCTGGCATGCTCTCACGGTCTGCTAAAGCAAGAGGCTCCCTTTGAGATACCCATGACAGACCCCTTTCTTTGCCGGGGCTGTGGTGACTGCGTCCGCGCCTGCCCGTTTAAGGCAATCAATATAGTAAGAATGTAAAAAAGGAAATGGGAGGAAGGATGAAAATATCCGTCTGCGGGAAAGGCGGCAGTGGCAAAAGCACCGTAGTGGCTCTACTGGCGAATGAAGCCTTGAAAAGGGGTTACCATGTGCTGGTAGTGGACTCGGATGAATCCAATTCGGGGCTTTTCCGTATGCTTGGCTTCGCCCGCCCGCCGGTACCACTCATGGAACTTGTGGGAGGCAAGAAAGGACTGAGACAAAAAATGGGGCAGCCGAGCGTCCTTAGTGAAACGAACATCCAGACAACGCAAATCCCCGGGGAATATTTACTCCAGAAAGATGGCCTTAAGCTTACTGCAATAGGCAAAATCCTGCAGTCCCTGGAAGGCTGCGCCTGCCCTATGGGGGTGTTAAGCCGCGAGTTCCTGAAGAAGCTCGATTTGGCAGAAGACGAACTGGCCATTGTGGATATGGAAGCGGGTGTAGAGCATTTTGGACGGGGTGTCGATACCAGTATTGACAGTGTACTTATCGTGGTCGAGCCTCCCCTGGAATCAGTAAACGTGGGTCAGAAGATACACGAATTGGCTTCGGGAATTGGCATCAAGAATGTCTGGGCTATTATGAACAAGGTGCCATCAGACGATATAGCCACCAGGCTAAAAGCGGAATTGGAGGAGAGGCACATCGAGGTAGTCGGGTGTATCCACTCTGACGTCAATATCTTCAACTCAAGTATAGAAGGTAAGATTCCAGTAAATGGGGCAGCGGTTCGGGAGATTAAAGAAGTCATGGATAGTATATTGTCGAGAGCCGGTATACCAATACCAGGATGATTTAACTGCTCTTATGGAATGAACGGAGGTGAAAAATGTGCCTGGCCAAGGCTTATTTAAACAAACAGGATAATGAACCAGTACTTCAAGACATTGTATATATGCGACTGCATGACGGTCAGGTGGAGCTGGAGACCCTTCTGGGTAAGGAAAAGGTCATACAAGGCAGGGTAGTTGAAGTGGATTTTGCCACCTCGAAAATATTCCTGGAGCAATACCTGACTGCCGGCAGTGCTTAATAAAGGAGAAAAATGTCATCAAAGAAACGTCTCTCCGGAACAGTAAGGAAAAGAGCAAGAATAAACAGCACAGATTTTTCTCCCTTCGATGAGCTGGCTCCGGAATATGATGCCTGGTTTGACAAAGATGGAAGCCTCATCTTCCTCATTGAGGTGCAGGCGTTCAAGGCGCTGCTGTCGTCCTTGCCGAAACCCTGGCTTGAAATAGGAGTTGGCAGCGGTCGTTTCGCTCAAGCTCTGGGAATAGAGACTGGTATTGACCCTTCTATTAAGCTCGTTAAAATGGCAAGGCGGAGAGGGATAAACGCCTTTCAAGGTCGAGGAGAGCAGGAGTTGTTTGATGAAGAACCATTTGGTACGGTCTTCTTAATTGTTACCTTATGTTTTGTGGCCTCGCCCCTGGATGTTCTAAAGGAAGCCAACCGCATCCTGGCACCCGGCGGTATGTTAGTTCTGGGCATGGTATTGAAGGAAAGCCCGTGGGGTAAATTCTATCAGCAGAAGAAGGAAGAGGGGCACCGTTTCTATAAATATACTACGTTTTATAGTCATGATGAGGTGGTTAGAATCCTAGCAGAAGCAGGTTTTGTGACTGATAATACTATTTCGACGCTTTTTCAGAAGCCAGATGAGGTGCAAAACTTAGAAGAACCCAGGGGAGGTTATTCCCCCGATGCCGGCTTTACGATAATTGTGGGGGTAAAAAGTGGTAGTGAAGTACAATCGATACAGTCGTAAAACTCCTGATACTGGAGGGTACGAGTATGTTGGAAAGACACCGAACGCACAATGAGGAGAAGTATGGAACAGTATGACACGATCATTATCGGGGGTGGTCCTGCCGGGCTTACTGCCGGGCTTTATACATCAAGGGCCGGGTTGAAAAGCCTGCTATTAGAGCGAGGAATACCAGGGGGTCAGATGGTTAATGCCGCGCTGGTAGAGAACTACCCCGGTTTCCCGGAGGGTATATCCGGCTCAGACCTGGGGTCCCTTATGCATCGGCAGGCAGTCAGGTACGGCCTGGAGGTGGTAACTGCTGAAGTTAAAGGTATTAGTCAAGGAAACCCCCAACCCTACAGTATCGCTACCACTGCGGGCAATTTTGAGGCTACAGCCATAATCATCGCCGCCGGGTCAGAGTATCGTAAACTGGGAGTTGCCGGTGAGGAAAAGTTCTCCGGCCGCGGTGTTTCCTACTGCGCCACATGCGATGGATTTTTCTTCCGCAACCGGGACGTAGCCGTGGTAGGAGGAGGCGATACCGCCATCACCGATGCCCTAGAGCTAGGTCAGCATGCGAATAAGGTCTATATAATACATCGACGAGGCCAGCTCCGGGCAGGAGAAGTTCTTCAGCAACGAGCTTTTGCCAATCCCAAGTTAGAGTTCATCTGGAGTACGGTGATAGAAGAAGCCCTCGGGGAGCAAATACTAAGCGGGCTAAAACTGCGGAACGTGGAAACGGGCCAGCAATCTATCCTGAAAGTGGATGGCGTTTTTATTGCCGTAGGGTCCATGCCCAATAGCCGGAACTTTTCAAACATACTGGAGCTTGATGATGCCGGCTGTGTCATTGCAAACGAAACGATGACCACCTCTACCCCTGGAATTTTCGCTGCGGGTGATATTCGCAGGAACTCACCTCGTCAGATCTCCGTTGCCGTCGGGGATGGTGCCGCTGCTGCCATGTCCGCTCTTAAATATATTCAAGAGCAAGGAAATAGATTTATGAATACTTGATATGTTCCTATCGAAGTAATGAAAAGAGAAGGAGGCAATATGAGCAAGATAGTAGAAGTTACGGATCAAAATTTTGAGGAGGAGGTTCTAGGGTCAGACCTGCCCACAGAGGTTGATTTCTGGGCCCCCTGGTGCGGTCCCTGCAAGATGGTTATACCGATATACGAAAAACTCTCCGAGGAGTATGAAGGCAGATTTAAATTCTGCATGATTAATGTGGATGAAAACCAGCGTTCAGCAGCGAAATATCAGATTATGAGTATACCGATGCAGATGTTCTTTGCTAAAGGGGAGAAGGTTGATGAAATCCTCGGCGCCGTCCCGGAGCATATTATCCGGACGATGGTGGACGGCATCCTGAAGAGTTCTGCAACCAATGAAGAGGGATAGGTCTAAACAGAAAAATTGTAAAGAGTTAAAGGAGTCTACACCGAGTATCGATATAACTACAGGGAGACAGATATGAAAGTATGTATTATTGGTGCCGGCGCCGGCGGCAGGAGTGCCTCGGGGCGGATCCGACAGCTGGATAAACAAGCCCAGATAGACATCTTTAGTACCCAGAGCGAGATTGGTTACGCACCCTGTGAGCCGCCCTTTGTGCTTAGGGGAGTTGCTCGCTGGGATGATATATTTTATCCCGGCAAGTTTTTCGAGGAGAGAAACATAACCGTTCATTTGAGCACCGAAGTCACTGATATTCTCAGGAAGGAAAAGCGCATTGTTGCCGGGGGCAAGAGTTATTCCTACGATAAGCTAATTTTAAGCCCCGGCGCTGTCCCCTCCATTCCTCCAATTCCCGGACTGGATGGTAACAATGAGTTTACTATCAGCGCGAATATTGCGGATGGCAGAACCCTGGAGAAAATTATTCCAAAATACACCAGCGCTGCCATCATCGGGTCAGGGGCAATCGGGATAGAGATGACCTTGACTCTCGCCGCCAGGGGCTATAGCAAAGTGTACCTGTTGGTCAGGCGGAGTATCTTGCGCGCACATCTGGACGACGATATGGCTAAAAAGCTGGAAGAGGTGATTAGCAAAAACGGGGTAGAATTAATCCTGCCGGCCAAGATAGAGGGCATAGCAAGCAATGCAGGAAAGAAGCACATACGCCTTTCTGCCCGTGAGCTGGAAGTGGACTTCGTCTTCCTGGCCACGGGGGCTAAATCCAACATTGAACTGGCACGTAAAGCGGAAATCGAAATAGGGGAGACAGGAGGGATACTGGTAAACGAGTATCTGCAAACCAGTGACCCCGATATCTATGCCGCCGGTGATTGTATAGAGCTCTGGGACAGTATAACCGGCTCGAAGATCCAGCACCTGATGGTTACCACGGCAGGTACTACCGGCAATATAGCCGCCAGAAATCTGGTTTCAGGGAATTCCACTCCCTATAAAGGTATACTTATGACATTTGTCATAGAAATCTTCGGTCATCAGGTAGGTGCTGTGGGCCTTACCGAGAGGCTTGCCCGAGAGAGGGGCTTGGATGTCGTCTCCGTCATAAGGAATAGGCCAACTTCACGACCCCATTTAGGCGGCAAGATTTTACGCTACAAGCTGATAGCTGACCGCCGGACTGGCACTTTAGTCGGAGCACAGGTTATCTCGGAGGAGATGATAAGGGGTACCGTCAACGAGTTGGCCCTGGCCATAGCCGAGAAAGTACCGTTGCACAGGCTAGCCCTGCTTGAGACTCCTTATTCGCCCGCGATTGGAAGAGACCCGATTGGTGATGGAATAATGGAGTTGGTAAATAAGCTCGGTTGAATGAGATAGGAGATTGTGGATGGTGTATGCTACGTATGCCCGTCCGAAGCGATTTTCCCAGTTAGATGGACAAGTCAAGATTTGAGGGGGTTAATATGGAGAAGCATGTTTCATTTAAAGATACCGCGATTGTTGCCTGCGGCACACTTAACATGGAGTTGAATCATCTCAGGGATAGCGGCCTTCTGGACGCCAGGAAAATACTTTATACCAAACCCGGCCGCCATGAAGTACCTATTGAGCTTGAGAGCCAGCTTATCAGTCAGCTAAAAACGGCTAAGACATATGCTCCGAACATCATTGTGGTCTATGGCGGCAAGTTCTGCTATATAAATGCTGATGACCCGTATCGTAAGATTGACACCATCATACAGGAGCAGCTAGAACCAGGAGTAAGGATTTCCAGAATAAAAGCTACTCATTGCATGGATATGTTGGCAAGCGAAGAGAACAGAGAGCAGATAAGTCAGGGTAGAGATGTATACTGGCTTACACCGGGATGGATGAAGTACCGGCATTACGTCTTCCAGGGCTGGGACAAAGGTCTGGCAAACGAGAATTTCCCCAAACATACGGGTGGGGCCATTATGCTGGATGCCATAGGCTTCTTTGATGAAATAATGCAAAATAAACCGGAAGAAATCCTCGAGTTCTCCGATTGGATGGGCATTCCCATGGAACCCTACCCGGTAACGCTTGACCGTTTACTGGGGCTGCTCACAGATGAGGTTGAATCAGTTGGGGGAGTTTAAGTGAATAGCGATGGCTAACTTCAACGAGATAGAAGAGGCACGAAAACTGCTGGGGCTTGGTGAGGCAGCGACACTTAAAGAAATAAAAATAGCCTACAGAACGCTGGCCCATCGCCATCACCCCGATAAGCTTGGCAGCGCTGCCGGTGAGAAGAACGGGGAGGCAATGAAGAGGTTGAACTGGGCATATAAGCTCCTTACGGACTATTGCAATGAATATAAATATAGCTTCAAGGAGGAAGATATAGCTAGAACTTACCCTCACGACGAATATTTAAGGACTTTTAAAGACAAGTGGTATGACAGCATATAGTCAAAAAGAAAGAAGGATTCTATTATGGACGTTTTACAGGCAATCAAAGAAAGAAGAAGCATCAGGCAGTACAATCAAGAGCCCGTCTCCGAAGAACAACTGACCCAGATACTTGAAGCCGGAAGATGGGCACCGTCAAGGGGTAACAGTCAGCCCTGGAAGTTCATAGTTCTCAACGATGGCCAGATAAGGAAGGAATTAGCTGATGCAATTCCCACCGGAACATTTCTTGTTCAAGCGCCACAAGGAATTGCAATCGTGGTCAATCCAGAAGCCTCAAAACATCCCGAGCAGGAAGGAGCCGCCGCCATCCAGAACATGTTACTGGCGGCACATGCATTAGGATTAGGAACATGTTGGATCAGTGTCCGTGGTACTGATTGGGCAAAAACGGCGGCACTGGTACTGGGAATCCCTGATGAGGAGTGGCTTATATCGGTTGTTGCCGTCGGTCACCCTGCGGAAGCCCCGGAGAAGCCAAGAAAAGGACTGGACGAAATTACCTTCACCAATAAATATGGCCTTCATTAGCTATCTGAGGGAGGCGGCAATATCGAGTGTGTTTACGAACATGTATATGGCCTCTGCCGGGAACTTCCAAGCGAGAGCCAATCATTGGATAAAGGTGATGCCGGATATGGATTGTTGTTCCATCTTTGGCTGACATCAGGAATTCACATAAAAAATGTTACAGGCAAAATAACTTTCAGGAGGAGCTAAAATTTCTAGTCAAAAGATACATACAGAAGTCTTGATTATTGGCGGCGGCCCGGCGGGAATTACCTTTTCCCGCAGCCTAAAAAAACTAAAACCGCAAACAGAGGTCACTATGCTACGTCCCGAGAAACATTCAATGATATATTGCGCCATTCCTTACGCCATCGAAGGGCTTTTCGACCCCCACAAGACGTTTAAACGGGACGAACTGGTAACAGACTCCGGAGTGAATCTAATCCATCGAGCCGCAAAGGAAGTTGACTTGCAGGCAAAGAGGGTGATTGATGAGGCAGGTGATATTTACACGGCGGATATTATCTTTATCGCCACAGGAGCTACACCTATTCTCCCTTCCTTACCGGGAATCGATGCCACCAATATATATACGGTAAAAACCCAGGACGACATGGAGGCGCTCCTTGAAAATATTGGTAATGGTGCAGGACATGCGGTTGTGGTTGGTGCCGGCGCTATTGGTATTGAGCAGGCTCAGGCTTACCGCTCACGCGGGTTAGACATCCATCTGGTTGACATGGCACCTCACGTGCTGCCCAACATGATGGATGAAGACATGGTCGACATTCTCCATGAGAGAATAATGGAAAAGGGTATTAAGTTGATATTATCAACTCGTGTGGAGAGTATTGAAAAGTCAGGTGACCGGGCAAAGCGCATTATTTTATCTAATGGTGAAGCTGTTGACCTGAACCCGGACAGTGACTTCATTTGCTTCGCTGTGGGCATGAAGCCGAATGTTGGGCTGTTCCAAGGGCAGGGACTTGAAGAGGGACAGGACGGCATCATTGTTGACAACCGAATGCGGACCAATATCTCCGGTGTCTATGCGGCTGGTGATTGCTGCCAATATTTTTCCGCAATCGATGGGAAACCTCTTAATGGCAAGCTGGCTACGAATGCCGTGCCCATGGCCAAAACAGCGGCGCGTGTAGTGGCGGGTTTGGATGAAGAATACGCCGGTTTCTTCAATGGGGCGGCAACCTGTTTCCATGACCTGCGAATTGCCTCCACGGGTTTTACCAGTGCAATCGCCGAACAGCGGGGTATAGAAATTATCGCGGGATGGGGTGAAACCACGACGCTGTTTCCGATGATGCCTGGAGCGGGCAAGGTGATGGTGAAGATTATTGCCGATACGCATGATCTGCGGATTATCGGCGGCCAGGTAGTCAACACGCTACCTGCCACCGACAAGATAGACATTATCACTCTGGCCATCCAGCGGCGGCTTACCTTGAAGGGCCTCTCCAAACTCAGTTACAGCGCGCAACCATGGCAGAGCTTTATGCCAGCGAGCAGTGCGATTGTTGAAACGTGCGAGAACGCTCTTGATAACTTCAAGGCAAAAGGAGAACCATTCCGTCACTCGCAACTACTGGAGTGTGTATGACAGCCGGATTCAAAAAATGACGATTCACCAGCGGTAGGAAGGGGAAGCGTAAGTATCCCTTTGAAGGTTAAAGCTAAAGAAGCGAGGAGAGGGTAATGTTGCATACTGATCTTAAGCATCTTGAGACTGATGAAGAAACACAGGAAGCTCTGAAAAACAACGAGAATGTGGTTATATGCTGCGGGCGGATGGGACCGATGTGTATTCCGGTTTATGTCATACTGAATCAACTTGAAAGCCGGTATCCGCACGTGTCTTTCTATGATCAGGACTTCGATATTCCGGCAGCCGGATTTATCAGGCGTCTCCCTGAATGCGCTTCGTTTATGGGACTGCCGTTTACGGTATACTTTCAGAACTCAAAGGTGGTAGCCGCTACTACCAGCATTCAAAATGAGGGTCAGATAACCGAGATACTGGAAAGGGAATTCATTCCGCGTTCGTAAATTCCAAATAAAAGTATATGAATATAGGCCCAACCTCATCCTGGCTTATGTAGACCATAATACCACGATTCTCGGTATTGTAGCCGCGTTGGCATTGACCGAACACGAGAGGGAGTGCGTATGACTACTATCATTATCGATGTGCTTAAACACTCTTTTAGGTTTTATTTGCATTTGGTTGCTTCCTCATTTATACTGCCTCCATGCGAAAGGATATGTTCCTGTGGTTATGGATTGGATTCTGTGTTATTCTCGGTATCGGTGCTTCTATTGCGTGGTTTGCCAAATGGCCTGATTGGGGAGCTTACCTTTTGACATTCGGTATCTACACCGTGTATCTTATTGGGTACTTTCGGTTTACCAGAGAATAACCGCTTCCCATATAACATAGCAATAACTATCTCTACAACGATTACTACCACAAACACTATTGATGTCCAGTGGTAATAATCCCAAAACACATATATACTCCAGTTCATCGTTCTAACCTCACTCTCTTTGGTGTTAATGGTGGCTTCGGTGGTGTTATCCTGACCCGTTTATGCTTCCTGCCTATCAGTGACGGCTCTAGCCTTATTGAACCTCTGGGCTTGTGTTCAATAATGACTGGCTTTGACGGCTTGTGACGGGCTATATCAGCCCAGTTTTTATACGGAAAGTCTACCCCCGCCACTTCGGCGGGAGTCTTGTCATCAAGGCTGGTATGCGGTCTTAGGTAGTTATAATGCACCAGCCAGCCGTCTATGAAGTCTACGGCGGTATCAATATTCTTTAACCCCCGCATTACCTTTGTGCGCTGTTTTAACGTGGAGTGGAAACGCTCTATCAACTGCGTATCATCTTCAACCGCAAATGGCGCACTCTGAATATGCTCTGTGCCTTTACCGTAGCGTACATCAAGGTATGACGCCAGCTTATCGGTGAGCACCTTTGTAGGCTCTTTACCAGCCTTCTTAACGGCTCGGTCATAGAGTATCTGGGCGTCTTGGGTAGTACGGCTTCGGGATATGCGTGTTGCCAGCAGGTATCGTGTCTTATAGTCGATTATGTCCCATAACCAGACGTTTTGCCCGTCTATCTCTATGACCGTCTCATCGGCAACCCAGACACTGCCAATATTTTTAGGCTCATATCCCTTAATGCTATCAGTGGCATACTGGGTAAACTTCATAATCCATTCGTAGATAGTGGCGGTTGAAGGCATATTGCCGTATTCCTGCTGTAAATTCCTGCGGATTGCTTTAATGCTCATGCCTTCGTAAAACATATTGAGTGCCGATGATACCGGCTTTCTTGCTATAGCGCCGCAGTATCTGCTGGACGCCGTTTACAGAAAGGGGTAGTCCCCTTTCATTTAGCAGCAGGCTGGTAATATGCGGGGTGATGGGTTTTGGTCTTGAGATATTGATGTACTTCCAGAGGAACCTCTGAGCGACATTGCCGACGGGCACGTAACGCTCTTTGCTGCCCTTTGCTTTGCGAACCTTGATGATACCCTCTTCCTGGTTGATGTCATCCAGTTCAACGCCGACCAGTTCCGATACCCTGAGACCGCAGTCGAACAGCAGGAGCAGGATGACGGTATTCCGGGTGCTGTTGGAGTTAGATGACAGGCATAAGCTAAAGAGACTCTGTATCTGCGCTTCGCTAAACGCGGTGATTACCTTGGCTTCTGCCTTGGGAACGGGTATTTTAGCCATCAGGTTTGTGGGGACGTATTCCTCCCGCTCCGTCCAGGCGAAGAAGGCTTTTAAGGCTCTTGTATAGCCCTGTACCGTAGCTCCGGAGAGGGGTTTGTTGGTGCGAGGAGTCCTGGCTTCCTGCTGGAGGTGTAAGATGAACCGCCGGATATGTGTTTTTTCAATCCCATCGAGTTGGGTCGGCAGTTCGTTCTGCTCAAGGAACTTGAGGAACCGCAGCAGGAATGATATGTACCATTCGATGGTTTTGGGTGATTTGCCCTCCGTCTGACAGGAGAGCTTAAATCCCTGGATCAGGTTGCCTAGCTCTAAAACGCTGGTTTTCATATGACCTCCTTAAAATCAGGTTGACACCGGATATTAAATCAGGTTGACAACTCCGTCGGGGCCAATAAAAAATCGGCCTCTTTTAAGGCCGATTCCAGCGTTTTTAGCTACGATTTTAAGTTTCAAGTAGGCCGTACAGGTCTCGAACCTGTGACACCCTGATTAAAAGTCAGGTGCTCTACCAACTGAGCTAACGGCCCACGGAGCCTTTAAATGGCTTCCAGATACTAATTCTAGCAAATCAATCCCCACGGCGCAAGCCTTACCGCGCTTTTGTGCACCTCCCCGCCTTTGAGCTATAATAGCAGACACCGGAGAGCATATGATGACGACCGAATATTCGACCGACGAGAAATATATGCGGCAGGCCCTGCGCCTTGCCCGCCGGGGACTGGGTAAAACCTCCCCCAACCCCATGGTCGGGGCGGTCATCGTTAAGGACGACCGTATCATTGCGCGGGGCTGCCATCGTTATTTCGGCGGCGACCATGCCGAGGTAGATGCCATCAAGCACGCCGCGGCGGACGTCTCCGGCGCCACCATGTACGTTACCCTCGAGCCCTGCACCCATTACGGCAAGACGCCCCCCTGCGTCGACGCCATCGTTCGGGCGAATATCGGCCGGGTCGTAATCGGCACCCTCGACCCCTTCCCCGAGATGCAGGGCAGGAGCCTGGAAATTCTTAAGCGGCACCGCATCGAGACCGTCGTGGGCGTGCTGGAGGACGAGTGCCGCGCTTTAAATAAAGTCTACCTTAAATACACGTCTACCGGCATGCCTTTCGTCACCGTGAAGTTCGCCCAGACCCTCGACGGCCGTATTGCCACCGCCGCCGGGGCCTCCCGCTGGATTTCCTCCCCGTCCTCCCGCAGGATAGCCCACCGCTTGCGCGCCCGCCACGATGCTGTCCTGGTGGGGGTCGGCACCGTGCTGGCCGACGACCCCGAGCTTACGACCCGCCTCGTCCCCGGCAGAAACCCCGTCCGAGTTATCCTCGACTCCAAATTAAGAATCCCCACCGATGCTAAAGTATTAACCAATCAGGAAGCCGCCCGCACTTTACTTGCCGCCACCCCCCGCGCCGATAAGGCGAAAGCCGCCGCCCTGGCCAGAATGGGCATTGAGGTTTTGACGGTACCGCCGGACGCCGATGGCCGGGTAGACATCGGCGTGCTGATGAAAACGCTGGCGGAGCGGCAGATTTCCTCCGTTTTGGTGGAGGGCGGCGCGGCTACGATTACCTCTTTCCTGCGACTCGGCCTGGCGGATAAACTGGTGGTCTTTATCGCCCCCAGGGTTTTAGGTAAAGGCACCGACTCCGTCGGAGAGCTTAACATCACGGACATTAGTAAATCTATCAAGCTGACTTTTGAAAAGGTCTATCGCAGCGGGGAGGATATTGTGGTGGAGGCGAAGAGAGAGTAAAATTAAGTTTGATATTTACTTTTCTTTTCAAGTAATCGAGTTTGTGATAAAGCGGGTATATTTTTATTTACGTTCAGTGCATTCCCATTATTACCATTTTCTTTTTGCCGTTTTTTCTCAACTGTGGTTAATTGAGCAGGAAATATTTTACTTGCGTCAATATCTCGTATGCTCTGTACCTTACCTAAAAATTTCGATACATAATAACCCTGATAAGTAGTCTCCCTTACTTTTTCAAGCTTAGCGTCGGCTATTCTCACATATTCAGGATCGAGGTCTATTCCTATAAAGTGACGGCCTAATGTCTTAGCGGCAATCGCTGTTGTGCCAGTTCCTAAAAATGGGTCTAGTACGATATCACTGGGGTCAGTACTCATTAGAACTATACGCTCTAATAGCGGAATAGGTAATTGGCAAGGGTGTTCATCTCGTCGTATATTGTGACGGATACGGTGAATGTCCGTCCAAACATCGCTGACTAATGCTCCAAAAGGGTGCATTTGGTCTTTTTTCCCGCCGTAGTCTTTCAAATAATTATCACAAACTCGGCAACGTTTGTGAGGAGCTCTAATTTCATAGAACTTATATCCTTTTGGTTTTTTTGTATAAAACAAAATTCCATAATGTGCTGGTAAAAGTGTTTTTCCAAGTGGGTTACTCATTGCGTCCCAGGCAATCCAGTGTCGGAAATAAGCAATATCATTTAAAATGCAAGCATAATATGTCAACCATTTTGGGACATTATGTACAAATATAGAACCAGTCGGTTTTGTAATCCTCACCATCTCGCATAGCCACTTTCTGCACCATTCAATGTATTCTTCTGCTAGCTTTTGATCTTTGTATGATCCGTACTTCTTTTCAAGGTTGAATGGGGGATCTGCAAAAGCCATGTCCACACTATTATCCTCGATTTTAGACATAATTTTTATGCAATCCTCACCATTAACTTTATCAAGATAATCTGTCAACATAATAATTATCCTTCAGTTTCCATACTTGGTGGGTTCTTGAAAAACTTAGCTGGAACGTGTTTTGTTATGATTGCTTCAAGTTGATCAATTGTTTTCATATTAAGACAATAATGGCATCCTGCGAGCATCTTCTTTAAGTCGGAACGTCGTGCTAGCCAACCTGCTCCATCTACGATATTTACAAATACGCGCTCTTGGGGTGCATATCTTACATTATCTCCTATAATTTTCTGATACATGGCTAGTTGTTCATTAGCTCTTGTTGTCTGTCCACTTGATGTCGTTTCCATGTAGGAAACCATTACCATTACATAAGCATCTTCCAGTGATGGTATCACGTGATCTATTTCTTTTCCAACAAGCGCAACTTGTCCATGGGCATGAGTTACACCATATTTCCCCCCCATTCCATCTAAAAAGTGTTTTATCAATTTCTCAATGTATGCCCCTTTTTGGTCAGTATATTCTCCAGTTAGTTTTTTACGAACAACATTACCAACAACGTTTTCGTCTCTAATTACATCCGGCCAATTTTCAGGTAACGAGAGTTGGTCAAGATAAAAATCAGCTACTTGTTCCACAAGTAATTGACTGTTTCGGCCTTCAAGAAATAGATGCGCTATTGTTTCTGCAAAATCGCCATTCTCTTTAATTTTCTTATAAACCCTAGCTGCTCCCCATTCAGGGTTATAATCTTTAGCTGCAAACCGCTGGGCAGTTAAAATTCGTAAAAATTTCTCTTGAGAAAGGTTGGTCAAGGCAAGGAGTACACCAAGGAAATTCTCATCTTTTCGTATGAATTGTTTCAAGTTCTTTGCAGGGTCTTTATTCGGTTTAAAATTGAGTAATTCTTTGACAATCCCTCTAACCCGTTCTCTCATTTTTTCTTCCAACTCTGGAATTTTCAATAAGGGTGTACAGGTCATTATGAATTCTTCAATAGTCGGTTTTGGCTTAGGTTTTTTCATAAAATCTTTTTCCACTTTTCACAATTATATGCCACTCGGGTTATCTAATCAATATCTTAAAAATAGATGGTTTTTTTCTTGCCCGGGTT